>Ga0114938_1000424_pt1 | contig 32116 bp, 34 predicted proteins | sample AshMeaBigSpring_FD_88675 | JGI IMG/M metagenome (GOLD analysis project Ga0114938, IMG submission 88675) | Groundwater microbial communities from Big Spring, Nevada to study Microbial Dark Matter (Phase II) - Ash Meadows Big Spring | ecosystem: Environmental > Aquatic > Deep subsurface >... | reverse complement strand
TGGCGCTGGTGGCGGTGCCGGGCGAGCAAGTGGCAGCGGTGGCGGCGGCTGGGAGTGAAGCGGTAGCGGTGCTGGCTCCGCCCAGCTGAACGCTCTGGTCACTCTCCGACTCAAGTTGTCCGAGCCGGCCTCCAAAACGTTGCCATCTGGAGAGCCGCCAACCCGAGACCGCCGGCCACCAGCGCCAACCCCACCCAACCATCCAAAAGCTGAGCCAGCGCCACCCCATCTATCTCGACTGCGGAATCGATCGACCACTCGCCGGGCCCGGTGATGGCGAGGCCAGTGGCAAGCGACGCCAGCACGAAAACATACTCCCAGCCTTCAACTTCGATTCCTTCTCGCATGAAGGCGGTGATCCAAAAACCAGCCTGGCGGTGGTTCACCCAATAGGCGACGAACATGGTGGCAACTACCGCGGCCGCCGCCGGGCCGGTGGCAAGACCCAACACCAACAGCGCGCCGGCCCCGACTTCGGTGACGCTCATGGCCAACCACTGCTGGCCGGGCGCCAGAAACCCCAGCGACCTGAACCAGGCGGTGGTCTTCTCTCTTCCTCGGGCGTGCTTGATCCCGTGGGCGAGAAAGATCAGGCCCAGCGCAATCCTCAAGACAGCCAGTCCCAGATTCAGTTGATCAGACGGTTCCACTCGTCGCTTCGCCTCGCCTCCGAGAATGTTACGCGCTCGGAAAGACGAACTGAAAGCACATCCTGGTCAGCCACCACGGTTAGCCTCCGGCTGCCGTGCTCAATCAGTTGTTGTGGGGCATCACCCAAGGCCTGACCGAATTCCTCCCCGTTTCTTCAGACGGTCACCTGATTCTGATCCCTGCCTTGCTCGGAATCGATCAGCCGGATCTGGCAACCACGGCCCTTCTTCACCTGGGAACGCTGCTGGCAGTGCTGGTCTACTTCCGGCGCGAGTTGTTCCGCATGCTCGGTTTTCGTAGCGATACGGATGCCCGCCGCCTCCTCTTCGCACTCATCCTGGGGACGGTTCCGGCGGGGGTGGTGGGCTTGGCACTCGACAACAAGATCGAGGATCTGTATGACCAATTGGGATTGGTGGGGACGCTCCTCATCGCCAACGGAGTGATCCTGCTGGTTGCCGATCGCCTGTTGGGGGGAAGACGCAAAGCCGAAGAGGCCGAGATTGGGGACGCGCTGGCGGTGGGTTTGGTACAGGTAGCCGCCCTGTTGCCAGGGATATCTCGATCCGGAACCACCATTGCGGCTGGACTCGGCCGCAAGTTCTCACGGACCGAGGCGGTCCGCTTCTCCTTCCTGCTCGGCATCCCAGCCATCGCCGGCGCGGTGGTGCTGGAGGGACTCAAACTGGCCCGAGAGGGAGGCCTCCACCGCGAGCACGCGGTGGGAGTGCTGGCGGCGGGGATCACTGGTTACTTCGCGATCAACCTGCTGCTGCGCTTGGTTGCAAAGATCGGCCTCCGCCCCTTCGCTATCTACTGCCTGCTGGCCGGAACCGCAGCCATCGTCAGGTTCTAGGCGGTCTTGCTCGCGCCCAGGATCTAATCCAGCTGCGAGCACTCTTCAACTGCGGCAGGTAGCGCCCGTCGAGACCCTCTGCGCGGCTCCACCCACCAGATCCGTGGGTAGGGACGCGCAGACCGGATCAACTGGACCCTCTGCGCGGCTCCACCCACCAGATCCGTGGGTAGGGACGCGCAGACCGGAACAACCAGACCCTCTGCGCGGCTCCACCCACCAGATCCGTGGGTAGGGACGCGCAGACCGGATCAACTAGACCCTCTGCGCGGCTCCACCCACCAGATCCGTGGGCAGGGACGCTCCTATTTGGAGGCAGGAATCGCTCCGGTCGACGGGGCCCCCCGGTCGTAGGCTTCCCCGCATCCACAACTATTGTCCAATGCGGCTCGAATTTCGGGCAAGAGGAGCAACTCCTATGCACAGCGATCTCCGGCAGGCAATCGAAACCAACTCTCCGAGCATGCAGCGCCAGCTGGAAACCCTGGTTGCGATTCCATCAGTCAGTGCCTCCGGCTTCGATCCGATCCACGTGCTGGATTCGGCCAAAGCCTCCGCTGCCATGCTTGCCGAAGTCGGACTCCAGAATGTTCGGCTGCTAGAGGGAGGGGACGCTCTCCCCTCAGTATTTGGGGAAATCCCTGCTCCCCCCGGCGCCCCCACCGTCCTCCTCTACGCCCACCATGATGTGCAGCCGCCAGGCGATCTCGCCGACTGGGACCATCCCCCGTTCCAGCCGATCGAACGAGCCAGGCGTCTGTATGGGCGGGGAACCTGCGATGACAAATGGGGGGTGGTTACCCACGCCGCCGCCTTGGCCGCTCACGGCGGCGCTCCCCCGGTGGGAGTCAAGGTCTTCCTGGAAGGCGAAGAAGAAATCGGCTCGCCTCACCTCAACGACTTTTTCGGTCGGCATGGCGATCTATTCGCGGCGGACGTGATCGTGATCGCGGACGGTTGGAACTGGCGGGTAGGCAAGCCGTCGCTGGTGACCTCGTTGCGCGGGCTGGTCGACTGCGTTGTGGAAGTTCGCACAGCCGCCGATGCGGTTCACTCCGGGCTGTTCGGCGGTCCGTTCCCGGACGCACTGACTGTGCTGTCTCGACTTCTGGCAACTCTCCATCACGCGGACGGTCGGGTAGCCGTCCCCGGCCGAACCGCTGCCGACTCCGATCCCCTTGATCTCGCAGAAGCCGAGCTCCGCCAGCAAATCGGGGTGGTGGGTTCGCTCGAGCTGATCGGGACCGGCACGCTCACCAGTCGGCTGTGGACTCGACCGTCGATCTCGGTGCTGGCGATCGACGCGCCTCGGGTGGCCGAGGCGGTCAACCAGTTGGTGCCGGTAGCGCGCGCCAAGGTGAGCATGCGGTTGGCACCGGGGGATGATCCGGCGCGGGCGATGGCTGCCCTGGTGGATCATCTCGAAAGTAATGCCCCTTGGGGTGCGGAAGTTCGGGTCACCCCAGGAGCCAGTGCGCTTCCCTTCTCTCTCCCCACCCAGGGTCCGGTCCTCGACCGGTTCCGGATTGCCCAGACCGCGGCCTGGGGAATCGAGCCGGTACTGATAGGAGGGGGGGGGACCATCCCGGTCGCCTCTGCCCTGACGGCCGCCTACCCAGCCGCCGCGGTTGTCATCACAGGTGCCGCCGACCCCGGAAGCCGCATGCACGGACCCAACGAGAGTGTTGATCTAGGCGAAGTGGGTCGAGCCGCGCTGGCAGAAGCGATCGCACTGCGTCTGCTGGCGGACTAACTCGGTGGGGACAGCACGCAGCTGGTAGCCGGCATCCAGCCATCGACGCGGCAGCCATATTTCCCAACGCCATGGTTCTTCCCGGGGACAGCGACGAAGGCCTTCTCGGTCGCCGGTTTACGAGTTTTCGAGGTCGAAGGCGACATCCAGGCTGGGCGCGCTGTGGGTCAGCCAGCCCACTGAGATAACCGAGACCCCGGTAGCGGCTACCGCCGCAATCGTCTCGGGACGGATCCCGCCGGAGGCCTCAGTGATGACACGACCGCCAACCAGCTCGACTGCCCGCCGCAGGTTGGCCAGGTCCATGTTGTCGAGCAGTACCGCGTCGACTCCGGCCTCGATCGCATCCTCGAGCTGATCGAGGTTCTCCACTTCTACTTCGACTTTGACCAGATGGCCTACCCGCGCTCGCACCCGGGCCACCGCCTCTTTCGCTCCCCCCGCCACCACCAAATGGTTGTCCTTAACCAAGATCGCATCATCCAAGCCGAAGCGGTGGTTGATCCCGCCGCCGATCCGGACCGCGTACTTCTCGAGAGCTCGCAGCCCAGGAGTGGTCTTGCGAGTGCATGCCACCCTGGCGTCGGTTCCCGCCACCGCTTGCACCAAAGCACGGGTTGCAGTTGCGATGCCGGATAGGTGTCCCAACAGGTTGAGACAAACCCGCTCGGCACCGAGTAGCGCCCGCAGCCGGCCGCTCACCCTGGCCAGCACGGCACCCGTTTCGACTGTGGCGCCTTCGCTGACCAAGATTTCGACGTTGGTGGCGGGATCCAGCAGAGAAAACGCGTCACAACTGATTGCGAGCCCGGCGATCGTGCCCGGCTGTCGCGCCTTCACCAGTCCGGTCCCGGTGGCGTGATCCGGCACGACCGCTTCCGAGGTCAAGTCGCCGGCTCTGCCCAGGTCCTCAGCCAGTGCCGTGCGCAGGACCGGTTCGTACAGCCAGCGCTCCATCAGGCGACGCCCACTAGTGCTGACTGGGGAGACCCATCCACCCAGCTCACCCGGGTCGGGGTGCCGGGCCTGAGTTTCGGGAAGTCCCTCCGGAAATGACTACCCCGGCTCTCGCGCCGATGGCGAGCTGCACCTGCCACCAGTCTTCCCACCGCCAACAGATTGCGAGCCTCGCCGACCGCCGGTCCTGTCATCGCTTCGAGTTGTTGGATGCGTTGGACGGCAAACGACAAGCCCTGCTCGTCCCGCTCCAGCCCGACCCGCTCCCACATCAGCCGGCGGAACTCGGCCACGATCGAATCCGGATCGGTGGTTGCTGTCTCGATTGTCTTGGGGAGCTCGAGAGGGCTGCGACCGATGATCCGCTGGGGTGTGTTGCGGATGTCCTCAGCCACCTCGGTCCCGAACACCAGCGCTTCCAGCAACGAGTTGGAGGCCAACCGGTTGGCCCCGTGGACGCCGGTGCAGGAAACCTCGCCTGCCGCCCACAACCCAGGCAGCGAAGTCCGACCTCGCTCGTCCACCTCGATCCCACCCATGTGGTAATGCGCAGCAGGAGACACCGGCACCGGTTCGACCCGAGGGTCGATGCCTTCCGCCTGACACAAAGCGAATACAGTTGGAAAACGGGTTGGAAACTGCTCGCCAATCGCCTTGGTTGCATCCAAGAACACCCGGTGGCCGGTTGCCTGCTGACGCCAGACTGCTCGGGCCACAATGTCGCGGGGAGCCAGCTCGGCGTCAGCATGCTGGCTGGTCATGAAACGCCTCCCCGACGAGTCCACCAGCACCGCCCCCTCGCCCCGCAGCGCCTCGGTCAGCAATGGCATCGGATCTCTACCTGATCCGAGGCCGGTGGGATGGAACTGGACGAACTCGAGATCGATGAGACGAGCACCGGCTCGGGCCGCCATGGCAAGTCCGTCGCCGGTCAGCTCGCCGGGATTGGTGGTGTATAGGTAGGCCCGGCCGATGCCCCCGGTGGCAAGCACGACTGCCGGGGTAAGATAACAGACCGTCTCTCCATCTGGAGTTCGACAGGCCACCCCCACCACCCGTCCGTCAGCCACGGCGAGGTCGATGGCGAACGTCCGCTCCACCACCTCGATGCCGGGCAGGCGCCGGACTGCTTCAGTAAGAGTGCGCACCAGCTCGGCCCCAGTCCGATCACCCGAGGCATGCAAGATCCGACGGCGACTGTGGCCGGCCTCTCTGCCAAGTGCTAGTCCCCCCCCCGGCTCTCGGTCCAAGTGTGCTCCTAGTTCCAACAGGTAGCGGATTCGCTCGGGCGCCTCCCGCGTCAGCAGGTCGACCACCTCAGGATCTGACAATCCCGCCCCCACTCGCAGCGTGTCATCACGGTGGAGGGCGGGAGAATCCTCGCGGCCGATGGCAGCGGCAACTCCACCCTGCGCGAACGGGCTGGAACCGCCCTCGCCTAGCCCGGTCTTGGTGATCACAGTCAGGCGAGCGGCATCCAGACCTAGCGCGGCAGACAAGCCGGCCACTCCAGTCCCGACAATCACGACGTCGCGCTCAATGATTTCCATCAAAGTGAACCCCTAGCGGCCTTTACCCCGTTTGACTTCGAGCATCCGTTCCACCGCCCGGCGGGCCCGCTCGGCGACGTCGGCGGGGATCTCTACCTGGTACTGCATGTTTTCCAGCGACCAACGGATCTTCTCAAGACTGATCCGCTTCATATGGGGACACAGATTGCAGGGTCGGACGAACTCGACTTCGGGATGTTCGGCGGCCAGGTTGTCTGCCATCGAACACTCAGTGATCATCACCACTTTGGCGGGACGCTCCAGATCGACGTAGTTCGCCATCCCGGAAGTAGATCCAACGTAATCGGCTTCTGCCAGAACTTCTGGCGGACACTCGGGATGCGCCAGGATGGTTACCCCCGGCGACGCGGCCCGCAGTTTTCGCAACTCCTCACCCGTAAAGCGTTCGTGTACCAAGCAGTGACCCTTCCAGAGGATCACCTCGACTTTGGTTTGGGTGGCCACCCAGCGCCCCAGATATTCATCTGGTAGAAAGATCACCCGATCGACGCCGAGCGATTCCACCACCTCCACCGCGTTGCCAGAAGTGCAGCAGATGTCTGACCCGGCCTTCACCTCGGCCGATGTGTTCACATAGGTCACCACCGGAGTTCCCGGGTAGGCTTCTCGCAACAGGCGGATATCAGCCCCTGTGATTGACTCGGCCAGCGAACACCCGGCCCGCAGGTCTGGAATCAGTACGGTCTTTTGCGGACTCACCAGCTTGGCGGTCTCTGCCATGAAATGCACTCCCGCCATCACGATCACATCGGCTCGGGCGTCTCGTGCCATGTAGGCGAGCGAGAGCGAGTCGCCAGTCAGGTCAGCCACTCCGTGGTAGATCTCCGGAGTCATGTAATTGTGGGCGAGCACTATGGCATTGCGCTCCCGCTTGAGTCGCTGTATGTCAGCGATGATCGGGGCGTACAGCTCCAGCTCGGCGGCCGGGATGAACTCAGCCAGCTGGCGGCGTTGTGGGAGGGCGATGGTGGTCATGGGTGCTGTCTCGGCCTGTTTATTCTCATCTTGAGTATAAACCACCTACGCCTGCCGGGTGTTCCCCCACATGGGGGGAAGCCCCGCAGACCCCCCTTGCGATTCAAGAGTCCCGCAGACCCCCACGGGCGGGGAAACCCCACCGGCGAAGCCCCGCCGACCCCCGAGAAGAGCGGCCCCAATCCTCGGATATCCGAGGCGGGCTAGGGGGGGACTTGTCTGAAATCGTTCAAATTTCAGAGTGGTATGCGACAACTATTGTCGTTTTTGGCACCAATTTGGGGGCGGTGGTTCACATCTCGAGCCGCAGCGGCGGGCGGTCGATGGCTCCTTCCAACTCGAGCAAAGCCCGCTTGCGATCGACGCCGGCGCCGTAGCCGACCAGAGCGCCAGAGGCTCCGATCACTCGGTGGCAGGGAATCAAGATGCTGATCGGGTTGGATCCGTTGGCGCTTCCGACTGCCCGAAACGCATCTGGCTGACCAATTCGCCTCGCCACCTCTCCGTAGCTGACGGTTACTCCGTATCCGATCTTTGCCAGCTCGGCCCACACTCTGCGTTGGAACTTGGTTCCGGCCGGCCGCAGTGGCACTGTGAATTGTTGTCGATTTCCCGCGAAGTACTCAGCCAACTCGGTGGTGACAGACTCGAACCTGGTTGAATCCGCAATCGATTCGGTACTGAGGGGAGGCAACTTGCCATCGTCAGCAAAAAACAGGCCGGTCAGATCGGCGGCGCTGCCACGAAGTTGGATACAACCGAGCGGCGAATCGATCAAGGTGTGAAACAACTGCATCAGGATTGGCTTCCTTTCTCATGGGATGACAGAGACGACCACAGCGCCAGCGTTGCATAGGAACCCCATGGACTCCAGTCTGCCGCGTAGCGCTGCAGATCAGATCGGCCGATGGGAGCCCTCATTTGCAAGAGCGCGGTGCGCACACCAAGGTCAGTTGTGAGCGCTACGTCGGGATCTCCAAACGCCCGCATCATGATGTAGTCGGCAGTCCATTCGCCGATTCCGGCCAGCGCCGTCAGGCGGGCTCTGGTCTCCAGCCGATCGGCGCCGGGGTGCAGCGCAACCTCGCCATCCGCCAGCGCCCGGCACAACCTGATCAAGGCGACTGCTCGCTTACCCAGCATGGAAAGCGTCTTCGGATCGCACCCGGCCAACTGAGCCGCGGTTGGAAATTCGTGCGTGAGTTCACCGGTACGGGTCAGGAACGCTGTCGCCAAGGGGACGCCGTGGGCAAGCGCCAGTCGGCCAGCCAGCGTACGCGCCGCCAGTACTGAGATCTGTTGTCCGAGCACTGCCCGGATCGCGATTTCATCTCCATCGACCGCGCCAGGCAGTCGCAGTCCGGGGCGAGCCGAAACGATCTTCCCGATGATCGCATCAGCTCCAAGATGTTCCTTGATCGCCAACGGATCCGCATCTAGGTCGAGTAGACGGCGAGCCCGATGGACTGCCGGCAGCAAGTCTCGGGGATCATCCAGATGCAGCTGACAGGCAACATGGTCGGTGGCCGGCGCCAGCTCAACTACTCCCGAGCCATGCGGCAGACGCAGCGTGCGGGCGAAGTAGCCGCAGTCACCGGTTTCGATTCCCGGCACCGCCCGGTTGGCAAGAAACTGGAAAAGTTCCCCCGTGGCGATTGGCGACCGGAACGCCAAACGAAGTTGAAGAGCTCCACCGCCGCCGACCTGAGCATGCCGCGATCGTTTCCGGAGTTCAGTTGGGGTGGACGCGTATACCTCCCGCATCGTGTCGTTGAATTGGCGAATGCTGGCGAAGCCGGCCGCGAATGCGATCCTGCTCACTGCCAGGTCCGTGGTTTCCAGCAGGACTCGGGCTTGATGGGCACGTTGCACACGGGCGAGAGTGAGCGGACCGACGCCGACCTCCTCCACCAAGAGCCGGTTGAGATGGCGTTCGCTGTAGCCAAGTGTTTCCGCCAACCCGCTGACACCTGAACGATCGACTAGACCATCTCCTATCAAACGCATGGCGCGGGCTGCGACATCGGATCGGCTCGTCCATTCCGGAGAACCGGGAGCAGCGTCCGGTCGGCAGCGCTTGCACTCGCGATAGCCAGCCGCAATCGCACTGGCGACAGTGGCAAAGAATTCTACGTTTTCCGGTTTGGGCGTCTGCGCCGGACAACTCGGGCGGCAAGTGATCTTGGTGGTGCGAACTGCGGTCACGAACCAGCCGTCGAAGCGGGCATCCCGGGCTTTGACCGCTCGATAACGATGCTCTTTGGTGTCGATCACCGCACCACTATGCCGGATCTCGCAGGGATTGACCAGCGGAAATCGGACGGGGCAGTAAGGCCGGGATCGAGGCGCCCGGCGCCTACGAAGGCAACAATTTTCCGCCGGCTCGGCGGTTGTCGCGCAGAGGGCGAGAACCCAGTGCGAATCGCGAGTCCACGGGACTGTTGCCCCGAATCACGCTGGCGGCGTACTCAGCGAAAGCAGGACCATGCTTGAAACCGTGGCCCGACCCACCCCCCAGCAGCCATAGGTTGGAGTGGTCGGGGTGGGGAGCGAGGATGAAATTGCCGTCAGCCGTGAGCTCGTATTGGCAAGTGCGGGTGTATACGAGCGGCATCTCGGCCAAGGCGGGAAAGCGATGGGCGAGGTAACTGCGGGCTAGCTTGAAGTTGGTTTCCGAAATACGGCGCTCGCTAAAGTCGGGGTCGAAACGCTCGCCTTCAGTGTCTGGCGAAATCTTCAATCCCCTCCCATCGATATCGCCATGCCCGTAGGCGCAGCTCTCCTGGTCAACGAACGCAGGGACTCTGGGGACCTCCCAGGTCGGAGCAACGCCAAAGTAGAACTCGTCTTGGTGAGTGACTTCGAGCTGAATGTGCTCAGGAAACAGTTGAGAAAGCCAGGGGCCGGCCGCCCACACCACGACGTCGGCACCCAGCCGTTCGCCGTCGAACGCAACTTCGGCTCCGACCGGAGTCGCCCGCCCCAAGCGAAGCTCGGCCCCCCCCCGCACCGCCGAACGCGCCAGTGCCCGCACCGCCGGCGCCGCCCGTAACACGCCTGCTTCTGGTTCGAGAAGCACGAATTCGACATCGTCGGTTGCCAAGCTAGGGAACAAGCTGGCGGCTTCGCCGGCGCTCAAGTGCTCCACCGGTATCTGGGCTGCCCGCAGCATGCGCTCGCTGGTGATTTCCCAACCGTCGGCAGAGTGAGCCAGCCACGCGACACCACACTCGAGGAGCAGTTCAACGTTTTCTTCCTGCTCTAATTGGCGCCAAGCGGAACGGGCACGCCGTGCGCTCTCGGTGTAGAAAGGATCGTTGCCGTGGGCACAACGGATCAGGCGGCTATCGCCCCCGCTGGAGGACCGGACGTGACCGGGTGCGTACTGCTCGATCAGCGTCACTCCCCAGCCCAGGCGTGTGAACTCGCGAGCGATGGATGCCCCAAACACTCCGGCTCCTACCACAATCGCCCGCTCCATCAGAAGCAGGTTACCCAAAAGCGAAGATCAGCGTTTCCCGACCAAGGTCGTCGCAACTACCTGGCGCCGGGGAATCCCACGCCCGGGGCGGGACGTTCCCGCAGCACCTCGCGCCGGAAGCGGTAGAGAGCGGCGGGACGACCGCGCCGACGCGGCTCGGTCTCCCCGGTCCGCTCCACCAAACCATCCTCCACCAGCCGACGAAAATTGGGAGTGTGCAGCGGAATGCCAGCCAGAGTTTCTACAACCTGCTGCAGCCGGGCGAGCGTGAACAAAGGCGAGAGCAGCTCGAACACCACCGGTCGGTAGCCGAGCTTGCCGCGCACTCGGCCCAGCGCAGTGGCGACCATTCGCCTATGATCGAGCAGCATCGGCTCTCCCAGCCCCGGTTGGGGAACTGCTCCGGTGTCGCGTTGGCGTTCGGTCACCAACCCAACCTCATACAGCAGCTCGTAGCGTTCCAGCACTCGGGCCGGGTCCCAGGCTGAACCCCCCAGCCCGAACGTGATGTCGGCCCGCTCCCGGCGCCGTGGCTCTTTCCCCGCCCAACTTCGCAGCACCGGAACGATCGAGCGGGTGATGAGCCGGGGCCGGCCCTGGCGCCAATCCTCCCAAGGAAACATTTTGTAGCAATCAAGTCCCCCCCCCGCGTCCCGAACCAGAGCCAGATACACCACCGACAGCAGGCGGGCGGCAGGACCGCTCGGGCGGGGGCCGAAGGTATACAGCTGTTCGACGTATCCCAGTTCGAGACCAGTCTGTTCGCGCACCCAGCGGCGGACGCCCAGCTCCAACGTTCGGTCCTGGCCGGCTTCGAGCAGACCGGAGGGAAGAGTTGGCCCAGTTGGCTCTTCAACCGTCGTCACCACTGGCCGATCGTTGTCTACCGACAGGATGACCGCATTCAGCCGTAGCTGCAGGTCTGCCAACTTAGTGCACCGTCACTAGCGGTCCAGACGCCGCTCTCGCCCAGCTCGAAGTGCGGCCAGATTGGCGCGGTGTTTCAAGAGAACAAGGGCAGCCACGCCAATCACGATTCCGAACGCCCAGCCACGAACTTCTTGCCACCAGCCGAGTGGGACCGCAACTGCGATGGCGACCACTGACCCAACCGACGAGATCCCGCTCAGTTTGGTAAGTGCGATCCACACCAAGGCGGTCACCAGTGCCACCCAAGGCAACACCCACGCCAGCATCCCCACCGTAGTGGCGACCCCTTTGCCTCCTTTGAAGCGAGACCACGCCGGAAAACAATGCCCAACGACTGCCGCCGCCCCCCCCCAGTAGCCGGCCAGCGCCTGATCGCCAATCGTTTCGCCAAGGCCGGCTGCCACCCAGCCCTTGCCCAGATCCAACCCCATCACCGCCAGCCCGGCCCGCCGACCCAGCTCTCGCATGACATTGGCTGCTCCCGGATTGCCACTGCCGAGATGGCGGATGTTCTTGCCTCGACGGGCCGCCACCAGATCCGCGGAAGGCAGGCTTCCCAGCAGGTAGCCGACCACAACTGCCAGCAGCATCCTCATCGCGGTTCGGGTTGTCTCATCACATCCCGGTGACCCCACAAGTACTCGGCGCCGGAGACGACAGTGAACACAACGGCTACTCCCATCAGCCATTCATCCAGCCGCAGCCCGGCCATGTCGCCTCCCGGCCGCAGCATGGCGGCAGCGATGGCGGCGTACTGCACGGTCGCTTTTGCCTTGCCCCAGAACGAGACCTGCATGACTCTTTGGCCTACCGCGGCCAAAGCTCGCAGCGCCATCACCACCAGCTCTCGCCCGATGATGATGAGGCACACCCACACCGACACCCGGTCGACCGCCAGCAGTCCCAACAGCCCCCCGGTTACCAGCGCCTTGTCTGCGGTGGTATCGAGGAACGCTCCCAGCACCGTGGTTGCCGATCGACGCCGGGCCAGGTACCCGTCGACGAGGTCGGTGAGTGATGCCAGCACAAACAGCACCGCCGCGTACCCGAAGTTGTGGGTGACTGTTTCTTCTGACAGGAGGAGCCAGACGACGGCGGGAAGCACCAGGATCCGAGAAAGACTCAGGAAGTCGGGCAGTGACACCGGCAATATCGTACTTACGGTTGGTTTCCGGCGGCCGGCTACGGCGTCGGCGGGGAGAGAGCCGAACCCAGGGTTGCCACCGACCGCCACGGTGCAAGAACGTCCAACGGTTCGGGATGGGGTTCGGAATGCGACAACTGTCGTCAGGTTCGGCACCAATTTGGATGAATCAATGCGACAACTGTCGTCGTTTTTGGCACCAATTTCGGAGCATGGAATGCGACAACTGTCGTCAGTTTCGGCACCAATTTGGATGAATCAATGCGACAACTGTCGTCGTTTTTGGCACCAATTTCGGAATTGATTGCGGTGCACTTCAACGGTCTGCGCTGAGAAAGTGGCGGGCGTAGGAGACCGGCCACGCCAGCTTCTCCTGCGATGTCCGGTGTTCTTGGTCGGCAGCCACGAGTTCAGCCGCGATCTCGTCTGGTTTTGAAGGCCGGCCGAGCAAGCTCGCAAGCCGCTCTTGAAGGTAGGTGGCGTACCAATTGGGCCAGTCGGGATCCTCGCCACCGACTTCCGCAAACGCCTCATGGTGAGCCCGGCCCGCCTCCTTGAACAGGCGGGCCAGTTCCAATTCCTTTTCCACCTCAGCCAATTCGTTGCATGAGTCCGAGGATGTTGCCCTCTGTGTCCTTGAACCAAGCTCCGCGTATGTCTCCCATCATGGCGACGCCGTCCTTGGTCTTGAGATTGGGCAGGTCGTATTCCTCGAACGTAACGCCGCGACCGCGCAGAGTTTCCATCTCCGTCTCCAGGTCGGAGACCTCCCATCCGGCCAGCGTGTGTTTGGCGGTGCCTGCGAAGCCGCTCGGATACAGCATGAACTTGCTTCCTCCGCTCTCATAGAGAAGGCCATCCGGGCGTTCCTCGGTCGGCTTGTAGCCAAGCTTGTCGGCGTAGAACGCCTTGGCGCGTTCCAAATCGGTGGCCGGAATCGACACCGAGAGTGCCACATCGTTGAGCATGAAATCCCTCCTATCCAGACGATCGACCTCAGACACTGGCGCCTGGGGCCCAATACCACTCTAGGGTCGCGAGCAAGGCCTCTCTCCACGTTCAGGATTTGCCGGGCGGAACTCTAGCCTACACTGCGCGAACGCGTCCTGGCCGGGGGGCCAGGCAACTAGGTAGGGAGGAACATGTCAAAGCAAGAAGTCGAACGAATCGACGACGCTGGGATAGCAGCCTGGAATGCTAAGGACTCGGAGAAATTCGCGTCCCAGTTGGCAGACAAATTCGTCTGGAAGGACACCAGCCTGCCAGAAGCGATCACAACCAAGAAAGAAGCCAAGGAGTACGCCGAGTCCTGGTTTACCGCCTTCCCCGATATCAAGATCAAGCTGGTGAACCGCGTCGTCACTGATGCTGCAGTGGCAGGCGAGATGGAGTTCACCGGGACCAACACCGGTCCGCTTTCTTTGGGAAGCCAAACCGTCCCCGCCACCGGAAAGAAGGTGGTAGGCAGGGGCGCCTATTTCGCCAAGATCGAAGGTGGCAAGATCAGTACCTTCAGCACGTACCCCGACCTGCTGGGAACGATGGTTCAGCTCGGCTTGGCCCCGATGTAACCCAACCAACCAGGACGACCGAACGGCCCGCCTCAGGCGGGCCGTTCCGCGTCATCAAGATCCCGCTGACCCGCCGTTCAACGATTCGAGGAATGAGACCCAGCGCCATGCGAATTGATGCAGGGGCACTCCGGCTGTCTTATCCCCACGCGCAGCTCAGGGCCCGAACCGCCCCTCGACTCGACCTGTTTCGGCTGCTCTTTAGCATGGCGGTCCGCCCTCGTAGCTCAGGGGATAGAGCAGCGGTTTCCTAAACCGTGAGTCGCAGGTTCGAGTCCTGCCGAGGGCGCGTGATTCATCTGGTTTCGGTGTTGGGAGCTTTGTGTCTTTCGTTCTCTCCCATCTTCGCTCGCCTGGCTGAGACTCAGCCAGCAGCCAACGCCTTCTTTCGCACGTTCTACGCGCTCCCTGTCTTGTTCGTGATCCACCGCCTGTTCCGGGATCGGGACAGGCGCCCGCCTTCGGCGCGACGGTTGGCGGTGGCGGCCGGGGCATTCCTGGGTCTCGACCTGGTTACGTGGAACCATGCCATGGGCAAGATCGGGGCAGCTCTCGCCACTCTCCTCGCCAACACCCAGGTGATCTTTGTCGGACTGGGAGCCTGGATGATCTACCGGGAACGACCACATGCCCGCAGCTTCGCAACGATCCCAATCGTCCTTTTGGGAGTCGGGCTTGTATCTGGTCTTGGCCGCAACGATTCTTATGGGAGCGATCCCGTCGAGGGCATAGTGCTGGGGATCTTCACCGCGGTTGCTTATTCCTGTTTCATCTTGGGAATCCGAGCCGCCAACAGTGGACACCTGGCTCCTTCGGTTAGCCCGCTGTTGGACGCCACGGCTGGAGCCGCGGTTGCTTCGCTGCTAGTTGGGTTGGTGAGCGGCGGACTCGAGGTCCCTGATTCAATCGGTTCGCATGGTTGGCTGCTGGCGCAGGCGCTGGGGGCACAGGTGGTCGGGTGGCTGCTCATCTCCCACGCTCTCCCTCGCCTGGCCGGTCTGGAGACCGCTCTCATCCTGCTTATTCAGCCCGCGCTGGCAGTGGTATGGGCCCGCCTCATTCTGGACGAGCGACTGTCGTGGGTCCAGTTGTTGGGAGTTGCGATGGTGCTGGCCGGCGTGACCTACCTGGGTTGGCGGGGCAGCGTCTCAGCAAGTAGCGAGCCGGTGGTCGAACCCGGCTAGCCCGTAGTCAGCACGGTGGGCCGTGACCACGGGCAGCAGGTCTCCGGATCATTCTCAGCCGCTTTGGGCTGCTCCGTCTTGGTGGCGACGCAGAGGCCGGATCCTCAGCCTCCACCAGCCAGCCAGTCGCCGATCCCGGCGAAGAAGCGGGAACGGGGGAGTGCTTCGGTAGCTCCCAGCTGACGGGCCCGCTCCAGCGCCGCGGCATCGACGTGGGGACCGTAGGCAATGACCTTCACTCCCCCCCCCGCCAGCCCTCGGATCGCCGCCTCCGCCTCGGGATGGGTGAGGTCGACGGTAGCGACGGTCGCTTTCAACGGGGCTGAAGCCTTCCAGTCAGACACCGCGAAACCACCCGCCCTGGCGGATTCCTCGATCCGGCTCCGATCCAAGAGATTTCGACTTACGATCACCAAAGTTGACTGCAGGTGCGACTGTGCCTTCGCCGCTCCCCAGGCGAGGTGGGCCTGCCAAACCTCCTCCCCGAGGTCAAAGGACGAAGCCGGGGCCAGCCCGTAAATATCCCCGGGTAGGGCGTTCTCAGTGACCGGATCCCGCCTGGTCGGTACATGGCTAGCGGCTTGCAGCGCCCTGGTGGGAAAGGACGTCGCCTCTTGGAACAGCTCGAGGGGGACCCTTGGCTGCGAGGCGAATGGCAACTCCAACAGACGGTCGAGTTGCTCACCCAGCCAGGTTTCGCCCTCGCCAACTGCGGCTGCGCAGGCTGGAAAGCGCTCACCCAGCCGGTCTTCGAGATAGGGGCGGAATGCCGCCACCAACGCCTCCCGCAACCGGCTGGCCTTCTCCTGCATCCCACCAGGCTACGTCAAGCGGCGCCTTGGCCCGGCCGATAGTCACTAGTGCTCTGACTTTCTGGGAGGTTACATGCGGCGACTCGTCGCCCTCGCCCTGATGCTATTGGCTGGCTGTCGGATCGATGGCACGGTCGAGGTCGACCTCGCCCCAGATGGGACCGCAGGTGGCCTGATCACGGTGACAACCGACTCCGAGTTCGAACAACGCTTTTCACTCACAGGGCGAGACTTCGAACAGCTCCTCGACAGCCGAGCCCGCCAGATACCCGGGCTGGACTTCCAGCGAGCGGTCGACGGTGATCGCATCATCTACTCCGGAACATTCCAGGCGACCGATCCGATGGCGCGCGAGGATGCCATGGCTCGGCTCGGGATTGGATTGGCACCATTTCGAGTGGTAAAAGATGACCGCACCCTCATCGTATCCTCGCGCACCACGCCGCTCCCAGATACCGCTGAGCTTGCCGCCATCTTCGGAGGTCTGGCCACCGAGGAGTTCACGGACCAGGTGGATGTTCGCCTCCGGCTCCACATGCCTGGTTCCGTCAACGAGCACTCCGCTCCCACCGTGAGCGAGGACGGGACGCTGGAATGGCGGCTCCCGTTTTCGGAGGAGTCGATCTCGGTAGTGGCCCGCTCGGTGGTGGGGGCACCGTTTCCCTGGTGGCCACTCGTGTTACTGGTTGCAGTCGCGATTGGCGTGCTGTGGGTTACTGCCATCCGCAGCACCAGCGGACCCCAGCCAACCGGCTCCGCACCGATGCCTCAGTCGCCGTCTGGCTGGGGGGGATCCATCGAGCCCGATTGAAGTCCACCCGGCTGGCCGGGACCAATTTCGACAATGGCAGCTGGAACCGCCACCATCTCCCGCGCCGCCTCGGCCCAGCTCTGACCGAGTATCCGAGTCCGCCACAGGTGTCCCAGCAGGATCTTGCCGACAGCCACAACTGGCACCGAAAGGAAGACCCCGAACAGCCCACCTACCGCGCCGCCGCCCAACAGCGAAAGGATGATGGTGACTGGATGCAAACGGACAGTTGTCCGCAACACCACCGGGCTGATGAAGTGGTTATCGATCTGCTGAATACCAGCGGCGACGATGGCTGCGTACAGCGCCTTGCTCGGTTCCCCGCTGGTGAGTCCGACCACCGCCCCCAACGCACCCCCCACCCATGGCCCGACAAACGGAATGATGTTGAGAAAGCCGGAGATGAGTCCAATCAACAGCCAGAAAGGGAGATTGATGACGCGGAAGCCAATGCTCATCAGCAAGCCAACGATCAGCGCCACCACCAGTTGTCCTCTCACGAAACCACCGACAGTATGCGAGACCTCGCGACCTACGAAGAGGACTTCGGAGCGCAACCGATCGGGGACTAGATCAATCAGGCGGCGTTGGGTGTTGGGTAAGTCGATCAGCAGATATAGCGCCAGCACCGGACCCAGAATGATGACCAAGATCGCCTCCAGCACCGTGAGTGTGATCTCGAAGGCTCGCCCCAGCTGGCTGCCAAGCAGGGCCCGGTTGTCGGGGTCATTCAGCCAATCCGAGACGGACACACCGGTCAATTCCGGAGACTTGAAGTCGATCCCCAACCGTTTCGCCAGATCGCTGCTGCGTTCCCCGAGATCGGTCACGATTTGGGGAAAGCGGTCGACCAGCTCGCTGCCTTGTTCGCGCAGCGTGGGAGCGATCACAAACCCGACCAACACCGCCAACCCTCCCAGCACGACATAACTCAAACACGAGCCCAACAGTCGCGGCAGCCGGCGGCGCTCGAGCAGACTCACCAGTGGGTTGACCAGGTAAATCAGGGCCAGGGCCAGTACCAGCGGAGCGAAAATCACTTTGATGCGGGTTGCACCCCATACCAGCGCGGTCAGCAGCGCCAGTACCCCGACCAGGTTCCAGATGATGTAGCCGGTCCGACGCAACTGTTCGATGCGGAGAGGCTCCATCTCGGGGGAGGCTAGTGCACGGTCTGTCTGAGGATCAGCCGGGATCGGATTCGTTGACCTTGCCCAGCGTTCGATAGGTGTCGCGGGTTCGGCGCAGACGTTTCACCACCAAAGGGGCGTAGGCAAGGGCATCGGGGTCGTCGATCACCCGCCGCAGGATCTGGTAATAGCGGGTGGCGCTTATGTCGAGGTAGTCGCGAATGGCCCGGTCTTTGGTTCCCGGATACAGCCACCACTCAGCCTCGAAGTCGAGCACTTTGAGATCTCGCTCTGTCAGCACACCGCGAGGGTATCGGCGACGGTTGGCTTGCCGATTGATTTCGCGCTTTGCCCAGACGTCTTGGCAATCTCTGGGAGGCGTCGAAGAGGGGCTGCTTAAACGGGCGCTAGACCCACGAGCATTTCCGGACGGTGCAGTGCGGTACGCTGCTAAACGGCCGGGTTAGCTCAGTCGGTAGAGCGCTTCTCTTGTAAAGAAGAGGTCGTCGGTCCGATTCCGACACCCGGCTCCCAGCCTCGTACCCGGGCCACCTCGAAACAAGCGATGGCGGCCGCTACTGACGCATTCAGGCTTTCGACCTCAGCCGCTACCGGTATTCGAGCCACCACATCCACCCGCTCAGCTACCAGGCGGGCCATTCCTTTGCCCTCGCCCCCCACCACAATCGCGACCGGCTCGGCCAACAGCGCCAGACCGAAGATGGACTGCCCTCCCCCAGCCGCCAGTCCAACTGACCACACCCCCAACGATCGCAGCTGCTCGATGGCTGCTGGAATCGAAGCGACCTCGACGACTGCCATCGTCTCCAGCGCCCCCGCCGCCGCCTTGAAAGCAACCGGTCCCAGCCGCGCCACTCTCCGTTTCGGCACCACCATCGCCCGCAGCCCGGCCGCCACTGCCGAACGAGCGACCGCCCCCAGGTTGTGGGGATCCTCCAAGTGATCGATCACGATCAATGCCGCCGGAGTGGACGCCGCAACTGCCTGGTTGAGCGAGACTGTTTCCAACCGTCGACATTCGGCGGCTACTCCCTGGGGAGACTCCGAGCTCGCCGCCAAATACTCCACTACTTGTACCGCCGCACCTGCTGCCGCCGCCTCATCTGCCAGCCGCTGCAGGTCGCCGAGCCGGCTGCGTTCGATCAACAGACGCTGTACTCGCCCCGCCCGAACCGCAGCAGCCACCGCGTGAACGCCCTCGACCCTAACCCCGATAGAGCCGCGTGCCATCTGGCGTGTCCTCCAACAGAACTCCTAGTTCAGCCAGCCGGCTGCGGATCATGTCGGCCGCTGTGAAGTCTCCCTGGCCGCGGGCGGTGTGTCGATGCATGAGAAGGAGGTGAGCAAGCATCGCCGCCTCGGACTCTCCCTCCGCCTTTTCACCGACAGTTACGTCAGCGTCAATGGCAATGCGCCGGAGCTCATCCGCAAGGCCGTCAACCACTGAGAGCAGACTCTGAACGGTCTCTTCCGGCAGCTTCGCCCGTTTGACGCTGACATCCAGTGAGGCTTCCAAGCGAACGTCGGCGTGCACCCTGGAAACAAACGTCAAGCCAAGTACCTTTCGAATCTCATCGAACGCGGCCACCAATTCCGACACGTCCTCGCCGGCATCGAGCCGTCGGTTTCCCTCGCGTAGTGCATCAAACAGCACGCTGATAGCTTCGGCGGTGTTGAGGTCGTCGTCCATGGCCGCTTGAAAGCGCTCGATCAGCGCCGGGTCTGAAGTTGTCTGACCATGCTCAACTCGTCGGCTGAAAGTCGCCAACCTCTCCAGCTGAGCCGTGGCATCTTCCAGCAGCTCGGAAGAGAAGTCGAGCGGTTCTCGAAATCGCTTGCGGAGATAGAAGAGGCGTACTGCTCCGGCTGGATAGGTATCCAGAATGTTGAGGAGATCGATCACCTGGCCGGTCGACTTCGACATCTTGACAGGCGGGGAAGCCCCGCCGACCCCCGCCGACAGGTTGACCAGGCCATTGTGGAGCCAGTACTTCACGAACGGACTCTCCCCGGTAGCGGCTTCCGACTGAGCAATCTCGTTCTCGTGGTGAGGGAAGATGAGATCCTGCCCCCCCCCGTGGATGTCGATGCCCTCCGGCAGGTAGCGACGGGCCATCGCCGAGCACTCGATGTGCCAACCCGGCCGCCCTCGCCCCCATTGCGACTCCCACCAGGGTTCGCCCGGCTTGGCTGCTTTCCACAGTGCGAAGTCGAGCGGGTCCCGCTTAAGCTCTCCCGGTTCCACCCGCGCCCCTACCAGCAGGTCGTCGAGCGATCTCCCCGAAAGTCGACCATAGCCCTTGAACGACCGGACCGAGAAGTAGACGTCCCCTCCGGATGGGTAGGCATGGCCTCTTTCGATCAGAGCGCCGATCAGCTCGATGATCTGGGGGATGTTCTCGGTTGCTCGCGGAGTGATGTCGGGATCTTTCACCCCGAGCCTGCGGTAGGCATCCTGGAACTCCTCGGTGTACTGAGACACCACTGCCTCGGTCTCCACTCCTCGGGCGTTGGCGGCCGCGATGATCTTGTCGTCGATGTCGGTTACGTTCTGTACGAATGTCACTTGGTATCCGCGCCACTCGAGGTAGCGGCGCAGCACGTCGAAGGCCACCGCCGCCCGACCGTGGCCGACATGCGGTGAGGCTTGCACGGTAGGACCGCACACATAGATACCCACCCGGCGGGGTTCAATCGAGACGAACTGCTCCCGTTTTCGGCCCAAGGTGTTGAACAGGAACACCTGGCGATCCTACAAGGGACCTAAGCCCCGAAACCTGCTCGGCCCTAGGGGCCGAAACCGCAATGCGAGACTCGGTTCACCTGCGTCGTGTTGTGGGCTCCTCTGGCGAACCGTTGAACGTTTTCATACCGTGGCGGTCGGTAGCAACCCTGGGTTCGGTCCGTCGAACCGTTGGACGTTTTTGTACCGCCACGGTCGGTAGGAACCCTGGGTTCGGGGGGCAAGGGCTCTAGCTAACCAGTGCAATCGCCGTGGCGGCAATGCCTTCGCCGGTGCCGGTCAGGCCCATCCCGTCGGTGCTGGTGGCCTTCACCGAGATTCTTGCTACCGCCATCCCCAGCGCAGCAGCCAGAGCCTCTCGCATCCGGTCACGGTGGGGAGCCACCCGCACTTCCTCGGCGATCACGGTGGCGTCGATCGATTCGATCTCGAACCCGGCCTCCCGCACCATCCCGGCCACCTGGGCTAGTAACCCCATGCTGTCGGCACCTTCCAATCCAGGGTCGTCTGAAGGAAAGTGAGACCCGAGATCGCCAAGTGCTGCCGCTCCCAACAGCGCGTCGGCCACCGCGTGGGCAACGACGTCGGCGTCCGAAGTGCCCACCAGGCCACGACTTGCTTCGACAATCACCCCCGCCAGCCTCAGCGGTCCCGGACCGCCGAAGCGATGCGCATCGACTCCGAGGCCGGCCCTCACCGCAGCATCGCTTCCGCCATCGCGAGGTCTCCGGGGTACGTGATCTTGAAATTGGTCAGCTCGCCCGCCACCGTCACCACCACCTCTCCCAGACGTTCCACCAGCTCGGCGTCGTCAGCCGCGTCCTCCACCGAAGCCGCATGCGCCCTCCGCAGGATCTCGACCGGAAAACCCTGCGGGGTCTGCACCGCAACCAGGCCAGCGCGATCAACTGAGGCGAGCACTTTCTCGCCGTCAACCGCCTTGAGGGCGTCGCCAACCGCAATCGCAGGTATCACCCCGGCAACGTCGCCCCGCTCCAAGCGCTCACGCACCCGCCGCACTAGCTCGGCAGAGGCAAGCGCACGGGCCGCGTCGTGAACCAGAACAAACTCGGCGTCCTCAGGTAAACCCGCCAAGCCCGCCGACACCGAGTCGCGCCGCCGTGGCCCTCCGGCGACTCCTTCCGGAACCGGTCCCACCACTACCACCCCGCCAACCCCGCCGGTCAGCAATGCATCCCGAGCACGCGTCCACAACGGAACCCCGGCGAGTGGCACTGAGTGCTTGGGCAGCCCGAAGCGCCGGCCATCTCCGGCCGCCACCACGATTCCCCAGGTGCTCACGCGGCGGGACGAGCGAACAGCAAACGCCCGATCTGAGTGCGAACAGCATGCGAGATGGTCACTTCCATCGTGTGGCCGATACGGGCGGCAGTGCCTTCGACAACCACCATGGTGCCATCCTCCATGTACCCGACCGCTTGGCCGGGTTCCGAGCCGGCTTTCTCGAGTCGGATGCTAACCACCTCGCCCACGATCGCCTCGGGACGCAGGGCTTCACCGAGGGCATGCGGGTTGAGGATGGCCAGCCCTCGCACGGCCGCCACTTTGGCCAAGTTGTGATCGGTGGTAACCAGCGTCGCCCCCGCCCGAGCCGTGAGGGCGGCCAGTTTGGCGTCAACCTCTTCGAACTCGGGGAGCTGATCCTCCAGTATCCGAAAGTCGACCCCGGGAACCTCCCGCAGCGCTTCCAACACCTCGAGTCCGCGGCGCCCCCGGCGGCGTCGGGTGGGATCGCCGGCATCAGCCATCGCTTGCAGCTCGTCAATCACGAACAGAGGAGCGCACAGCCGGCCGCTCAGGAGGCCGGCTCGCGCTAGCTGCAGCACGCGGCCATCGATGGCGGCCGACGAATCGATCACAAAAGTCTTGGCAGCCGAATCGAGACTTTCTGTCACCAGCAGGGAGCGCGGCTGCATTCCGGCTGCCACAAACAGGTCGGCCGCTCTCGCCGCGAACAGACGCCCCCCAAACACCGCTCCCACCGTCATCACGAGTGCTCCTAATGGAAGGCTCACCAGTTTGGGAAGAAAAACCCACAGCGGAATCGCCAGCAACCCCCCCAGCAGCAGGCCGAGGAACAGCCCGAAGGCACCCGCGAATAGCTGGGGACCTCGCCAATGACTATCGACGTAGCGGGAGGTCGCCGCCAGCGCCCGCACCCGCGAGCGACCCACCACCCCACCGATGACATAGCCGACGCCGGCTCCGATCATGGCACCCGTCACGTTGCTCGCTTCTCCCCCGCCCTGCCGCTCACCGAGCGTATATCCAATCGCAGTCGCGGCCAACGTGACCAGCAACCGAATCAACTCGGTAATCATCGACTCCCTCTCATTGCCAATGCACCGGTTGGTAAGTAGTCGTGGCCTCTTGTCGGCCGCATGTATTGGCGATTCGCCTGACGGCTCGTCGCTCCCACGCTATTCCCCAAACACCGCGCTAGCCCTAGGCGGGAAGTGGTTTGAGGACTGTTGGAAGCGATCGCTCGATCCGATCGGTTGCCTCTTCGGTGGTGACATTGAGAGCGAAGCCTATCTCGGAGGTAAGGATCAGCATTGCCTTGGTCAGCATTCGCTTGAGGGCGGGTGAGATGCCCTTGCGGTCCTGGGCGTACCTCAGGTCGCGCACCACCTCGGCGACCTGGAAGATGTCGCCGCTGTTGAGTTTTTCGGTGAGTACTTTGTACCAGCGACTCCAATTGCTGCCAGCCTCCTCCGGCGTCTGTCCGAACACCGTGAACACCTTGCGGGCTTGGTTCTGGCTGATCACCGGCCGAGTTCCGAGTTCGGCAGCTCGATCGACCGGTACCCGCACTATCAGTTGGTCGGTGGCCACCTCCAAAACGAAGTAGTCCACCCGCTTCCCATCGACAGTGTTCTTCTCCTTCTTGAGGATCATCGCCGCCCCATGGTGCGGGTAAACCACTTTGTCTCCAACACTGAAGGAGTAGTTCTTGCGGGGGGCGGCAGGGGGAACCGGAGTGAGGCGATTGGCACCGAAAGAGGAGAACGCTGTCGGGGAGGCCTTGGGCTTGGCGGCAAACTGCTCGGACTTGGCAGGCGGCTTGGCCTTGCTGGCCGACTTGAGCTTGGACTTGGCAGCCGCTTTTGGCTTCGGTTTGGCGACAGTCCTCGTCAGCTTCTTGGTCTTGGCCAGTTGCGATTTGGGCTTGGCCTTCGACTTCCTTGCTGCCGGCCCGCTCGATTTCTTGCTAGCGCTACGAGAGGGAGATGCCATGGAACCTGCTCAGTGTAGCGTCCAGACGGGGCACTAACGACCCGACTCGAACTCCCAACCGACAACCCGGTCGAAATGACTGCGGAGCTGTTCGGCCCGAGTCCGTCCTACTCCTTCCACCTGAGCCAACTCATCCACCCCGGCCGTCAACAACTTCTGGACATCTCCGAAGTGATGAGCGAGGGCGTTGCGCACCTGATCTGGGAGGCGCGGCACCCGTCCCAACAAACGAAGCCCTTGGGGACGGAGCGAGTCTTCCAGCGGGCCCAGCCCAACCGTTGCAGCGACTCGGCCGGCATCGTAGAGACCTTCGGTTGGCACCGACTCCAGCTGCTCCAGCGCCGGGAGGCGAGTGGCGCGATGGACCCGCACATAGTCGGCAGCAAGCAGCTCGATCGCTTCCTGGACTCCCTCGCACAGATCGGTGGCCTGCATCGCATACACCTTGCCGATCGGACCCAGCCCGGCTGCCATCTCTTCAACATCTGCCTGCAGCCGAAGCATCAGTGCGGCCCGTTGCAGCACTGTGACAACGCTGCGAACCCGGACTGCGTCCTCCAGCTCGGCCCGGTCCAAAAGCGCTTCCGCCTCATCCAACCGAAGCCGGAGCCGGTCGAGGTCGGCCACTGCTTGCACGGTCGCCGGAATCGCCTCAACCTCGGCCTTCAGCTGGCAGCGCTCCGCCCCGAAATAGAGAGTCGCCAACCCGCGAGGGACGCTGACCGCGATCACCGGCTTGCCGGTCTGCCGGCTCAGCCTTTCTGCGGTCCGTTGCCGAGTCCCCGTCTCGGTGGTTGGCGTTGAGGCTTAGGGAGTTAGGTGAACGTTGGCTCGCAGGATGAAGCGGACCTCGTCATCCACCACGATCGCCCCGTCCATCTTTGCCAGCTCGGCCATCCGAGCCGGACTAAACGGCGCTCGATCGAGCTGGAACCCTCCCGAACACAGCGCCTCCACTTTCGCCCCCCAGCCGACCACGATCAAGGCGCCCGTCCCTTGGCGAACGATCAGCTCAATCGCATCCCGCAGCGGACTACCCGGCGACAGCCGACTGAGCACTTGGGGCAGCGAACTGCGGCTCATTGATGTTCGAGGCTAGTACGGAGGTGAGGCGGGTGACGGGGGCCAAGCCCAGCTGGCCAAGCAGGACTTCGATCCTGGTTTCCTCTCCGCCGATCGGCAGCAGCCCGAACCGTTTGCATTCAGCAACCCGGCTGGCGGTCTGGGAACCGGCCCGCACTTCTCCGGTCAGCGTCAACTCACCCCAGGCACCCACCCTGGCAAGTGGGATCCCGCTCAGAGAAGAAAGCATGGCGAGCACTAGCGGAAGATCGAGTTCCGCCTCGCGAACCCGCAGCCCTCCCGCCAGCGCGACGTGAATGTCCAAACCTCCCAACGAGAGACCGGCATGGCGTTCGAGGACTGCCAACAGTTGGTTGAGGCGAACCGGATCGATTCCGGTTGCGGTCCGGGAGGGCGAACCACCGGCCACCCCCAACAGAGCCTGCACCTCGACCAGGACCGCCCGCCGACCGAGCACGGTTGGGAACAGAATCGAGCCGGTCGCCTTCCCAGCCCGGTTGGCGAAGACCGCCGAGGGATCGGTCTCGGCTAAACCGTTCTCGCTCATCTCGAAACAAGCCACCCGTTGGCTGGGACCGAAGCGGTTCTTGGTGCACCGCAACACCCGCAAGCGCCCGGCTTCCCCATCCAGATACAAGACGACATCCACCATGTGTTCGAGCAGCTTGGGGCCGGCCACCGAGCCTTCCTTGGTGACATGGCCGACCAGCACCATGCTCACCCGGTTGGCCTTGGCAAAAGGGATGAGGCGAGCGGCCGCCTCTCGCACTTGCGACACACCTCCGGCCGAGCCTTCCACTCCTTCGACCGCCATGGTCTGAATCGAATCGACAATCAAGGCGGCGGCATGCCAGTTGGCTGTCACCTCCAGCAGTCGATCGACCCCCCGTTCGGCGAGGATTCCCAGCTGGTCGGTAGCCAGCCCCAGTCTGGCGGCCCGATCCCCCAGCTGGGCAACCGATTCCTCACCCGTCACATACAGCACTCGCATCGAGGTGGCAAGCGCAGCGGCCGCCTGCAGCACCAGCGTCGACTTGCCGACCCCAGGCTCTCCCCCCACCAGCACTACCGAGCCGGCCACCAACCCTCCCCCCAGGACGTCGTCAAGCCCATCCCCGCCCAGGCTGGAGCGCTGGACGCTGCCGCCGGGAGCCTCGGCCACCGAGACCAGATCGGCGGCGCCCATCGCCGCCAGCGGCCCCGCCGCACATCGAGGGCAGAAACCCATCCATTTGGGCGAGGCGAAACCGCAACCAGCACATGCGAAGCTCATGCTTGGAAGGTACCCAGCGGGTGTGACACCAGTACTAGTGCCCTGCTCCTGCCCAGTCTGGGAAATGGCGTGAGAGCGACCGCCGCTAGGGGCGTCGTGGGTCGGTAGGACCGACTTCGATTATTTTTCCGGCGGGAGCACCAACCCATCGCCAAGTGCCTTGGACCGTGCCAGAATGGTTGACTACCGGTTCAGTAGGTTTGGGCAACGGGTGATACACGGGAGTTGAAAATGCCGAATACTGGCGACGAGTTCGAGCCATTCGAGCTCGACGACGTCCCCGCTCGTACCCGGAGAGGCAGGCTGCCAGTCCGGATCGACTCCGACGACGTTCCTCAGGTGGCATGCCCATCCTGCGGCGAAGGCAACTCTCCGACTTCGCTGCACTGTCGCGAGTGTGGGGCCCGACTTTCTCAGGGTCCGCTACCGGTTGCCCCCCCGCCCATGATCCGGACCACGGCCGGAGCCCGGGCCTTGGTGGTAATCGCGGGCACGCTCATGATCCTCGCGTTGGGGGCCGTGGTGTATAACGCGATTCGGTCAGACGAGATAACTCCCACCACCACCACCCCCGCGGTAGCCAACTCCAGCCAACCAGGTACTACCACCCCGGTTGCCCAGCAGCTGGTGGTGGCGGACGTGAAGGTGTCGAGCCAGCTCAGCAAGTTCCCAGGCAGGGCGCTGATTGATGGCGACCCCGCCACTGAATGGCAGGACCAGAGCCAGCAGGGCCAGGGCGCAACCATCACGTTCGATTTCTCGCAAAACGTGGCTATCTCCAGAATCGATATCGTCCCCATCCTCGATGCCGGCCGCTTCCAGAGGAACTTCAGGATCAAGGACTTCGTGATCAAGGCCAACGACTTGCCGGACAAGTTGCCCTTCACGCTCCCGGACGTCAACCAGGTCCAGACGATCACGCTCGCCACCCTCCAAACCAACACGATCACAATCGAGGTGGAAACTACCTACCCGGCGGTGGGTCCCACCCCCGAAGAACCCCCCTTCAAGGAGTTGGTGTTGGCGGAGGTCATCTTCTACGGGCAGGCTGCCCCAGCCCCCGCCACTACCACCGCCACAGCAACCACCACCGCTCCCTAGGACCTTGCCCCGGAGCCGGTCGAAACGGGGCCCTCCGGCACCCAATCGACGGCGGGTCGCGAACTTGGATCTTCAACCCAGCACTGAGCCGTCCTGCTTGGCTAGTGTTGGTTAGGGCGAGATCAGCTCGCCGTACTTAACAAATCATGGAGGCGACCTTGAAACGGACAAAACTGATACTTCTTCTAACGGTGCTAGCTCTGGTAGCCGCCGCTTGTGGCGACGACGAGCCGGCGGCGACCACGGCAACCACAAAACCGCCCGTAGCGACCACAACCGCGACAACTACGGCACCGACTACGGTGGCGCCGCTGATCGGGGAGGGTAAGAAGCTGGGAATGGCCTTTGACGTGGGCGGCCGGGGTGACAAGTCGTTCAATGACCTGGCTGCCGCTTCCTTCGACAAGGCAATCTCCGAGTACGGCGTCGAAGGCAAGGAGCTGGCTCCCACCGCAGGCGGCGAGAACCGGGAAGAGAACCTGCGCCTCCTCTCGGAAGCGGGGATGGAGTTCATAATCGCAAATGGGTTCGCCTTCTCCCAGAACGTCGGTCGGGTGGCCCAGGAGTTCCCAGATACCTACTTCGCCATCACCGACTCCTGCGCCCAGGGCGAGGACTTCGCAACCCTTGACCTGCCCAATGTGTCCTGCATGCTCTTCGCAGAGGAGCAGGGCTCGTTCCTGGTGGGTGCGGCGGCTGCACTCAAGAGCGAATCCGGCACCGTCGGGTTCATCGGCGGAGTGGAAGTGCCACTGATCAAGAAGTTCCAGGCAGGGTTCGAGGCGGGGGTAGCGCACATCGACCCTGACGCCAAGGTCCTGGTTACCTACCTGACCCAGGTCCCCGACTTCAGCGGATTCTCCACTCCCTCGCTTGGTAACGAGGCGGCCCAGGCCATGCTCGACGACGGCGCCGATGTCATCTACCACGCCTCCGGCGGCTCGGGTACTGGAATGTTCCAGGCCATCAAGGACCGCTCGGTTGCGGACGCAACCAAGTACTGGGGTATCGGAGTAGACTCCGATCAGTACAACACGGTGGGAGCAGATCTCCAGGAGTACGTACTCACCTCGATGCTGAAGCGGGTGGATGTTGCGGTCGACGCCCAAGTCCTCAGCTGGATCAACGGCTCCTTCAAATCGGGGCCGGTCGAGTACGACTTGGCAGCCGAAGGAGTTGGTTACTCCAAGACCGGCGGTTTCGTGGATGACATCGCCGACCAGCTCGACGGATTGGCCAAGGACATCATCTCGGGGACGATCAAGGTTCCGACCGAACCAGCCGCCTGAGCCATTACGCTGCTAGCTTGCATCGGGCCCGGTATCAAACCGGGCCCGATGCTTATTAGGCGATGATTCAACCTGCGGTTATCGAGCTGGAGCGCATCACTAAGCGTTTCCCTGGCGTGGTTGCCAACCAGGACATCAACCTGCGAGTAGAGCACGGGGAAGTACACGCCATCGTCGGTGAGAACGGGGCCGGGAAGTCGACCCTGATGAAGATCCTGTACGGGATGCTGCAGCCGGACGAGGGCGTGATCAGGGTAAATGGCCAAGAGACCCGCCTCCGCTCTCCCCGCCACGCCATTCAGATTGGGATCGGGATGGTCCACCAGCACTTCATGCTGGCCGACAACCTCACCGTACTCGAGAACGTCGTGCTCGGCTCGGAACCGACCAAAGCCGGCCAGATCGATTTCCTTCGGGCCCGGTCACGAATTTCGGATTTGTCCGGCGCGTACGGGCTCGAGCTCGATCCCGATTCCCTGGTCGAGAACCTCTCGGTGGGCGAACGGCAACGGCTGGAGATCGTCAAGGTGCTGTATCGGGGAGCCCGCATTCTCATTCTCGACGAACCAACCGCGGTGTTGGTGCCGCAGGAGATCGAAGAGCTGTTCGCCTCATGTGGCCGGCTTACCGCCGAAGGCGTAACCATCCTCTTCATCTCCCACAAACTCGACGAAGTCCTCCAAATCGCCGATCGGATTACGGTTATACGAGGGGGTAGGTCGGTAGCGACGGTGTTGCCGGGAGAGGTCGACGCTCGCCGATTGGCGGAGCTCATGATCGGATCCGAGCTTCCCTCACCGGCAACCACAGAATCGACTGTCACTTCCGTAGTACAGCTGGCGGCCGTCGACCTCGGCTTGCGTGACTCCGCCGGGCGCTGGCTGCTGGCGGAAATCAGCTTCGAGGTGCATGGCGGAGAAGTGGTCGGGATCGCCGGCGTAGAAGGCAACGGTCAAGCGCAGCTGATGGAGGTGCTGGCTGGGGTTCGCCCACCCACTTCTGGAAGCGTGATGATGAGCGGGGAGGACGCCACACGTTGGGGAGCCCGCCGGCGCCGCGAAGCCGGGCTCGGGATCATCCCGGAGGACCGCCACCGCCAGGGCCTTCTGCTCCCCGCTGCGTTGTGGGAGAACGCCATGCTCGGTCACCAAACCCGCCCACCCTTTTCCCGGGGCTGGTTGGTGGATCGACCAGGCGCTCGCCGGAGTACCCGCCAGACGATTGGGGCCTTTGATGTGCGTACTCCGGGGGTTGAGGTTCCGGCCATCGCCCTTTCGGGTGGGAACCAGCAAAAACTGGTGGCCGGCAAAGAAATCCTGGCCGGACCCCGGGTGCTGCTAGCCGCCCACCCCACCCGGGGCATCGACGTCGGCGCCCAGGCCGCGGTGTGGGAAGAGCTGAAGAAAGCTCGGGCGGCGGGAATGGCGATTCTGCTGATCTCGGCCGACCTCGACGAGCTGATCGGTCTATCCGACACCCTGCACGTGATGTTGAGGGGGCGATTGGTGGCCCGGCTTGATCCGCAGACGCTGACCCCTGAAGTGCTGGGGACCTACATGACCGGGGCCGCCCTCGGGGAGAGTGGATGAGGGCGCGCCGATTTCTGCTGGGCGCGCTAGCCCCAATCGCCGCAATCGTTTTCGCGTTGGCGGTGGCGGCGCTCGCATTGCTGCTGGTCGACATCAATCCGTTGGATGCCTTTGGGGCAATGGTCGACTTTGCCGCCAGCACCGAGTCGGTGATCTCGATAATCAACCGGGCAACTCCGCTGTTCATATCTGCGTTGGCAGTCGCCATCGGCTTCAAGATGAACCTGTTCAACATCGGGGTCGAAGGTCAATACGGGTTGTCAGCGCTAGTGGCTGGCGCGGCGGGAGCAGCAGTGGCGTTGCCAGCTCCACTGCATGTGCTGTTCATCATGTTGGTGGCGATGGCGGTGGGCTCGCTGTGGGCGGCGATCGCTGCCCTGTTGCGGACTCGACGGGGGGTTCACGAGGTGATCTCCACCATCATGCTCAATTTCATCGCCTTCGGGATCAACGCCTGGCTGTTTGTCAACTTCTTCCGAGCCGAGAGCCAGTCCCTGCTGCTGGCCACCCCGATCATCCCGGACTCGGGTCAGCTTCCCTCCCTCAATCCACTGGTGGAAGGCCTGGGATTCACGATCAAGGCCGGAGCCGATCTCCAGTCGTTTTCGATCATTGCGGTGTTGCTGGGGATCGGCTACTACTTGCTGGTGTGGCGAACTCGCTTCGGATATGACCTGCGAGCCAGCGGAATCAACCCGATCGCCGCCGAACTGAGTGGTGCGGATCCGAAAAAGATGGTGATGCGGGCGATGCTCCTGAGCGGCGCGGTGGCCGGACTGGTTGGGATGTCGCCGATGCTTGGTTTCTACCACCAGTACACCCAGGACTTCCCCCCAGGTCTGGGTTTCACCGGAATCGCGGTTGCGCTGCTGGGTCGCAACCATCCGGTGGGGATGGGATTGGGTGCGCTGTTGTTTGGACTGATGGATCGCTCGGCTCTGATCTTGGACCTGGAGGGAGTGCCAAGAGAGATCGTCGTGATCGTGCAGGGGGTTGTGGTGCTGGCAGTGGTTGTTGCGTATGAGGTGGTCACCCGCCTGGTTCACCGTCAGGAGATCCGCTCAGCGGCGCTGGCGACCGCGCAACCCGCAGTCGAGGGCACGCCGGCATGACCGGCCTCGCCGCCCGGTTGGGAGCGCTCAGCCGTGTGCAACGCGCGTTGCTGTTCGGGCTGGGAGGTTTGGCGCTGGTGGGGCTGGTCGAGCGGATTGCGGATGCCTCCGAGCTGACCTCGAGCGGAACCAGCGCGGCGGCGCTGCGCCTGGCGGTCCCAATCTTGCTGGCGGGTCTGGGTGCGATCTTCTCGGAGCGATCGGGGGTGGTCAATATCGGTTTGGAGGGGATGATGATCGTCGGCACTTGGTTCGGAGCTTGGGGAGCGTGGCGGTTCGGACCTTGGTGGGGCGTGCTGTTGGCAGTGGTGGGAGGTGCCCTAGCCGGCCTGATTCACGCCATCGCAACCGTTACCTTCCGAGTCGATCACATCGTGTCGGGGGTGGCCATCAACATCCTGGCTGGCGGAAGCATGCGTTTTTTGTCTTCGATCGCCTACTCAGCAGAGTCGGGAGGAAGTGTGATCCAGTCTCCCAGCGTTGACTTGGTCACCACTGCCAGCACCCCTTTCTTGGCTGGAGGCCGACTGTTGGGTAGCAAGACTCCCGACATGCTGGGGTCACTGGAAGATCGGGGATGGTTCCTGGTATCGGATCTGGCCGGCGTGCTGAGGGGGCTGACCGGTGGGGTGTCATGGCTGGCTGTGCTGGCGCTGGCGCTGGTGCCACTCAGCATTTTCGTGTTACGGCGCACTCGCTGGGGGCTGCGGCTGCGGTCCTGCGGGGAGAATCCATACGCAGCCGAGTCGCTGGGGGTGAGGGTCTACGCCATGAAGTACCAAGCGGTGTTGCTCTCCGGAGCCCTAGCCGGTTTAGGAGGT
>Ga0114938_1000423_pt1 | contig 32312 bp, 20 predicted proteins | sample AshMeaBigSpring_FD_88675 | JGI IMG/M metagenome (GOLD analysis project Ga0114938, IMG submission 88675) | Groundwater microbial communities from Big Spring, Nevada to study Microbial Dark Matter (Phase II) - Ash Meadows Big Spring | ecosystem: Environmental > Aquatic > Deep subsurface >... | reverse complement strand
TTGATTACTTTTTTCATGTTTATGAAATTTAAAGTTATAACCGCAAATATATTGTGCCTCGAGCACACAGCGGCAGGGTGTGATGGACTGGATTTTTATCCCGTTTATGTGTAATTAAAATTTCATGTAAGTTTGAGCAAGTTTATCAAAGGATGAAATTTGGTGTTGTAGTATTTCCCGGATCTAATTGTGATCGAGACATCATACACGTACTTCAAAATGTATTACAGTGTGATGTAAACATTTTATGGCATAAAGACAATAGCCTCGGCAGATTGTCTCGGGAAGATTGTATCATACTGCCCGGGGGGTTTTCTTTTGGTGATTATCTGCGTTCAGGCGCCTTGGCTCGCTTTTCGCCTATAATGGAGTCGGTCATATCCTTTGCTCTGGCGGGTGGTATAGTACTGGGTATCTGTAATGGATTTCAGATACTCTGCGAAGCGCATTTGCTGCCCGGTGCGCTAGCTCAAAATTTATCGGAAAAATTTTCCTGTAAAAATGTGTATCTCCGGCCGGCTACCAATGCTTCTATGCTCACCCGTTTTCTAGATAAAGACAAAGTCTATAAAGTACCCATTGCCCACGCAGAAGGACGCTATATCTGCAGCCAAGCCACCTACCTATCTTTAATAGAAAATGATCAAATTCTCTTCCGCTACTGCGATGAAAAAGCCTCAGTAAGTGCAGCAGCAAACCCTAATGGTGCTTTGGATAATATAGCGGGTATCTGCAATGCCGAGCGCAATGTATTTGGTATGATGCCCCATCCGGAGCGTGCCGCAGAATCTGTTTTGGGAAATACGGATGGCCTGGCCATCTTCCAGTCTCTCCTGAATGCACAGCCCGCTTCTGTCACCTTTTAACCTAACTTAACAGCAATAATTGAAATTAATGTGAAGCCGGGAAGGTTATCCGTATATTCAATATTTTTATTCTACGCTATGAGGTAGTATTTTTGCCCGTCAATAAAAAATAACATTTTATATGAAATATATCTTTTTTATCCTTCTTTTTTCTGGCAGACTACTCTATGCTCAGGATATGAATCCAGTATCCTGGAAATTTAGTTCAGAGAGAAATAGCGAAGGACAAATCCATCTTTATTTTACTGCCGAAATAGAAAAGGGATGGGCAGTGTATTCCCAATTTCTGGAAGATGGGGGACCCATTCCTACCACTATACATTTTGAAGAAATAAAGGGATGTGAAGTTTCCCCTGCCTGTACAGAAGAAGGCGAAAAAATAGAAGGCTATGACGAGATGTTTGGGATGGAGGTAGTAAAGTTTAAAAAGCATTTAGCACTTACTGCTACTGCAATGCCGGGCAAAAAATGTTGCAAAATTAAGGGCTATCTGGAGTATATGTGCTGCGACGAAAGCCGCTGTCTTCCGCCAAAGCAGGTTCCTTTTCAATTTGAAATAAAAAAATAATTTATTGCGGATGAAGCGCATTTATCTATCCCTCATTTTTTTCCTGAGCTTAAGCCATTTACTGCTACTGCCGGCCCAGATCGTAGAACCGGTAAGATGGACTTTCTCTATAGACAGCTTGGGCAATGATGAATATCGCCTGCGGATGAAAGCCAAAATAGATAAAGGCTGGTACATCTATTCTCAAAATAATAATCCTAATGATGGACCTGTGCCCACCTCCTTCGACTTTAAAAAAAGCCCGCGGGTGCAGTTCATAGGTAAAGTAGATGAAAAAGGAAAACTTATCTCTAAGCACGATCCGATTTTCGATATGCAGGTAAATAAATATGCCGAGGAGGTAGAGTTTTTGCAAAAAGTAAAACTCAAGGGTAAATCTGCCCGCATACGTGGTGAATTAGAATTTATGACCTGTGATGATACCCGCTGTTTGCCACCGACCAAAGAAAAATTTAAATTTAAAATAGGACGTGGAGGCGATGAAGAAGAGGAGGAAGAGCAAGGTGCTCCTGCCACTGCAGTAACCGACCTAGCCGCACCTGGCGACCCTTCAGCTGCCCTCACTACAGCCGCTCACCTACCGGAAGGTGGCCAAAAGGATAAAGTTTTAGAACCGGTAAAATGGACTTATAACTGGCTCAAAACCGGCGTAGATGAATATGAATTACAGATAGCGGGAAGTTCTGAACCGGGCTGGTACATCTATTCTCAAGACAATAATCCCGAGGATGGACCCCGACCCACTATGTTTAGCTTTACGGACAATAAGGATATAGAGTGGCTCGAAGACAATGTGCGGGAAGAGGGCGAGGTCACGGATAAGCTAGATCCCGTATTTAAAGTGCGGGTAAAAAAATATGGTCACGGTGTAGTATTTAAACGCCGGCTCAGACTGCTCAACCCCGATGCTGTACTCAACGGTTCTTTTGAGTATATGACCTGTGATGATAGCAAATGCCTTTTTCCGCCTCCGGAAGATTTTAGTTTTAATAAAGAGGGCTATGTAGCCGCGGCGTCTCCGATACGCAGTAACGGCGCCGATGCCGGAGATCCCTGGGGATTTAAGAATAAAATAAAGGACTGTGGGATGGCTAAGCCCACAGATTCTACCGAAGGAAAAACCGGCTGGCTCATTTTTTTGCTGGGTGCCTTAGGTGGTTTTGCCGCGCTGCTCACTCCCTGTGTATTTCCTATGATTCCGCTCACGGTGAGCTTTTTTACTAAGCGCAGTAAGGATAGGCGAAGGGGACTCATCAATGCCATCATCTATGCCCTGAGTATCATTATCATTTATGTGGCACTGGGCTTTTTGGTTACCAAAGCCTTTGGTCCGGATATCTTAAACTGGCTGAGCACGAATCATTGGTTTAATCTGGCCTTTTTTGCCATATTCACCATTTTTGCCATCAGCTTCTTCGGCTACTTCGAAATTACACTGCCCGGCTGGATCATTAATAAATCGGATTCGGCCAGTGAACGCGGCGGCCTCTTAGGCATATTTTTTATGGCTTTCACCCTAGCATTGGTATCCTTTAGCTGCACCGGTCCCATCATAGGTACTCTGCTGGTAGAAGCGGCTGTGGGAGGAAAGCAGATGGGTCCTATCCTAGGGATGACCGGTTTTGCCACGGCACTGGCATTGCCCTTTGCCCTTTTTGCCCTCTTCCCGGGCTGGCTAAATTCTTTGCCCAAATCCGGTGGATGGCTCAATTCTGTAAAGGTGGTACTCGGCTTTATAGAACTCATCTTTGCCCTTAAATTTCTGTCTAATGCCGATCTGGTAAAGCAATGGTGGATACTACCCCGCGAGGTATTTTTAGGCATCTGGGTTATTCTCTTTTTGCTCACCGGCCTCTATCTGTTTGGCAAAATAAAATTTCCGCACGATAGCCCCATCAAGAAATTGTCGCTGCCCAGGCAGGTACTCGGTATCCTCAGTTTGCTTTTTGCTGTCTATGTAGGGTCGGGATTATGCGGGGCAAAACTGAGTCTGCTTGCTGGGTTTCCCCCTCCGGAATTTTATTCCTTACACTCTAAATTCAGCGATGCCGAAAACAAAGTAGTTCATACCCAGGATCTCGATGAAGCCATCGGGCTAGCAAAATCTTCCGGCAAACCTGTGTTTGTGGACTTTACCGGCTGGGCCTGTGTAAACTGCCGAAAAATGGAAGAGAATGTGTGGCCTTATGCCCAGGATCTGCTCTCCCAGTACGAGGTGGTATCTCTTTATGTAGATGAAAAAATAGACCTTCCGGAAGCAGAAAGGCAAGCTTATACGCTGGGCGATAGAGTGCGCATAGCCAGATCTGTGGGCGATAAATGGTCTGCTCTGCAAACCAATTGTTTTGGGTCTAATACACAGCCCTATTATGCGCTGCTCACTGCCGATGGTGAACTATTAGCCAATCCGGTGGGTTATACACCAAACGTAGTAGAATACCGCAAATTTCTGGAAGAGGGACTCAACAGACATAAAGCTGGGAAACCCTTGTTTGCCTCACCTTAAATATAAAACTATGCAGGCTTAGCAGGTCACGGCCTCTGTTTGTTTACTCATGATCTATAGGGTTCTTATGGAAGGGCTAGTAAGGAAGGTCTGGCCTTTGTGGGGAAAGTAGCTGCGCTAGGTAGGTCAGATGGCTAGAAAATTATGCGCCTATCGGTTTGCAGGTTGGAGAAGTGGCGGTATTTTGAACACTTCACTGTCTGCAGATACAAAGATAATTAAATGCAGCAAACATTTTTCCCAAATGTCAACCGCCATTTCTCCAACCTGCTGTTAGCAGCAGCCGTTTTGTTTTTTGTTGTCGTGTCGGTCAGCAGCAAACTGTCCCAAGTTGGATAGACGGACATTTAACGCTGCCGTAACTGCAATATACGCAGCAGTCCCCGTGTTGTGGTTTTAAAACTGTCTTGCAGTTTGTGCATTCATAAAAAAACTGACAAGCATCGTGAGGCATTGTTTCTTTTTTACTGTGTCCGCAAGTCGGACAAGTGATAACGGATTGGAAAATTAAAACTTTGTCTTTTGGAGTTGTTACGCAGTTCGGACAAGATTTCGCTTTTCGTTTTGCAAAATGATTTACAACTGTCGCAATGAGCAGTCCGAACATTCCGCTGTAAATAGTTGGTTGTGAAAAGTAGAAATAGTATGAACCGAAAATTAATGCTGAACTGATTAAGGCAATAACCAAAGGAAAAATATTTTTGTGTTTGCTGTACGACCAAAACTGTCCGAAAAGTGCAAGAGCAACAAGTCCTTGAAAGATATACCAAGTCTTACCGCCAAATAATTCAACGCTGCCAAGTCCTAATGCGGATAAAGCGAAACCGTAAAGCGGAAAGCAGCACGGAGAGAAGATTGCTGTAATAAAAAGTCCAGCCGTTGCAAATTTGTCAATGATAGGTTTGCTTGTCATAGTCGCTTAAAAAATCAAAGGGGGAACTTGTCCCCCTTTGAAAAGTGAATTTACTTTTTTGCACAACAACTTGGTTTTCCTTTCTTGCAACAACTCGGTTTATCGCTGTCCGATTTTTGAGCCGTTGTAGAATTGTCCTTTGAAGCATTTGTCTTGTAAGGACAGTCAGCCGTTCCTTTTTTCGGACAATTTTTTACAAGTGGACAGTCGGGCGTTCCTTTGAGCGGACAATTGTCCAGTTTGGATTGTGCTGTTTCTGTTCCATTGTCTGTTTTGACCACTTGTTCGGTTTTGCCGTTACCGTTTGTTTGTTTGTCGGCTGTCTGTGCCGATGCTGTAAAGGCAACAAAAGTTACCATCATCAGCAAAGCAAAGATTGTTTTTTTCATTGTTTTGATTTTTTAATTGGTTAATAAATTTGAATTACGATACAAAGGTGCAACGGAAGAGGGGGTGGTCTCCAAATCTTTTTAAACATTTTTTTTGTTATGCTCTTTCACCCGCTCACCGATTTTAGTTATTTCTTTAAATCTTTTCACAATTTCGTCAAGTTTAAATTTCGGAAATTGTGTCTTGATAAACTCAATTTTTTCTTCGTTACCGCAGTTGCCAGGACAAGCGTCCGCCACTTCTACAATTTTCATTGCAAGGGCTTTTCTATAAACTTCATCAAGCAAAAAATTGTAAGCCGTGTCAAGTCCGCTGTCCACCGCTTTGAACTGAGTAATTATTTTTTCGGGGTCAGTTCCGTTGTCCAGCATTTTAACAAGTCCGTCCACTTGTCCCCGAATGGTTGCAAGTCGTGTCTTTATGTCTGTGGTTAGGTCTTTCGGTAACATTTTTAAATTTTTGTCAAAGTTACAAATTGTCAAGGGGTGGTCGCCAAATTTATTTTTGTCGTTAAAGTTCCCACGAAACTGTCCACGAAGCACAGTCGTCATACGGTTGCTACTAACATTTTTATTGGGGATAAACCCAAAATCAGCATTAGAAATTTATGGCAAGAAAATTCTACTTGATATCTATTTCTGTACTCATTTTATTGTCCTCAGTGTAGTTTTTACTACATCTGCGGGAGAAAAATTCCGTGCCTCTTAGCTATTTTGTATCATTTCCTTTCATTGCCAAGTCTAACGCTGATTCTGGGTAAAACTGACCCAGGCATTCTCGAAAAGAAAAGTTATTATTGGATAAGCATATCATACTCGCTTACACCCATCGCCCGTCTTCTTTTATAAGATCTATAAGCTCATCTACCGCGGAGCTGCTGCGGATGTTTTTTTTCACCACCTCTTGGCCGCGATATAGAGTTATCTTATCTATGCCACTGCCCACATATCCATAGTCGGCATCGGCCATTTCACCGGGCCCATTTACGATGCATCCCATAATCCCTATTTTCACTCCTTTGAGATGAGAAGTGCGAGTGCGTATGCGGGCGGTAGTTTCTTCCAGATCGAATAAGGTGCGGCCGCAGCTGGGACAGGATATGTACTCGGTTTTAGAGATACGGGTGCGCGTAGCTTGTAATATGCCGAAGGCGATATCATTTATTTGCGGATCGGGGGATTGGAGCCATATTCCATCACCTAGTCCATCACAGAGGAGAGGACCGGTAATTACGGAGGCTTGTAAAAGATTATCTTCTTTTTCAGCAGTGGGGAGCTGGGTCATAAGTATAATCGGGAGCTTTATTTTCTGTTCTATGAGCTCTATAAAAACCCTTCGCATTTCTGCCATCGTATGGGTATTAGCGGAGGAGAGTACGAGCACTTTTTTTGCGCTGTGCGCAACCAGGGCCGGCCATTCATCGCTTAGCAGATCATCTATAGTAATTTTTATAAAATGGATAGCCGCAGCATAATGGGGAGCCTGGCTCCATTCGCTGAAAAGATAAAAAGGCTGGCAGGAGGATTTATCCGGCAAGGTCTCATAATGGCGGTAGTCCAGGATACACTGTAAGGTGCCGGGCAGCTCGAAGGGGATTTTATTATCGCGGGTATATACAAAATCTGCTGCTGCATCGGCGATATGCCATTTATCTAAGGCGGAGTCATAGGTATAGCCTATGGGCAAAAGATCGGCTGGCTGCAAGGCTGTTTTGTGGGCTAGATCGGCTATTACTACGGGTACCTGGCTACCTCCGAGTATGCCCACCGGTACTGAATGGCGCCGGCTGTAATGAAAAGGATCCGGAGGAGCAGTGAGGAGTGGAAAAATCTCCGCATGCCCGGTCCGGAAATCATAAGGGGCTATGAGCCGTAGTGCTACCGGTATTTCCTTTTCAGGCGCTTCGGTGAGCGATACGCGAATGGTATCGCCCAGGCCGTCTTCTAATAAGGCGCCGATACCGATGGCGGATTTTATGCGGCCATCTTCGCCAGTGCCGGCCTCCGTAACCCCCAGGTGCAGGGGATAGTTCATCCCTTCCTGTATCATCTGATGTACCAGCAGCCTATAGGCCTCTATCATCACCTTAGGATTAGAGGCTTTCATAGAAAGTACGATAGTATGAAAATGCAGGTCCTCACATATACGCACAAACTCGAGGGCAGACTCTACCATACCCATCGGGGTATCGCCATATCTGCTGAGGATGCGATCCGATAGCGAACCGTGATTTGTACCTATGCGCATAGCCGTACCTTCTTCTTTGCAAATCTTCACTAAGGGAATAAATTTTTCGCGGATACGCTCCAGCTCCTCATCGTATAGGCGATCGGTATATTCTATGTATTCAAATTTTTTCTTGTCGGCATAGTTGCCCGGATTTACCCTTACTTTTTCTACGATGCGTGCCGCTATTTCGGCAGCATTGGGCGTGAAGTGTATATCTGCCACCAGTGGGATTTTATAGCCTCGTTTTAGCAATTCTTTTTTAATCAAAGCTAGGTTTTCCGCTTCTTTTTTACTGGGTGCGGTGATGCGCACATAGGCACCTCCGGCCTCATAGATCCTTATCGCCTGCTCCACCGTAGCCAGTGTATCCATCGTATCGGTAGTGGTCATAGATTGTACTCTTATGGGATGGTGGGCACCCATAGGCAGATCGCCTATAGCTACCTCTCGGGTGAGCCATCGACGGTAGGAGGTGAGGCTATCACAATATTTAAAAGGATTAGATACCGGCATAGTGAGTACAAAAATAGCTGAAAGCTGGCATACCGAGAAGGTATATATATAAGTGTTTTTTAATATATGGGTATCTCGGTGAGGTTTCGCTGCGATATTATCGCCTGGGGCGTGGAACCAGGAGGTCCGCCATAAGAAGTATCACTTCCTCTCTATAGGATTGTATCCTTCCGTCATCTGCTATGCACCCCCTTCGTATTCCGCGCCATATCCTCATTCATTCTGGAAATATAAAGCGGATTTTTAACTCAAAGAAGCCGGATAGTGTATCGCTTCTATACCTGATGTATTTCTCTATACAGCAATAATCTGCTCTAATAATAATATATAGAAAACTCATTAGCTAATAATATACGCCATTATACAGCAAGCCTACTTTATTAATTAATAGATTAACTACAAATACTGGCTGCATAGTGAAAATTATTTAGTATAAAAAAGCTCCCGAATTTCTTCAGGAGCTTGGGATTTATAATTGCTTAATGAATGATTTTCTATAGATCATATCTCCTACTGTAAGGGTGAGAAAATATACGCCTGGGCTTATGGCAGAAATATCTATGAGATTATCTCCTATATATTTCCAAACCATTTCGCTCCCACTTATATTATAAATGCGAATATATTCTTCTGATAAAGATTCGTGTTTATACTCTATTCTCAACAGCTCTCCTACGGGGTTAGGAAATATTTCTAAACCTCCTATATCATCTTCACTGTCTATGGAAGAAGTCATATTCTCACAGTCAAGACTTGAAAACATGGTCTCCAGATTAGAATAAATATTTATGCCACCTTTCTTTGCACAGAGGATGCGAATGGGATTTTGCGGATGACCGTCATATCCGCTTCCTGGTATGAAAGGATGCCTTAGATTTCCTATTCCTTCTATCCATCTTACTTCCATCCCTCCATTATTTATAAAAATAAATTCATTAGATACCATTCCGTTTTCTAAAAGATATGGATTTTTTTCTATTAAAATAAGATATCCATCTGCCGAAATAAATAGGGTATCACCCGGTAATAAACTGTAATCATATAAAAGCATTTCTTCTCCGGAAGGACTGACACCATAAACTAACCTAAGTAAGGTGTCTTCACGAAAAATACGGCCACTATATGCTGCAGGATCACCCTCCCCTACTGAGGGTACATTTCCTAATTCGAATCCAGGAAGCTCTATATAATGTTCTCTAATTATTTGATGTAGCACATTATTAATTATAGTATCTGTATGCGTAAATTTAGTATTGATCCAGCCTTCAAAGCCTAAATCTGATCTTATCCATTCCCCTTGGTTAAACATTGAAATATAGTTTCCACCATTGGGGGATTCAGTTTTCGCTTCATTTACTTCAGTGAGTACATGGCAGAAAGTTGTAATATCTAATAAAGAAAATCCTCCGGTAGAGGGATTAAATTCAGTTCCTGATAGAATATTTATATATCTTTGGCCCCTAAGTTCATTTTTCCCTGCTCCAATAAATTTCACAAACCCAGATGAAGCATTACTATTGTCCACCTCAAAGCCGGCAATTATAGCAGATGGAGCGGCAAACAATTCAGAAACATTAGTATTTAAGTGTGCCTCAATCTTTACAATATTAGGTACTATTATGGGCGCAAGGACAGATGATCCGATAATTGTTGATCGCATTCTTTGACCTTGTAGTGGTGAAAAATGATGCAAGCAAGCGGGAGTACTATAAGACATTATATTCTCTGTGTCTGGATTATAAAGCATCCAATTTTCGTCATAATTACTACCATAATAAGCCCAATTACAGTCGCCACTGATAACCTCACCTTGAATCATGGGATCTGCAGGCGTATCACAAATTAAATCACCTGCGGAAGAACAATTAGAATTATTTACTAATTCGTATCCATAAGTGGCATCATGAGTATGAAGCAGGCCAAAGCAATGACCGAGTTCATGTGCCACAACATTGGTCAAATTTATTTCTATATCCTCAAATTGTGGATCCACGCCAGGTAAATCATACATCCCACCAATAGTAATCACTGTAGATATTATTGCACCAGCATTTCCACCAGCTCCTGGGTCGGGATCAAATACCCCAGCAAAGGAAGTCTCATCATTTGGAAAAAAGAAGATATTTATAGCTCGAGTTGATAGAGTAATACCCCCCATAGATTGCACAGTGGCCCAAGTTACATCTGAAGCCGGTGCTTGTCCATACAAATTTGTACTCAAAATATTAGCAGTCCCTTCCAAACTTAAACATATAGAATGGGGGCTAAATACATTTTCTAAATTATTAATTATGGTGGCAAATTCCGATGGAGAAATACCCCCAGTTCCATCATTACGTCGTATAAAATGAGCAAAAATCCGCATAGTTATTGGTGCTATTGTTGAAAAGTTTGTGGAGTTGCTATTTGTGATTGGTTCTGAAAATTTTGAATTTGTTCGGCAAAAAGTAGAATCTGATTGTCCCATCAATTTGAAATTTCCGGACCATAAAACAATTCCAAAAATCACAATAAGAATGAAGGTAAATTTCATTATATTACAATTTTATAGTTGATTTTATAACTTCTATCTCATCCCTAAGTTTTTTTGTTAACAGAATCCAATTGAATGGTGTATAATGTTAATTCTTCTATCTTTTTTAATAATAAAGCATCCATCTCGGCTACATCTAATCCATTAGTTACGATCTCATCTGCGCAGGGCACATCAGGTAAGTGGTTGTTTGCAGCGATGAATTTTTTTACTTCTGATAATGGTTTTAATTCATACTCAGGAGCGAATACATAATCGCTCCAATCCGCTGAATTTTTTACCGCTACTTTTACTCTTTCGGTGAGGATCCCTTTGCCCACAATTAAGTCATAATCTGAGTCAAGATTAGGAACAACTGAAGAAGTATTTATTCTCATTCTGCCTCTGACATCTACATTGTTTGTAGTAGTAAGAGGATCTATAACTAATTCCGTACCGGAGTCAAATATCTGATGCCTGTGAGTGGACCCAAAATTCCTAAACACAATAGAAGCTCCGCTAGCATCCGTAGAACTAGTGGGAGTTAAATTCACTCCCCCTTTTATAAACGGGCTACCATTGAATGGAAGATTGATAGTTGTAATTTCGGCATCTGTAAAATTGATCCACATTCGACCGAAATTTGAAATTTTTAATCTCTGGTTATTGTTTGTTTTAAAAGCGAGTGGAAAATTATTCGTAGTTCCTATAAAACTCGCATTGGTAGCATTACTGTTACCAGCTAAGGTCCAGTCCTGTGCTTGTAGAGAATAGTTCATGCAAACTGCCATTAAAGTGGCGAGGAAGAGGCCCGGAAGAGGCCCGGAAAAGGCCCGGAAAAGGCCCGGAAAAGGCCCGGAAAAGGCCCGGAAGATGCCCGGAAGATGCCCAGAAGATGCCCGGAAGATGCTCGGAAGATGCCCGGAAAAGGCCCGGAAGATTGATTTTTCATATTTATGATTTTAGAATGAAATGCAAATTTACAATGAATATTCCTATTTGTCAATAAGGTGGGCAAAAAAAGATGACTAGATAATTATATTAAAAATTAGGCTTATTATTAGCTCAACCCCTAATCATTCTAACAGGATTACCAAAAAATTTCCGTAATTATGTCAATGAAAATCACTGATGGCCGGACAAAATAATTCACCAAAGATGGTAAGTTAGCCATAGGTGCATTATGGTGTTTAGAGGTGGATGGTTATTTATTCTCATCACGAGCTATAACCACCTATCTTTACATATTAGACGCTGTAATACCTATGTGATAAGGGGGATTCAGATATGTCAGCGAAGAAGAACAGGCGGCCATAAAAAAACCGACTCCCGATGAGTCGGTTTTTTCGTTTATAAAACTATTTATTTTATCAGCAGCTTTCCTTTATTTTATCAGCAGCTTTCCTTTAGCCATTTGTTTTTCGTTGTTATCTATGGTATAAATATACATACCCCTAGGCAGATCGCTGGTATCTAATAGACAGATGCCCTCACCTGGTGGGGTTATGCGATCCAATATTATTTTGCCGCTCAGGTCACAGATTGCGATGTGCCTGGTGCTGGAGCTGTAAGGCATCTGAAGATATAGGCGATCTTGTGCAGGATTGGGAAAGAGGTAGTAGTTTTCTACCCTGTTCAGACTTTCATCTATGGCAGTTGGGGTATTAAAATTTATTCCTGTAGTATCGGTTACGTACAGCACACCGGTTATCATCATTTCATCATTATTCGTTTCGCCCCAGGTTACTAATGGGATAGGACCATTGTTTAGGTAAGTCGCTTTGGAGTGGAGGCCATAGTTAAGATCTAGTGTCAGAAAGGGCTCCCATACACGGGTAGGCGGGTGCTGATAGTCGTAGCCTATTTCGTTATTGGTGGGTAGGCCTCCCTCACAGCTACCATCGAAGATATGTTCACCCAGTGTGCCATCGGGCCGGTTTAGCCATACATCATAATCGGTGGCTAGCTGATGGGTATGGGAGGACAGTGCCCACACATAAATAGTTTGATCCTGAGCGCCGAAATAAGGGTAATTAAATTCAAAACTATGGGGTTGTCCATCATTTGGGATATAGAGTAAGGGATAGATGAGTAGATCAGAATGCATCTCCTGTGCCGCTGTGCCGGCCGGCGCAGTATATACATTTACATACATGTCATTAGCTAAGATGCTGGTATTGCTAAAGTTAATAATATGGGCATCTATGTCTATGCACCCCCCGGCTTCCCAGCGAAAGGCGGTGCCTGCGGGCAGCTCCAGATCATTGTATCCGGGGCTCTGCCAGCCCACTACCATTTTGGTGCTTCCCTGCATACCATTTGTGCGAAGACCAGGTGGCACTTCGGTTCCTTGTCCATCTTGATATTTATAAAGGATGAGGTGATGAGAGCTGCCAATAAAACTTTCCAAGCGCACCACATCTCTGTTTTCTAAGAGGGGTGTGATATAACGGCTAAAAAATTCTACATTGGCATCAGTTGATCCCGGATCCGGCGCTAAAAACAGGGGGCCAAAATGGATTTGAAAACCCTGCTCCGGACCCGGTTTAGCGGGTATGTTTTCCGGAGCTACACCCCAGTATCCACCGCCGGCATAAAACTGTTCCAGCAATTCGTGTGGTACTGCATCTGTAGAAGCTGCTCCATAGATAATCCATTGGCGTATGGTTTCTTTTTCTAGATCGGAGAGTAGGGTAGCGGTCTGGTTGTGAGGGGATCCTTCACTTTCTTCTCCTGCTTCGAGCACATCATCGGCAGCCAATCCATTATTTATCTTTCGAAAGAGGGTGCTTCGATAGGGATCACCTGGATAGACGATGCGATGTCCCTTAGCACCAGATACGGCATTGGCACTGTTTATATCGTATAAATGAGCCCGTACATCGGCCATTTGTGCGGGGAGGCTGGTACCGCTGCCTTGTAGATCTAAGCCTCCGGCCATATCGGTGGGATTATGGCAGCCCACACATTTGGCCTGGGTAATAGTATAGACCCGTTCTGCTGTGCTCTGACCGAGCAATTGGGAATATAAGCCACAGATAAGTAAAAATAAAATAACGATAGAATTTATTATCTTCATAGGTCGGATTGTTTTATTGTAGTGCAATAATAATCGTTTCTTGGTCAATTTTCAAGTTTGGGGTTTTTGTAATTAAAATAATCGGACTACAATCTGGATTGGAGGAGTTCCTTATGCCTTCTTTACTAAATGAATACCCTTTTTTTGGGTGGTTTTTTACTGGGCTTCGCATTATTCCAGCTAAATCACTTCCATTTTATTTTTTTATTGCCATCTTTTATGAGTGCCGTTGTATATAAACCTGCCTATATTCGTGAAGCTGCCCAGATCTAGCTTCCTTGGTTATATTTTATCATATCACTAGTACACGTTTTTTTTTGTTTTCTTATATGGGCTGTTACTTTGTATAGAGACTCGGGTCTGGGGGTCCTGAGCCTTTTTTTCCTACTTTTTCTATGATTTAACTACCTTTCCGTGAAGCTGGCCTAGATTACCCCTTTCATTCCTCGCGCTCTTTTTTGGCTATAAATAGACGCATCCGGGGAATTTTTGTTCGAATGAGGAACATTTCTCACCACCAAATAGTTAAAGTATCGTACAAAGCGTTAAAATTCACTCCGCTGATGACCTAAATTGACTACCTTTGCACTCCTTTCTTTTTCGAACAACTATTCTACCATGCAGGGATTATTTAAAAAGATATTTGGATCTATTTTTGGCAATAAAAATGACAAAGATATAAGCGCACTAGGCCCCTTAGTGGATTATATAAATACAGAATATGCTAAGCTGGCTTCGGTGAGCCACGATGAGCTAAGGGATAAAACCCGTCTTTTTCGTGAGGAAATAGCTCGTGAACTCGGGGGTATAGATGATGAGATAGCGGCCCTGCAGGTAAAGGCTGAGGCCGACCCGGATATGGAAGCCCAGCAGCTAGAAGTTTTGTACAAGCAAATAGACACCCTCAAAAAAAATCGTGACGAAAAACTCGAGGTCATCCTTAAGGGGCTTATGCCACAGGCTTTTGCCGTAGTGCGAGAAGCTGCTAGACGGTTTAAAGATAATACTGAGCTCCGCGTGCAAGCTACCCAGTTAGATCGCGACCTCTCAGTAAACTGCGATCATATTATCATAGATGGAGACGAGGCCATCTATCTCAATAACTGGATGGCGGCTGGCAATCGCATCACCTGGGATATGATACACTTTGATGTGCAGCTGATGGGAGGTGCCGTATTGCATAGGGGCAAGATTTCCGAAATGGCTACCGGTGAGGGCAAAACTCTCGTAGCTACGCTACCTGCCTATCTTAATGGGCTTTCCGGAATGGGCGTGCATATCGTTACCGTAAATGACTATCTAGCCCGCCGGGACTCCGAGTGGATGGGTACCCTCTATAATTTTTTGGGCCTCACCTGCGATTGTATAGATAAATATCAGCCACACTCCGAGGGCCGTAAGAAAGCCTATCAGTGCGACATCACCTATGGTACCAATAACGAATTTGGCTTCGATTATCTGCGCGATAATATGGTGCGCCATAAAGACGAATTAGTACAGGGAAAACATCATTATGCCATGGTAGATGAGGTGGACTCTGTACTTATAGATGATGCGCGTACGCCACTCATTATAAGCGGGCCCATAGAACGAGAAGATACACAGGAGTATGAAGCCCTAAAACCCAGGATTATAAACATCATATCGGCACAGCGAGATATAGTAAATAAATTTCTGGTAGAAGCCAAGCGCAAAATAGAAGCCGGAGATACCGGATATAATGAAGGCGAAGGCGGCCTGGATCTATTTCGCGCTTTTAGAGGATTACCTAAAAATAAAGCCCTTATTAAGTATTTGAGCGAAACCGGTATAAAAGCGGTACTACAAAAAACGGAAAACTATTTCTTGGCCGAGCAACAAAAAAATATGCCTCTGGCCGATAGAGAATTGTTTTTTGTTATAGATGAAAAACATAATTCTGTAGAACTCACAGATAGGGGTATAGATATAATAACCGGACAGGGCGATGATCCTGAATTTTTTATACTTCCTGAGCTCAGTACCCAGCTCGCTGCCATAGAAAAAAAGCATGCCGATGCCGATGATCGCATAAGGGCTAAAGATGAGCTATATAAAGATTTTTCTATAAAATCGGAGCGCATACATTCTGTAAAACAATTGCTCAAAGCCTATACCCTTTTCGAAAAAGATGTAGAATACATCGTGGATGAAGGCAAAGTAAAAATAGTGGACGAACAAACCGGTCGTGTACTCGATGGTCGTCGTTATAGCGATGGGCTTCATCAGGCTATAGAAGCTAAAGAAAATGTAGTAGTAGAAGCTGCCACCCAAACTTATGCTACTATTACCCTCCAAAACTATTTCCGTATGTATCATAAGCTGGCTGGTATGACCGGAACAGCAGAAACCGAAGCCCAGGAGTTTTGGACCATTTATAAGCTGGATTGTACCATCGTACCCACCAATAAGAACATCACCCGCAAGGACGAAGAGGATCTCGTCTTCCGATCTGTCCGTGAAAAATACAATGCAGTGATAGGTGAGATAGAAAAACTGCGCACCGCCGGCCGTCCCGTGCTCGTGGGTACTACCTCAGTAGAAATATCAGAAAAACTGAGTCGTATGCTGCAGATGAAGGGTATAGCGCATAATGTGCTGAATGCAAAACAGCATGCCCGCGAAGCCGAAATAGTAGCCGCAGCCGGACAGGCCGGCGCCGTTACCATCGCCACTAATATGGCCGGAAGGGGTACGGATATAAAACTGGGTTCAGGGGTAAAAGACAGTGGAGGGCTGGCCATTATAGGTACCGAAAGACACGATAGCCGCCGCGTAGATCGCCAGCTCAGAGGTAGAGCAGGCCGCCAGGGCGACCCCGGATCTTCCCAGTTCTTTGTCTCGCTCGAGGATGATCTTATGCGAAAATTTGGATCCGATCGAATAGCCGGAGTGATGGATAAAATGGGGTATAAAGAAGGCGAAATTATTCAGCACTCTATGATTACCAAATCCATAGAAAGGGCCCAGAAAAAAGTAGAAGAAAATAATTTCGGCGTGAGAAAAAGATTGCTGGAATACGATGATGTTATGAATAATCAAAGGGAAGTAATCTATCGTCGCAGAAAAAATGCCCTCTTCGGTGAGCGACTCACCCTAGATCTTAATAATGGTTTTCACGACCTAGGAATCGCCATCATTCAAGATGCCCAAAACTCCGGAGATTATGAATATTTTAAGTCGGAAGTCATTCGCATTTTCTCCCACGAAACATTCATCAGTGAATCTGATTTCAAGACTAATAACGCCCAGGTACTCGCACAGCAGCTCTATCTCGAAGTAGAAGATCACTATCACCGTCGCTGCCATCAGCTTATGGATTCTACCCGGGGTGTATTCCAAAATATCTTTGAAAACCGCGGTGAAGTCATTAAAAATGTGATTGTACCCTTTACCGATGGTAAAAAAAGTATAAATATTTCTGTAGATCTCCGCAAAAATATCGAATCCAATGGAAGAGAGCTTGTACGAAGCCTCGAAAAAGCCGTGTCGCTCGCTTTTATAGACGAACAGTGGAAAGAACACCTGCGACAGATGAGCGATTTAAAACACTCCGTACAGTCCGCTGTATGGGAACAAAAAGATCCGCTACTCATCTATAAATTCGAGGCATTTGAAATATTTAAACAAATGCTCAATGAGGTGAATTTTCAGGTGTCTTCTTTCCTCTTTAAGTGCAGCATCCCCATTTCGTCGCCAGATGATGTGCGGCCAGCCCCTGTACAAATAAAAAGTAGTAATATGAGCCGGATGCATACCAAGAGGGTAGAAGAGGATGAGCATACCACTGCAGCCGCTCAGGGAAAACCGGAGGCCATAGCCCCCAGACCAGTGGCAAAAGCCACACCCGTACAAGTAGGTCCTAAGATAGGACGAAATGATCCCTGCCCCTGCGGTAGTGGTAAGAAATTTAAACAATGTCACGGAAAAGATATCGCCGTATAATAGCCAGCAGCCAGACGCATCTAAAATCAAAATATGCCTGTAATAACCCTAAATCCTGAAAATAATAACCGCGCCCTAGCAGCTAAAATAGAATATTCCCTCTATTCGCCGCTCGCACAGCGCGAAGATGTGGAAGAACTATGTAGTATCGTAGAAGCACATGGTTTTTACTCCATTTGCATAAATCCTGTGTATGCATCGCTGGTTCATAAAGTTCTGGGAGATGAAGCAAGAACTCGTATCTGTGTAAACATCGGATTTCCCTATGGTGCTAATACCATCGCCACTAAAATTTTTGAACTAGCAGATATCGCCAGATTCGGCTATGTGGCAGAAGCAGATGTAGTACTCAATTTAGCCTATATTAAAAATCATAGATGGGTAAAAGTGGGACAGGAAATAGCCTTTATCTCCCAGATGGCAAGAGATAAACAAATGAAAAGTGTTCGCTTCATTATAGAGGCGGAGTTGCTCACCGAAGATGAGCGAGAGGCAGTCTGTGAGATCGTTCACCTCACCGAAGCTACTTGCCTAAAAACCTCTACCGGCGTAAATGGCCCTGGTGCTAATACAGAGATAGTGAAGGAGCTCCGTTCCCTGCTGGATCCCAAAGTAAAATTAATAGCATCCGGTAGTATAAAATCTCGGGAAGAAGTCCTATATTTGTTCAGTGCCGGTGCAGATATGGTGGCCACCACCTCCGGCCTTCAAATATTTAAAAAATGATAAAACCAGTATTGTTCCTTTTCCTTTTTATAGCCGGTCCTGCGATAGCCCAAACCGGTTATGTGATCTCCGATCTCTCGCCAGAAATAGCGCAATTATATGATAAATACAAGGCGGTGCTAAATAGGAATCAATACATAAATGGATTTCGGGTGCAGATAGCCCAGAAAAGCAAGAGCGATGAGGCATACCAAGTCAAATCCGAATTTCAGAAATACTTTAGCTATCCTGTATTTGTAACTTATCAGCAGCCCAATTTTAAAGTGAGAGTGGGAAATTTTAGAGACCGTTTTGCCGCCGAAAAGGCATTGAAAGAAATAAACCGGCGGGTAGAATCGGTATTTATCGTTTCCGAAAAATTGCCCATTGCAGAACTGAGACGATAAGCCCATCCCTTGTAACCAGCGAGCGAAAAAATAGGCTCTCTGCACAATCTCTCTTAATGATTTTTTCATCTATATAAGCCCTATGCTAAGCCCGGATATTTATGCAAAAGTAAAAGAACTTTCGCTGCGTTTTCTTCCGGAGATCATCGCGGTAAGGCGGCATCTCCATTCCTATCCCGAGCTTTCTTTTCAGGAATATAATACCACTGCTTATATCCGAGACATCCTCCAAAGCAAGGGTTACCGCCTATCGGAGTATGGATTAAGTACGGGACTTATAGCCGATCTAAACGGTCGGAAATCTGCTATGGGATATTGCGCTCTCCGCGCCGATATAGATGCCCTCCCTATCACTGAAGCCAATGATTGCAGCTATCGCTCAAAAAATGAAGGTGTGATGCATGCCTGCGGTCACGATGTCCATACCGCTTGCCTGGTAGGAGCTATGGCTATTCTGCACGAGCTGGAAGAGGAGTGGGGTGGCCGGGTACGCTGTATTTTTCAGCCCGGCGAAGAAAAAAATCCCGGGGGGGCTACCCTAGTCCTGGCCTCCGGAGCCTTAGATCCCGCTCCACAAGCCATCTTTGGACTACACGTACATCCTTCCCTGCCCGCCGGAGAAGTGGGTATAAAAGCAGGCATGTTCATGGCCAGTAGTGATGAAATAACCCTGCATATTTACGGCCGGGGTGGCCACGCTGCCCTGCCCGAACTCTGCATAGATCCCTTACAGGTGGCGGCTAATATTCTCACTACACTGCCCATTTTACTCAATAAAATAAAGCCAGCACATATACCGGCTGTGCTCAGCTTTGGTCAGATATCCTCCCTGGGAGGTACATATAATGTAATACCCGATAAGCTAACCCTGCTAGGCACTTTTCGCACCATGAATGAAGATTTTCGGGAAAAAATGAAGCATCAGATACATAAAACCGTACAGGCTATCTGTTTTAGCTTCGGTGCACGAGCCCACCTGGATATCGCCACCGGATACCCATGCCTCTTCAATGAAGAAAAGCTCACCTCCCAATGGAAAAAAATGGCTCAGTCCTACCTGAGCCCCCCATCTGTGACTGATCTCCCCCTGCGCATGACTTCAGAAGATTTTGCCTTCTATTCCCGTGTGATGCCTGGCTGCTTTTTTCGATTAGGTACCGGCAGCGAAAAGCTAGGTACCAGAGCGGTACATACCCCTTTTTTCGATATCGAAGAAGATGCGATGGCTACCGGTATGGCACTGATGGCCCTCTCTGCCCTCCATTTTTTGGAAAAATAAAAATCCGAAAATTCATTTTTGCTACCCGCAGGCAGAAGTAGATGCCATAAAAATGCCTAACTACTTTTTTACCTCGCTATGGAGATTGAAAAATAACAAAAAAAGTAATCTAAATAGCCACATTTCATTCGGATAGTATAGGATTTTCTAAAGTTTGTATAGGAACTGGTCCATAAATCAATATTAACCGAAATCAGCGTTAGACTTTGCAATGAAAGGAAATTATATAAATAGCTATTAGGTATGGAATTTTTCGCCCGCAGACGTAATAAAAACAATGTTGAGGACAGAAAAATGAGTACTGAGAAATAGTTAGGAAGTAGAATTTTCTTGCCATAAATTTCTAATGCTGATACAGGGTTTAATTCAAAATGAATGAAAGAATGACACATTAGCTTATTTTTGCGGTCATTTATGCGACCCAATATCCACCCCATCACCGAACGAATGCTTACTCGGCAGGACCGCGAATCCCTGTTGGGTCAAAAAAGTGCCTGCTTTTGGCTTACCGGCCTTTCGGGATCGGGCAAGAGTACCATTGCTTTGGCAGCTGAGCACAGTCTCTACAATGCCGGCTATCTGGTACAGATTCTCGATGGCGACAATCTGAGATTTGGACTCAATAGCAATCTAGGCTTTTCTGAGGAGGACCGCCAGGAAAATATTCGCAGGGCGGCAGAAGTAGCTAAATTATATATTCAAACCGGTATAATAGTGATAGGCTGTTTTGTGAGTCCCACTATCGCCTTGCGCCATCTGGCCAGGCAAATAATAGGAACGGACTTCCATGAGATATATATAAATGCAAGCCTGGAAATCTGCGAAAACCGCGATGTAAAAGGGCTATACCAAAAAGCTCGTGCCGGTGAGATAAAAGATTTTACCGGCATACATCAGCCCTTTGAGATGCCAGAGCACCCGGACTATGTTATAGAATCCGGTATCCAAAATCCCGAAGAATCTACGGCAGGCTTTTTAGCTTATGTTTTGGATCGTATAAAAACTTAATTTTGCCATCTTTTTGTTAATCATCGCTTCCAGCGAAAAATAAATTACAATATGTCCTCTTATCATCTAACCCATCTGGAAGAAATGGAATCAGAATCCATCTACGTATTGCGCGAAGTAGCTGCACAGTTTGTAAATCCGGTCATTCTCTTCTCAGGCGGTAAAGACTCTATTGTTATGACCCATTTGGCTGTAAAAGCTTTTTACCCTTCCAAAATACCTTTTCCTCTGGTGCATATAGACACCGGCCATAATTTTGAAGAAACCATCAGCTATAGGGATGAAATGGTAAAACGCATAGGTGCCCGAATCATCGTAGGATCCGTGCAAGAATCCATAGACAAAGGGCGGGTCATAGAAGAAAAAGGTCCCCGAGCCAGCCGAAATAAGCTACAGACGGTGACTCTCCTCGATACTATTTCCCTGCTCAAGGCAGACTGTGCCATGGGTGGGGGACGCCGCGACGAAGAAAAAGCACGAGCCAAAGAGCGATTTTTCTCCCACCGCGATGAATTTGGACAATGGGATCCTAAAAACCAGCGTCCCGAACTGTGGAATATCTTCAATGGCCGTATGCACCAGGGCGAACAATTTAGGGTTTTTCCGCTCAGTAATTGGACAGAAATGGATGTATGGCAGTATATCCTCAAAGAAAAAATCCCCATACCCTCCATCTATTTCAGCCACCAGCGCAATGTATTTGAGCGAGATGGCACCTTATATGCAGAAAGCCGATATCTGCCGCTGATGCAAGGCGAAGTAGTGAAAAAAATGAGCGTGAGATTTCGCACCATCGGCGATATTACCTGCACAGGAGCCGTACTCAGCCATGCACATAGCTTAGAAGAAATCATAGAAGAAGTGGCCGCTTCCCGTGTAACTGAGCGCGGCACCAGAGCCGACGATAAACGCAGCGAAACAGCTATGGAAGACCGCAAAAAAGAAGGATATTTTTAATCCATCGAGAATGAATGAAGTCGGGGATTTTATTTTGGATGATTGATACAGCGAATGTGTATAAATTTTGTTAAGTATGGTGATCACAGAATTTATAGAAAAACTTTTTATTTCACTGCAGACCCATCTGGTCCTTTCGTCAAAAATCCCTTGGACAGTAGTATTACAGGCTCCTATTTTTCATCATTTATAAAATATGGGGTAGAAACCGTAACTGAAATCCGTATTTTTTGTCTCTGATTTTTTAATTAAATTATTTTAGCCGCTGAGGCTGATCCTTTCCGGCACAAAAGACCTACTATTTTTATGCAACAACACGAATCATTAAAAGGATATCTAGATATGGAGCTGCTGCGCTTCACCTCTGCCGGTAGTGTAGATGATGGAAAAAGTACCCTCATAGGCCGATTGCTCTATGATACTAAATCCATCTTTGAAGATCAGTATGAAGCGATACAATCCCTAAGTGAAAAAAGAGGCGAAGAAACGGTAAATCTCGCCCTTCTCACCGACGGATTAAAAGCAGAACGCGAGCAGGGTATTACCATAGATGTAGCCTATCGCTATTTTGCCACACCAAAGCGAAAATTTATCATAGCAGATACGCCTGGCCATATTCAGTACACGCGAAATATGGTGACCGGTGCTTCTACGGCAAATGTAGCCCTCATTCTGGTAGATGCCCGCAAAGGAATTATAGAACAGACGAAGCGCCACGCATTCATTGCATCACTATTGCGCATCCCCCATATCACCCTTTGTATAAACAAGATGGATTTGGTGGATTATGATGAAAAAATCTTTAATAAAATACAGCAAGATTTTGAGGATTTCAGTGCTAAATTGGAAGTGATAGATGTGCGCTATATACCCATAAGTGCACTACATGGCGATAATGTGGTAAATCGTTCAAAAAATATGACCTGGTACGAAGGTCCCACCTTATTATATCTCTTAGAAACCATACATATAGCCAGTGATGAAAACCGCATTGATGCCCGCTTTCCGGTGCAGCATGTAGTAAGACCTATGACCGATGAGTTTCACGATTATAGGGGATATGCCGGCCGTGTGGCGGGGGGTATTTTTCGCGTGGGAGATGAAGTGGCTGTATTGCCTTCCGGCTTTACTACCCGTATAAAAGCCATAGATACCATGGACGGTTCCCTTCAGGAGGCATACGCCCCTATGTCCGTAACCTTACGCCTGGAAGATGAGATAGACATAAGCCGCGGCGATATGATCGCCAGGGTGAGCAATCAGCCGGAGGTATCGCAGGATATAGAACTGATGATCTGCTGGATGAATGTAAAACCTCTCCAGCTAAATGGCCGCTATATACTGAGGCATACTACCCGCCAGACCAGGGCAATCGTGAAAGAAATACGGTACAAAATGGACATCAATACCCTTCATCGTCTTGAAGATGACCGCGAAATAAAGATGAACGATATAGGGCGGATCACGGTACGCACCATGCACCCCTTACTATTCGATTCCTATAGAAAAAACCGGCAGACCGGTAGTCTTATCCTGGTAGATGAAGCCACTAATGAAACACTAGGTGCAGGTATGATTATTCAATAGCTTTTTAGCCTACTTTCGTATAGCGTTTTTTGCATTCTAAACAATACCAGCTTTAGGAGAATTATTTACCATTCATTATGAATTGAGAGCTGTGAATTCAAATAAAATAAATATCCGGCCAAAATTGACATTAAAAAGACTTTTTTTTGTGGGTATACAATTATTTATCCACTTCGGTGAATAGTGTGAGATTAGTACAATATAATTTTTACCTTTGACCTTAAAAATTTATTATTATGAAAAAAATCTTACTTAAAACTGTATTTAGTTTTTTTCTGGTATTTATTCTGTCCTTTGCCGTGCAGGCACAGATTCAAGTTTCTGGTGGCCAGTCCGGTGAGGATCTCGTAAATGCCCTTCTCAATCAAGGATTGGAAATATCAACTGTACAGTTAAATTGTCCGGAAGGTGCCTATGGCACTTTTGATGGTGCGGGTAGTATTTTTGGTATAAATAGTGGTATCACCCTCACCTCCGGAAGTATAACTAGTTTGCCGGGTCCTAATATGTATCCCGCGTTTACCACACTAAACGAATCGCCTGGCGATCCCTTTTTAGATGAATTATCCACTTTCCCTACCAATGATGCCTGCGTGCTCTCTTTTGATCTCATCCCTTGTGGAGACATTCTCACCTTTAATTATGTCTTTGGGTCCGATGAATATAATGAATATGCCTGTTCACATTATAATGATATTTTCGCTTTTCTTATCTCTGGCCCTAATCCGAATGGCGGCGATTATAATAATATTAATATCGCTCTCATACCCGGCTCTACCCTGCCTGTGGCCATTAATACAGTGAATAATGGAATACAAGGCGATGGCACTAATTGTATAAGCTTAGATTATGAGGAATACTTTAATAGCAATGAAAACAATGAATATAATACAGAATTAGATGGCTTTACGATTCCCTTTACCACCGTAGCCGCAGTAATACCCGGCCAAACCTATAATCTCTATCTCGCCATCGCCGATGCCTCCGATGCCCGCTATGACTCAGCTGTAATGATAGAGGCAGGATCGCTGAGCGGCTATTTTGTGTCTATAACTACCTCTACTACCGTTACCTCTGTAGGAGGTACGGATGAGCTCACCGAAGAATGTGTAAATGGTATCATCACATTTGAAACCAATGCACCGGTAATAGATGATTATTTCATCGAATACACGATATCCGGATCTGCCGTGAATGGAGAAGATTATGAAACCCTTTCAGGCTACGTCATTATCCCTGTGGGAGGTATCAGCGCAAGTGTAGAAATAAACACCATCAGCGATGGCCTTGCTGAGTCCGATGAAACCATTACCATTACCATAGGCGCACAGAATTTCTGTGATCAATCTACTCAGGAAGCCAGTTTTGTACTACACGATAGTCCCAGCGTTTCGGCTTGTTGTAATGCAACTATAAATCTAGGGGAGACTACAACCCTTCAGGTAAGTGGCAGCATTGGAGATATCACCTGGTCGCCTAATGATGGCTCATTATCCGATATCCATAGTCCTAATCCAGTAGCCAGCCCACTTGTGACTACTACGTATAGTGTGAGCAGTACGGTGATAGATGGATGTAGCACTACTAGCAGTGTTACGGTTGCTGTAATTCAGCCACCCGTATGTAATCCCGTAGCCGGCCTTGTAAGTGTAGCTCCTTATGTTTGTTCCGGCGGATCTGCCCAAGCCACCGTATCCGGCCAATATTTAGAACCGGGCGATGTCCAAATCTTTGCCCTGCATAACAGCCCTAGCGGAAATGTAAATATGCCGGGATTTACGATCTATGCCACTAGTAACAATGGCGTTTTTAATAATGGCACTTATCCCCTAAATATACCACTATATATTTCTTCTATCGTAGGACCAGACAATGGTACCGGTTCTCCTCAGTTAGGCGATGCTTGTACTGTGGTGGGCACTCCTGCTGCGGTCACTTTCCTCACTCCGGTAGTAGTGGCGGTAAATGAATATTGTGACTGGGCCATCACCGGAGATTTTAATTTAGTGATAGCTGTTACGGGTGGGCTGCCCATGGTGAATGGAAGCTATACCCTGTCCGGAACGAATCTAAATCCGATAGCCGTCTCGGCAGGACAAAGCACTGCCATCGCCCTGGGTCAGTTTGATGGTCAGACCTATACCTATACCGCTTCCGATGCCAATGGATGTAATGGCAGCCTTTCGCAAACCGTGATCTGTTATAAAACACCTATAGAACTACTTTATTTTTCCGGTAAAATTACAGATGCCGGAAACCTCCTCTACTGGGTTACCGGCTCTGAATACCTCAATGATTATTTTAACATAGAAAGATCTGCCGATGCCATAAACTATATGGCCATAGGCACTGAGGATGGTGAGATGAATAGCCAGAGTATGCTTACCTATGATTTCTTAGATAGGTTTCCGCTCCACGGCATAAACTATTATCGCTTGAAGCAAACCGATTTGAATGGCTTATCTACCTATTCAGATGTGGTTTCTCTAAACAGAGCTGAGGTCCATACCGGCATCATAAATATATCACCCATACCGGCCCAAGATCAGATAAATCTGGTATTGTATGAACTCTCCGCCGGCTACTCCGATATCATCCTTACCGATATCAGTGGTAGGATCATTAAAAAACAAACCCTGCCCATTACAAATGGATATAATACCATGGATCTGTCTATCGGCGAATTGCCAGATGGTATCTATTTCTTACAGTGGAATACTGCCAATGGACAATACCTCCATAAAATAGTGAAAAACAAATAACCCCCCAAAGCTAATTCATACCATCAGCCCGGAGTATAACTTCGGGCTTTTTTTATGTAAGCCTACTAATGGACGGTAATCGCTTAGACAATGAATGTATATGTAGTAAAGGGAATCTTTTGAGCAAACCCTCATTGCCGGATAGATGAAAAACCATACACGTGGTTCATAACCGCTTATCCTCATATCATTCTAAATATATCCTAAAGATATATTAAAGAAATATTCTTTTTTTACGAAATGGATGAGCTCAGGGTTTTTTTTTTTTTATTCTAAATAGAAAGGATTAACTTTACAACTCATTATTTTGTTTACTGTATTTCGCACATCATTGCTAGGATTTATTATTATATGTCTGGGTCTGATTTCTCTTCGCAGCCAAGTCTATTTCAATGAATGGCTAAACCCTGCTATAATCTACGTGGCTATTCCTGTAGATGAGGATGGATGGTATAGAGTGAGTTTTGAGGAAATTGTGGCGATGGGTTTAGATCCTGATGCCTCCACATTGCACATCCACTCTAATGGAGTAGAACAGCCCTATAAATCCGAATATGCCGGCCCATTAAATCCGGGTGAAGCCCTGTTTTTCTGGGGACAAAAAAACCGCGGTGAAGCCGATATGCCTCTCTATAAAAATGTCGCCGACCGGCCCAATCGCGAAATAAGCCTCTTTAGCGATCAGCGTTTTTATTATTTTTATAATGATGCCACTTTTCCGCCTTATCACTATGCCATATCTACTACTTCGCCTGTAATAAATACAGATAACTATGAACATTCCTTTTCTCATACCACATATAAAGAGCCGCATAATGCTTTCTATAATGGGGTGCCTTTTAAAATAGGAGATATAAATAACTGGTATGCCGAGATGGATGCAGGAGAAGGATTTACCGGTGGACTCATTCTGGCCGGTCAGGAAAGAACAGAATGGATGCCCACTCCCCATATAGATTATGCCCAGGGTGGATACGCTAGCATAGAAGGTAAAATAGCCGGAAATTATAATGACATCTATCTCTATAATGATCATTTTTTGGAAATAAAAATCAATGATGTCTTTTGCTATTCCCTAAACTTCGAAGGTTTTAGTACAAAGAATTTTCATTTTGAAATACCCCTGAGCCGGCTTGCAGATAGCACAGCTATTACGGTCCAAACTATCACATCCAATGCCCAAAATGATCAAAACAGCATAGTTTACCTTCAGATTTCTTATCCCAGAAAAAGGATGACCTCTACCAATGCTTTTACCCGATATGAAGGTATAAGCAATGACATCCAATACTGGCGAATAAATCGGAAAGATGAGAATGCGATAATGCCACTAATACTGGATCCGGATAATGCGATGATAATAGAAGGATATACCCATCCCTATGGCTACTTCTATACTATACCCACCGCATCGACCAATACTTCCCGCACCCTGGTACAATATGATGATAGCCAGTATCTGGAAATAAATACTGCCTTAGCAGAACCCATTCATTTTACCGATTACTCAGCACCGGCACAGCAGGGAAATTTTATCATCATTACCCATCCTTCACTCATAGGAGAGGTGACCGATGCCTATAAGGAATATCGCTCTTCTGCCGCTGGGGGTGGATATACCGTAGTAGTAGCAGATATAGAAGAACTATACCATCAGTTTGCTTGGGGGGTAGATAAATCTCCGCTGGCTATCAGACATTTTATAAATTTTGCTCTAGATCAATGGGACAGTCCGCCGGAGTTTCTGCTCTTAGCCGGAAAATCCATAGACTATAACAGCATCCGCTTTAATGCCGTTCTTAGCCAACTCTGTCTCGTGCCTACCTTTGGCAGTCCACCCTGCGATCTATTGCTCACCGCCAGAGATCCCTTTCTCTCTACTCCTCAGATCCCCATAGGAAGGATTCCTGCTAAAAATCCCGCTGAGCTCCAAAACTATCTAAACAAAGTCATCTCCCACGAAAGCCTGAACGCTGACCCCTGCAACGCCAGCCACCTGGCTTGGACTAAGCGCACCCTCCAATTAGTAAGCGGATATAACAGCAGCGAAGCCAATACGTTTTTAAATTATCTTCAGGGATACCTGCCCTATTTTGTCCAATCTTCTTTTGCCGGTGAGGTGCTGGCTACCCTCACCCAATCTGTAAATGGAAATGTACCCCAACCCGATTTGCCAGGATACCTGAATAATGGTGTGGGACTCATTACTTATATGGGGCATCCTACTACCAGTGGTACGGTTTATTGGAATTTTGATATAGATGCACCTGAGGCCTACGAAAATGCCGGTAAATATCCCCTCATTAATGCTAATAGCTGCTTCTCGGGAAATATTCACAGCTATGGATTGCCGGTAATGGCCGAAGACTATACCCTCGCCGCTGAGAGAGGTAGTATAGGCTATGTGGCCATTGTAAATTTTGGATTCCCCGCCTTCATGGATCCTTTTAATGAAGCTTTTTATGAGCGATTGCTCAATACGGAATATGGACAGCCCATAGGACAGGCACTCCATAATGCAGTGCAATCTATATATGCCGGCGGACAGGGAAATTTTAGTGAAGGCCTGAAAAAAACCTGCCAGTCCCTGGTATATGCCGGCGATCCGGCAGTGAAAATGGTGAGTTTTGATAAACCGGATTTTCAACCAGAAATGGGCACGATGTCATTATTTACCCCCCCCAGTCTTCCGGGCATAGTTGAGCATCAGCTTCAGCTCACTATACTCAATAATGGGAGTGGAACGAATGATTCACTGAAGATAACGGTAGTGCATACACCACCTTCCGAAACGGCCACCACGCTTATATCCAAGAATTATTTCGTGGCCGGGGCTAGGTCTAATTTCACTATTCCCTTTGACCTGTTTTTAGAAGAAGGTCCCCACCAATTTCTGGTAATCCTCGATGATGAAAATAGCATAGATGAAAATTGTGAGCTAAATAATTCTTTCACTTTTGAACACCATGAGATCGTAAATAACTGTCCGGATATAGGACTGGATATTCTCAATCTGCCGACAAATATTTGTCCAAATGGGGGAATTTTAGAGTTAGAGGCTAATTATCTCGGAGGAATTTTTAGCATAGATGGAGAGGTGGTAGATAACCTAAATAGCGCATCCTGGAACCTAGGCCACCATACCCTAAAATATGAATATACGGAGGGTGAATGTACATATCTAGCCGCAGCATCATTTGAGATAGTAGCGCTGCCGGTAATTAATTTTATCCGGCCGGATAAAATTTGTTTTACAGATACAGCCAGCGTGGTGTACACCGGCACTGTGGTGCCGGGTATCACGCTGGAATGGACATTCCCCCCGGGCGTAAATGCCAGTGGGAATACCGGACCGGGACCCCACACCCTCACATTCGATGCGGCGGCAAATTATCAGATCACCCTGGCTGTGAGTAATACTTCCTGTAGTGTAAATCCCGTCACTAAAAATATTCTGGCTGAGCCACATCCGGGACCGGCCACCATTAGCTGTATGGAAGCCACCGGCACCAGCATATCTATAAGTGTAGAAACCGCAGAACCCGTATTTGTATATGGCGTGATAGTAAATGGACAGCCGGCTATAAATGGCATCGTGAATAATGGTGTTTATCTGCTCAATAATCTAAATCCGGGATTCATCTATGAAATTCAAATGTTTGGCAAAGGAAATTCTGTGGCCGGTACGTCCTGTGGTAATGGCGACACCTCTAACCTCATCATCTGCCAAACCCTTTCCTGTGCAAATCTTCTGCCTTCCATAGAGGGGCTACCTTCGGATCATATCTGTATGTATGGCGGTACATTTACCCTCAGTTCTGATTTGCCTGGCGGAGAATTTTCCGGCGATGGAATAAGCGAAAATCAGTTCGATCCCCTGCAGGCCGCATTGGGCTCACACCTTATCACCTATAATTATACCGATAGCCTCACCCAGTGCAGCTATCAATCTATGCAACTTATAGAGGTTTTTTTAGAGCCTCAGGTGTGGATAGAAGGAGACCCCTACATCTGTGAAGATGGCCTGATTATGCTTACGGCCACACCCGGATTAGATCACTATAATTGGTCCGATGGTGGAGAAGACAGTCCATACCACCTCATAAGTGAACCTGGCTCCTATACTGTAACTGCTACGGATAGGAGCGGATGTATAGTCACCGATGAAATAACTATACTCTCTACCGATCTTATGGCGGAAAACAATGGTTTCGTATTAGATACCTTGCATCTACAGCATCATGCTTCTCTCTGGCTGAGTACAGATAATGTGGCTTCAGGGTATAGCTGGAGCATAGGAGAGACAGCAGATAGTATCTATGTGGATACCCAAGGATCCTATTCTGTACTCATTACCGACCAAAATGGATGTACAGAAATGGATGCCATTTATATAGAAATCGATGAATGCAGCGATTTTAGCATGACGGCTTATGGTGAAAATACCTCCTGTGGTATAGAAGATGGTGTCATTACTATTTTCGGTAGCGGTGGTACGCCACCCTATATGTATTATGTAGATAGTGTGCAAACCGGAAATGAGATACTGCAGCTGGCCGGTGGCGAATATTATATCCAACTGCTGGATTCCTTAGGTTGTAGTGTGGATACAACTATTCTCATCCAGGGGCTGTTTTTTCCTGATATCGAGCTAGGCCCGGATACCCTCTATAGTCCTATAAATATATGGAACCTCTCCGTGCCTAATGTGTATGCTTCCGTATTATGGAGTACCGGACAAACAGATACCCTTATTCAGATCACCGAATCCGGTTATTATAGTGTAGAAGTGAGCAATGAGGAGGGATGTACAAATACAGATAGTATCTATGTAATACTCACCCCACAGGTAAATGTTCTGCCCTCCATTTCTACGCAGGACTGTGCCAGAGTAATTGCCAGGATGGGTACTGTGCCCATCATAAGTGCCGATGAAGAGATGTACATACAACTATTCAGTGCCAGCGGAGAAAAAATTTATCAGGACAGTGGTAAAACCACTTATACCCTTACTAATATTCCTATCCCCCGGGGAGTATATATAGCTAAAATGGTATTTACTGATCAGCGGATATGCCTACTAAAATGGGTGAAAAACTAGATCGAAGCGCTAAAGATAAAACCTAGATATTATCAACGGATTATTTTTTGCCGGAGTCTGTGATGCAAAAGTCTTTAAGAAATGGCAAACAGGCTACCGAAACTAATAAGCCCTAAGGAAAACCGATTGCATCATAACCAAAGCAATAATCACCCTTCCAAAACCAGCATCAATAAAACCCAAACATTAGGGCTTGCTCAATAACTTATAAAGCTGCTGCTAGAGCCAGTATTAATTAGTTTTTTCGTTAAAGTATAACTCCTAAAACTGCAAATAAATGCATAATAGCTTGCATACTCCATTATACAATGAGAATAATATATACTGTCATTAGCTTATGAGCAAAAGTTAATATCACTGCCAAATTTATGTAGCTTATTTATAGATATGGAAACGATGTATTACTAGCGATAGGGAAGCCTTCAGCAAACCGGCACCCCGTTTTGCCTGTTTTGGATAGAGGACAAGTTCTTACGGCATCTCTCTAGTCCAAAAATGAGGCTAAATTCTAAAGTCCTATTTCAAATTATTGGTAATCACCCCAACTTGTCCTTAGGATAGGAGCGGATATCCTTTTAGGGTGTGAGGAAGAAATGGAGAAACGAGGAAGAATGAGTAGCAAGCAGGATGCCTTGTCATTCGAAATTACAATGTAACACCCTAAAAGATAGTAGCGGATAGCCCGGGCCTGCACTTCGACTACGCTCAGTGACCGCCCCTTCGGCTACGCTCTGTGATGGCCCATAGATCACTGAGCGATGCTATACGAAGTGGAAGGGCAGGCATCGCCATCATCACAAATTATGGAATTATTGAGCAAGCCCTTACATTAAGTATTATATTTTATTATCTATTATCTATTATCTATTATCTATTATCTATTATCTATTATCTATTATCTATTATCTATTATCTATTATCTATTATCTATTATCTATTATCTATTATCTATTATCTATTATCTATT
>Ga0114938_1000421_pt1 | contig 32334 bp, 32 predicted proteins | sample AshMeaBigSpring_FD_88675 | JGI IMG/M metagenome (GOLD analysis project Ga0114938, IMG submission 88675) | Groundwater microbial communities from Big Spring, Nevada to study Microbial Dark Matter (Phase II) - Ash Meadows Big Spring | ecosystem: Environmental > Aquatic > Deep subsurface >... | reverse complement strand
CTAGAGCAGATTCCACTTGATGTGGCTCACCGCAATTCCCCCTCCCCTTGATGGGGAGGGGTCAGGGGTGGGGTGGGACTGTCAGGACTCAGCCCGGTTAATACCATTTGTCCCCCCACCCCCGACCCCTCCCCGCAAAGGGGGAGGGGAGGCGCGCCGGCCACGATTCAACGCGAGTGGAAAGTGCTCTAGCATGCGCCGCCCTGCGGTTGCGGCTACCCAGCCATCCGCTCCATGCGCAGGATGGCGAGCGCGAGCGCCTGGGCGCGCGGCACGATCGTGTCGATCTCGAGGTACTCCTCGGGCGTGTGGGCTTTGCCGCCGACCGGCCCGACCGAGCAGACCGTCGGGCAGCCGACCGCGGCGGTGAAGCCCGAATCGGCGCATCCACCCGAGAACTCCCCGGCGACCGAAAGGCCCGCCGAGCGCGCCGCCGCCTGGTAGTGCGAGAACAGGGCTTGCGATTGCGCACTCGCGTCGAGCGGCAGGAACTCGCCGCGGATCGCGAGGTCGGCCGTCGTGCCGGCAACGAAGCTCCGGGCCACGATCTCGCGGATCGCCGCCACGGCGCGCGTGCGATCCTCGGGCTTCACGTAGCGCAGGTCGATGTCGGCCTCCGCCGATGGCGCGACCATGTTGACCGCCTCGCCGCCCTTGACGATGCCGACGTTGACCGTACGGCCCTGGCGCAGGTCGGTCAGCGCATGCAGCGCGACGATCTTGTGGGCGAGCTCGCCGATCGCGCTGATGCCCTGCTCGAAGTTGCCGCCCGAATGCGCGGCCTTTCCGGTGATGGTCATGCGCATGAACACGCCACCCTTGCGGCCGGTCACGACATTGCCGCTCGGCCGGCCGGGCTCCGAATTGAAGACCGTACGTGAAGCCCGCGCCGCCGCCTCGATCACCGGCCGGCAGGACGGCGAGCCGATCTCCTCGTCGCTGGTGATGAGGGCTGCAAGCGGCGCCGGCGCGCCGCCGTGGCGCTTGAATGCCGCCAGCACGAACAGGTTCATGACCAGCCCGGCCTTCATATCGGCGACGCCGGGCCCGTAGGCACGATCGCCGTCGATGCGGAACGGCCTTCGCCCTGCCTCGCCCTTCGGGAATACCGTGTCGCGGTGACCGAGCAGAAGGATCGGCTTCTCGTTCGTCGGCTTGTCGTCGAGGCGGACGTGGATCGCATCGCCATGGGCCTCGAGAGCATCGCGGTGCGTCGGCAGGCCTGCCTCGGCACAGAACCGCTCGAAGCGCGCGCCGACCGCATCGACGCCGGCCTTGTCGTAGGAGCCGCTGTCGATGTTCACGACGTCGCGCAGCAGCTCGAGCATCGGCTGCCTCTGCGCGGCGAGCCAGGCAGTGATCTTCGTCTCGTGCGGCGTGAGGTCCGGCATGGGCGCTCCTTCGGCGGCGTGGGCTTGGATTCTCTTATTGCCGCACCCTGGCGACGGCAGTCCAGCCGGTGAGCACCTGGCCGAGCCTGCGCTCGCGCCTGGTGTCGATTCTGACGGTTGCGGTCATGCCGGCACGCAACACGGGCTCGCCGGCGACCGGAACGAGCCGCAACTTCACCGGCAGCCGCTGGACGACCTTGACCCAGTTGCCCGAGGCGTTCTGCGGCGGCAGCAGCGCGAACTCCGCGCCGGTCGCGGGGCTCATGCTTTCCACCTCCGCCTGCCAGCGCACATCCGGGTAGATGTCGAGCACGACCGTCGCCGGCATGCCGGGCGCGACGTGCGTCAGCTCGGTCTCCTTGAAGTTCGCCTCGACCCAGGGGCGTGTCTCCGCGACGATCGCGAAGAGCGCGGTGCCGGCGCGCACCTGGTCGCCCGGCTGCAGCCTGAGATTGACGATAGTGCCGCTGATCGGCGCAATGAGCCGTGTCTTGGCCAGATCGAACCGTGCCCGCTCGAGCTGGGCCAGCTTCTCGCGCACGATCGGGTGCTGATCGACCGGCCGCTCGGGCGCATTCCCGAGCCCGGCCAGCATGCGCTCGACCTTGCGCTCGGCGACGACAACCTTGTCGCGCGCGCCGACCGCATTGCTCTCGACTTCCTCGAACTTGGCGGAGGCGACGACGCCGCGGACCGCAAGCTGCTTGTGGCGGGCGAGCTGCGCCTCCCAGAACTCGACCTTGCTCTTTGCTTCCGCAGCCTCGCTCAGCGCCTCCTTGTAGCTGGCGATCAGCGTGCGCACCTGCCCGCGGCCCGCATCGGCCTCGGCCTCGGCTCGGGCGAGAGCGATGGCGAACGGCTCAGGATCGATGCGCAGCAGCATGTCGCCGGCCTTGACGCCGGCATGGTCGCGCACCGCCACCTCGAGCACGCGTCCGCCGATCTCTCCCGCGATCTGCGCGATGTCGGCCTTGACGTAGGCGTTCTCGGTCGCGACGTAGCGACCACCCCACAGCCACATCAGCGCGGCGCCGGCGATCGCCGCGAGCGGCACGCCGAGCAGCAGCAGCCGACGCGTCCACGCGCGGGTCATGGCGCCCCGGCCTCCTCACGCGCCGCGCGTCGCGCGCGCGGTCGCTCGATCGAGGGATCGTCATCGGCGAGCTCGACGAGCCTCGCCTTGACCCTCGCCATCAACGTGGTGAGCAGGCGGCGTTCGGCGGCCGTCAGGTCGCCCAAGGCGTGATCGACGGTCGCTTCCGCCAGCGGCCAGATCTCCGCGTGCAGCTGCTCGCCCCGGCGCGTCAGATGCAGCCGGTTGACGCGGCGGTCGCGCGGCTCGGCGCGGCGCTCGATCCAGCCCTTGCGCTCCATGCGATCGATGAGGCGGCCGGCGGTCGCCTTCTCGATCTCGAGCAGGTCGGCGACCTCCGACTGGCTGAGGCCCGGCCGGCGATGCACCCGGGCGATGACGAGCCACTGCGCGCGCGTCAGGCCGAGGCCGCGCACGCGCCGCTCGAACACGGTACGCATCAGCCGGGCAACGTCGGTGATCGAGTAGCCGATGTAGCGATCGTCGTTCGGGTTCATGCAGGCCTCACCCCGCTGGCGCTCGCGGAGATAGTAATCTATATTACCATTGCATAGGCGACCTTCGTCAAGGTCATTGCAGCCGAGGCCGCGGATGACCGACCGCCATGAGCCCGATCCGACCCGTACCGAGCAGGTTCTCCTGCTTGTGACGGCCGTGCTCGGCACCACGATCTACGCCGGCTCGGTGATGATCTCCTCCGCGCTGCTGCCGCAGCTGCAGGGCGCGCTGCTCGCGACGCAGGACGAGGTGTCGTGGGTGATGACCTTCAACATCGTCGCGACCGCGGTGGTGACGCCGGCGAGCGGCTGGCTCGCCAACCGGTTCGGCCGGCGCAACACGCTCTCGTGGTGCGCGACGCTGTTCGCGGTCTCGACGTTCCTCTGCGGCGCGGCGAGCTCGCTCGATGAGATGATCCTGTGGCGCGTGGTGCAGGGCGCGGCCGGCGCGCCGCTGGTTCCGCTCGGACAGGCGCTGCTGCTCGACTTCTTTCCGCGCCGCATGCACGGCACGGCGACCGGCATCTACGGCATGGCGAACATGATCGGCCCGGCCATCGCGCCGATGTTCGCGGGCCAGATCGCTGAGCACCTCGGCTGGCGGTGGGGCTTCTGGATGGTGGTGCCGGTCGCGGTGTGCGCGGTCGTGCTCTACCGGGTCGTTCTGCCGAAGGATGAGCCCGGTGACACCGTGACGCTCGACTGGATCGGATTCCTCAGTCTGTCGGCCGCCATCGCCGCCGCCCAGCTCGTCATCTCGCGCGGCCAGCGGCTCGACTGGTTCGAGAGCTACGAGATCACGGCTGCGACCTTCATCGCGATCGTCGCACTCTACATGTTCGTCGTGCACAGCATGACAGCCGCCCGCCCGTTCATTCGTCTCGACCTGATGCGCGACCGGAACTATGCGCTCGGCCTCGCCTTCGCGACGCTGTTCGGCATGCTCAACTTCGCGCCGATCGTACTGCTGCCGCCGCTGCTCCAGCAGCACGCGAATTTCTCGGATTCCCTGATCGGCGAGATCATCGGCTGGCGCGGCGTCGGCGCCGGCGTCGGCTTCTTCACGGCGATTTTCCTCGGCTCCATCGACGCGCGCGTGCATCTTCTGATGGGTGCGCTGATGCAGACCGCCACAGGCGTCATGCTCATGACTTTCGACCTCGACACCTCGCTGTTCGCGGTCGCGGTCAATTGCTTCATGCAAGGGCTGTCGGTCGGCCTCGCCTGGGTGCCGATGACGGTGATCACGTTCTCCACGCTCGCGCCCGAGCATCGCGGCGAGGGCATGTCGATGTTCCATCTGGTTCGCACGTTCGGTTCGAGCCTGTTCATCTCGATCGCCGTCGCCGAGATCGTGCGCACGACCGGGGCGAACTATGCGCGCTTGACCGAGCACGTCTCGCACTTCAACCGCGTGCTGGAGCTGCCGTGGGCGATGGGAAACTGGACGGTCGACACGCTGCCCGGCCTCGCGCGGCTTGCGAGCGAGATCACCCGGCAGGCGACGATCATCGGCTACGCCAATGCATGGCTGCTCTATACGATCGTCTCGCTGGCGCTGGTCCCGCTCTGCTTCATGGCGCGCGTCCCGAAGGCGCGGGGCGCTTGACGCGCGCGGTCAGATGCCCTGGCCGTCGACCTCGCGCTTCAGGTCGTCGTGGGCCTGCTTGGCGCCGGACGCGAACGGGTGCACGCTCAGGAGCTGCTCGTAGGCCTTGAGCGCGCCCTTCTTCTGCCCGACCTCGCGCAGGATGGTCCCGAGGCCATCGAGCGCCTTGAAGTGGTTGGGGTCGAGCGCGAGCGCGCGCCTCAGATCGCCGAGCGCGCGCTCGATGTCGTTGTCGAGATAGTGGACGTGGCCGCGATTGCTCCAGCCCTCGGCGTACTCGGGCGCCTGCTCGACGACCGCATCAAGCAGCCGCTTGGCGAGGTCGAGCTTCTTGTCGTGCACCGCCTTGAGCGCGCGCTGCATGAGCGCATCGACCGTATCGCTGCCCGAATGCATCCAGATCCGCACGATCGACTGCACGACCTCCTTGGCCGCCGCCTCGTCCTCGGCGGTCGCGAGATGGGCGTAGAGGTCGTCGAGGAGCTTGGCGCGCTGCTCGGGCGTGTCGGGGAGCTTGCGAGCGGAGGGCCTGCCCGGTGCGCCCGACTTCGCGCTGTCGGAGCCTCTGGCATCCGGACCCTTGGGCCCCGGTGGCGGCGTGCCCGGCGCCTTCCCCTCCGGCTTGCCGGGCGTGGCCGCCGGTGGCTTGCCTTTCTCAGCGGGCGGCTGCTGGGCGCCCGCGCCCGTCCAAGCAACGAAAGCCACCGTTGCAGCGGCAACGGCGGCGGCGAGGGTTCGAAACGGCGAAAGGGTCATGCCCTCGAAGATAGGCATCGCCGGTCGCGGCGTCAAAGGCGCCCGGGTCGAGCCGGCGATGCGCCGCGCTCAGCCCTGGCGGGCCTTGAACCGCTTCTGGAGCTTGTTGATCACGTAGACGCGGCCTTTGCGGCGCACGACCTGGTTGCCGCGGTGGCGGCCGCGCAGCGACTTGAGCGAGTTCCTGACCTTCATGACACGTCCATGTGTAGGGCGCCCGGCCTCGGCGCGGCGGTGCGCAGTCGAATCCAGTGGTGGGTGCGACAGGGATCGAACCTGTGACCCCTACCATGTCAAGGTAGTGCTCTACCGCTGAGCTACGCACCCGCGCGCCCGAGGGCGCCGGTGAGACCCCGCTCTATACTGGCAACGTCTGGCCGAGGCAAGCACTCCGCCTGCGGCCTCGCGTGCGGCGGGCGCGCCCCGCCGATTGCGCAATCGCGGCCGTCGGGCTGGCCTCGAACGGCGAGCGAGGGGACCGGCGCGATCCCGCGAGGTTGCGGGCCGAGGCGCTTCTCACTATGGTCCGCGCGCTGTCGCCGGCCTGCACCGGACGACGTGCACTGGGGCGTCGCCAAGTGGTAAGGCAGCGGATTTTGATTCCGCCATGCGTAGGTTCGAATCCTGCCGCCCCAGCCAGGTGACACGTCTGCCGACAGTGCCTGCCGCAACTGTGCCCGAGTGCCGGCCGAACGTCTCGAGCGTCACGATCACGCCAAAGCGACGGCCGACCTTCACCGCTTGCCCCACAGCGCCATGAAAAATGCCGCGATCTCTTCGCTGGCGCTGAAATCACGGGCGGCGCGGCCGATCAGAGCGACCGGCAGATACTGGCTACCACCCGGCCAGGCATGTCCGCCTCCCTGCACCTCCAGCAGCGTCACCGGCGCGCCGCAGACCCGGTGATCGAGACGAATTGTGATCGTGCCGTCGCCAGGATCGCGGTCCGCCATTGGAGTCCTGCTCGGAGTTCCGCTGCAGCCATTGACTTGAGCCCAGAATGCGACCGTCCGATCCGTCGACCAGATGGCGCCGCGGTCCCGGCCGAAGAAGCCCCGCACCTGCCCCCCTTGATAGGGGACGAGTGGATCGCTCGTGCCGTTGATGACCAGCACCGGAACCGGGCGTACCGGCCGGCATCGGCCGCCGATCGCCGCCGGCATCGTGGCGGTGACGGCCGCAACGCCGGCGATCTGCCCCGCTGCCTCGCATGCCATGCGCAGAGCCATGAAGCCGCCGTTGGAGATGCCGGCCACCCCGACGGTCGCACGGTCGATCCCGACGTCGCCGCGCTCGACATCGTCGAGCACAGCCGACAGAAAGCCGACATCGTCCTTGCTGCTGTCGCGACCTTGAAACTCGCGACCATCATTCCAATTGCGGTCGAGGCCTTGCGGATAGATGACCACGAAGCCCTCCCGGGCCGCGATCGGGTTCATGGCGGTCGCGGACATGATCTGCTGCGCCCGGCCACCGCCGCCATGCAGCACGAGCAGCACCGGCAGTTTCGAGGCCGGCCGGCTTTTGGCCGGCGGGGCATGGACCAGGTAGCTGCGTGAGGCTCCAGCATGGCGGAGCGTGCGCTCGGCTGGCTGACCGGACGACTGTGCGACGGCCGCCGTGGCGGCCAATGCGGCCAGGCCGAATACCGCCGCCTGAGCAATGAAGGGCATTTGTCCGATCCCGCGAGAGCACCGTGCACGCAATCCCGAACGTCGGGCGAAGCGAACTCCGTCGCAGGTCGCCCGAGCAGGTGGTTGCACTGCTTTTTCCTGGCCGCCTCCAACTGACCAGGCCAGCAAAGCTGGATCAAGCGTCCGTTTGGGGATGCGGTCGAACGGCATTGTTTCGAGAGTACGCGTTTCTCGATCCGCGCTCCGGATCTCGGGTCCCGGCTCCGCCGTCAATGCTTCTCCCCGCTGTTGGCGGCGAGCGAGCTGCGCGACCAGGTCTGCGGGCGCTTGAGGAAGTCCTGCAGCGTCTTGCCCCGCTCCAGGCGGAACCGCTCACCCGTGACCTCGAAGTCCTCCATGCGGTCGAGACGGAACGTGCGGAAGTCGACCCGAAGCTCGCACCAGGCCGCGAGCAGCCAGACCGGCCCGAAGAACGCGAGCGACAGCGGGCGCACGGTGCGCTCGCTCCTCTGGCGGAGCACGTCGTTGTAATGGAAGCGGACCTTGAGCTGGCTGCGCACCGCTCGCCGGAGCGCGCCGAGATCGCACCGGATCGGCTCGATGCCGTAGGCCGAAGGCGCGAGCAGCGCCGTATTCGCCATGTAGCCGCGCAGCCGGTCCGGGATCACCGCCTCGATCTTCGCGATGGCGTCGGTCGCGGCGACGGCGAGCTCGCTGTCGCCCCACGATTCGACCATGCGCGCGCCGAGCACCAGCGCCTCGATCTCCTGCTCCTTGAACATCAGTGGCGGCAGGTCGTAGCCGGCGCGCAGCACGTAGCCGATGCCGGCCTCGCCCTCGATCGGCACGCCGCTCGCCATCAGGTCCTGGACGTCGCGATAGATCGTGCGCTCGGAGACCTCGAGCGCGTCAGCGAGCTCACGCGCACGCACCGTCGGCTTGCGGCGCATGTGCTGGATGATCTCGAACAGGCGGTCGGCGCGGCGCATGGGCGAAGTCTCCTGAAGCCGGCTCAGTGATGCACCCGAGCATCTACTCGAAGTCTCCTGACAACACGGTGTCAGGAGCGACACTCGCACGAAACCGGCCTCCTGACATCACCCTGTCAGGGGGCCTCGGGCAGGATGCGCCGAGCTCGACGCCCGGATGCGGCGGCCGAGCCCGAAGAGAGACAGAACCGACAGGAGAGTGATCATGCAGAACCTCGCATTCGCGCCGGCCGAGCATCGCCGGCATGGCCTCGCGTTCCGTATCGCGGCCCGCTTGCTCGCGGGCTGGCAGGGCTGGCGGCAGCGCCGGCGGGCAAGGGTGACCGCCCACATCCTGCACGGCCTCAGCGATGCCGCACTCAAGGACATCGGCGTCCATCGCAGTGAGATCGAATCGGTCGCCACCGGCTGCGGGCGGGACCGCAAGGTTCAGCGCGACATCTGGATCATGCCGACGCGCGGATGAGCGCGGTACGGCCCATCGAACGAGTGGAGAAACAACATGAGCATGACCTGCACGTTGAGCCCGCACGACCGGTCCGAAGCTTCCGCGGCGCCTGGCTCGTCACTTTTGCGACGGATGCTCGAGGCCCGCGAGCGGCGCGCGGCAGCGCACATGCGCCAGCACCTCGAGCTGCTCACGGACGCGACGCTGATGCGCTACGGCCTGTCAGCGCGTCAGATCGCAAGCCTGCGGAGCACCGGCCGGCTCGACGAGGCGCCGGCCTGTGCCGATCGTCGCGCCGCGTGAGCGAACCTAGTCCGCGACGACGACAGGATAGGCGATGCGCTCGAGCTCGTCGACGCAGGCCTCGGGCGTGCGGCCGGCGGTGTCGAGCGCGCAGTCGGCGCGCGCGTATTCCGCCTCGCGCTCGGCGAGCAGGGCCTTGAGGTGCTCGAGCGCCTTGGGCGTCGCCTGCATCGGCCGCATGTCGCCCTGCCGGATGACCCGCTGCAGGTGCTCCTCGGGCGAGGCCTTGAGCCACACGGTCTTGAACGAGGCGAGGATCACCGCCAAGGCATCCCGGTTGCTGACGATGCCGCCGGCGGTCTCGAGCACGATGCGGTCGTCGCGGCTGGCGATGTCGCGGACCACCTCGTTCTCGAGCGTGCGGTAGGCTTCGGGCCCGCCGAGGTTGAAGAGATCGCCGAGGCTCATACCGGCACGCGTCTCGATCTCGCGCGTGATGCTGAGGAACGGCAGCGCATGCCGGCCTGCGAAAAGTCCGCCGATCGTCGACTTGCCGGCACCACGCAGGCCGAGCAGCGCGATGCCGCGGAGCGATCTGCGGCGATCCTGCACGTAGCGCTCGAGCAGTGCGACCGCGCCCTCCTGCTCACGCAGGCTCATGCCGGCGATGACGCCGGCGAGCGGGGCATGCACGATCGTGCCGTGCGGACCGATACCCGGCGGCGAGTCGGGCGTTGCCAGAAGACTCGCGACATCGAGTGCGAGCGCGTCGGCAACGCGTGCCAGAATGCCAACGGAGACGTTGGCATCGCCGTACTCGAGTTGGTTGAGATAGCGCTCGGAGATGCCTGCCGCCTCGGCGAGCCGGCGGCGCGACAGACGCGCCCCGGCCCGGGCCGCGCGGACCTTGGCGCCAATGCTCGAAGAGAGATGGTGCTGAGCCATGATTGGTCATATCCTCGTCGCGGCCCGTCGGCGGGTCGCAGAGCGCACTCTGTAACATGCAATATAATGCATATCAATCTCAGACTAGCGCACTTGAGCTCAATTTTTCGAGTAGTCCTGTGCAACTTTATTGTTGACACATGCAACATGATGCACTACTGGCTTGTCATCAAGAACAATAATGCAATGTCCGGGAGCGAGTCATGACTTATAATGCGCTATCCAAGTCCGGCGCGGCCGGCGCGCGCGGCTACATAGATTTTCAAACGTCTCCGGACAAGTACCGCCACTGGAAGCTCAAGGTCGCCGGCGAGCGGGCGGATCTCGTCATGGATGTCGACGAGACCGCGGGGCTGTTCGAGGGCTATCAGCTCAAGCTCAACTCCTACGATCTCGGCGTCGACATCGAGCTCGCCGATGCGCTGCAGCGGCTGCGCTTCGAGCACCCGGGCGTGAAGGTCGTGGTGCTCTCGTCCGCCAAGGACAAGGTGTTCTGCGCCGGCGCCAACATCCGCATGCTGGGTGGCGCCACGCACGCCCACAAGGTGAACTTCTGCAAGTTCACCAACGAGACGCGCAATGGCATGGAGGACTCATCCGATCACTCGGGGCAGAAGTTCCTGTGCGCGGTTAAGGGCACGGCCGCCGGCGGCGGCTACGAGCTGGCGCTCTCGTGCGATCAGATCATCCTCGCCGACGACGGCAACTCGACCGTGTCGCTGCCCGAGGTCCCGCTGCTCGCGGTGCTGCCCGGCACCGGCGGGCTCACCCGCGTCACCGACAAGCGCAAGGTGCGCCGCGACCGTGCGGACGTGTTCTGCACCATCGAGGAAGGCATCAGGGGTCGCCGCGCCGTCGACTGGCGGCTCGTCGATGCCGTGGCGCCGACGTCGAAGTTCGATGGCGCCGTCGCCGAGATGGCGAAAAAGCTCGCCGCGACCTCCGATCGCCCCGCAGACGCCAAGGGCATCGCGCTCACGCCCTTGACCCGCACGATCAGCGCCGACCGCGTCACCTATTCCTCGGTCAGGGTCGAGATCGACCGCCCCGGGCGGCGCGCGACGATCACGCTGCTCGGCCCGACCGACGCGCCGCCGAAGACGGCGGCCGAGATCCACGCGCAAGGCGCGAGCTTCTATCCGCTCCGTCTCGCCCGCGAGCTCGACGATGCGATCTGCCATCTGCGCCTCAATGAGCTGGAGATGGGCACGCTCGTATTCAAGTCGGTCGGCGATCAGGCGGCCGTGCTTTCCTATGACGCGCTGCTGCACGCCAACCAGACGCATTGGCTGGTGCGCGAGATCCTCAACAACTGGAAGCGCGTGCTCAAGCGCATCGACGTCTCCTCGCGCAGCCTCGTCACGCTGATCGAGCCCGGCTCCTGCTTTGCCGGCACCCTCGCCGAGATCATCTGGGCCTCGGACCGCGCCTACATGTTCGCCGGCACCATGAAAGGGGACAACCGCCCTGAGGCGAAGATCACGCTCTCCGCGCTCAACTTTGGCCGCTACCGCATGTCGAACGGCCTGACGCGGCTTGAAGCACGCTTTCTCGGCGAGGTCGATAGCGTCGGCAAGGCGAAGGAGGCCACGGGCAAGGCACTCGACGCCGCGGATGCAGAGAGCCTCGGCCTCGTCACCGAGGCTTTCGACGAGGTCGACTGGGACGGCGAGGTGCGCATCTTCCTCGAGGAGCGCACGAGCTTCTCTGCCGACGGCCTGACCGGCCTCGAGGCGAACCTTCGCTTCGGCGGGCCCGAGACGATGGAAACGAAGATTTTCGGCCGCCTCACCGCCTGGCAGAACTGGATCTTCAACCGCCCCAACGCGGTCGGTGAGAACGGCGCGCTGAAACGCTACGGCACCGGCATCAAAGGCGACTTCGACAAGAAGCGGGTTTGAAAAAGAGGATTGGCAGGGAAATCCTATGACCCAACCGGTCGGCTACATGAATTTGGGTTGGGCGTTCCTGCGCGCGGCTGAGTTCCTGCATCTTGCGCGGTTAAGAAGGGATTTGGAGTTGTTCTTCCGCCAACCTGAGCTCTTCTTAATTGGACAGAGTTTCGAGTTGATATTGAAGGCATACATTTGGCATGTCACTGGCGCGGAGGCAAAGTATTCGCACAACCTCGTGGATCTTCTTCGTGAGGCCGAGAGCAATGGCCTGAACACTGCGCTATCAGGCGATGAGCGTGCACATCTTTGTCAGTTGAACGCCAGCTTTGGGCAGCGGCCGTACGAGGCAAAGTATCTCCAAACGGGCGTCGGACCTGATCGAGATTTCCAGTCGTGGTTTCTTCTTTGCCGAAAACTGATGGATCGAATCGAACCTTGCATCGCGCCTAATAGGGCCGCGAGCATTGGACTTCGCGCCAGGCTCGAACACCCGCCGAACTATCCAGTGCCGGCGAAGGCTCTCACTATGGAAGAAGCCGTCGCACAGCTGAGTGCCGACTTCCTGAAAGAGCTTGCCGATGAAAAACAACCCGCTGCAGTGTAGCACCTATCTTCCCCCTTCCCCCCTTGCGGGGGAAGGGAGAGGCGTGTGGGCCATCCGGACCAGCCGCAATCGCTCCAGCGGCAAACGGACCAGCGGCAAACGCACCAGCCGAAGCTGGCCAGCCGAAATCACGCCAGCCGAAATCGCTCAGTTCGCAATTGCCGCTGGTGCAATCGCATCCGTCTCCAACGGACCAGCGGCAAACGCACCAACCGCTATCGCGCCCAACGCCGCTAATTCTCACGAAGGACCAGTGATCATGTCAGCCACACTCAACGCACCGTCCGGCACATCCGCATCCCCCACAGCCACCGGCGCCGTCGACTACACGACCAAGATCCCGAACAACGTGAACCTCGCGAGTGACGGCCGCGTGCTGAAGGCGCTCGAGCAATGGCATCCCGGCTACATCGACTGGTGGATGACCATGGGTCCGGACGGCTTCCAGACCTCGGACGTGTACCTGCGCACCGCCGTCTCGATCGATCCCAAGGGCTGGGCCAAGTTCGGCTACGTGAAGATGCCCGAGTATCGCTGGGGCATTCTCCTTGCCCCACAGGATGAGAACCGCCTCGTCAACTTCGGCGGCCACAAGGGCGAGAAGGCGTGGCAGGAGGTGCCGGGCGAATACCGCGCAATGCTGCGCCGCCTCGTCGTCATCCAGGGCGACACGGAACCCGCCAGCGTCGAGCAGCAGCGCTTCCTCGGTAAGACCGCGCCCTCGCTCTACGACATGCGCAACCTGTTCCAGATCAACGTCGAGGAAGGCCGCCACCTGTGGGCGATGGTCTACCTGCTGCACAAATACTTCGGCAAGGACGGTCGCGAGGAAGCCGAAGGCCTGCTGCAGCGGCGCTCGGGCGACGACGACAAGCCGCGCATGCTCGGCGCCTTCAACGAGGAGACGCCGGACTGGCTGTCGCTGTTCATGTTCACCTACTTCACCGACCGCGACGGCAAGATGCAGCTCGAGAGTCTCGCGCAATCGGGCTTCGACCCGATGTCGCGCACCTGCCGCTTCATGCTGACGGAAGAGGCGCACCACATGTTCGTCGGCGAGACCGGCGTCGGGCGCACCATCGAGCGCACAGCTGAGGCGATGAAGGCCGCCGGCATCGACGACCCCTATGACATCGCGCGCATCCGCGCCCTCGGCGTCATCGACCTGCCGACGATCCAGAAGAAGGCGAACCTGCACTACTCTTTGTCGCTCGATCTGTTCGGCTCGGAGATCTCGACAAATGCCGCCAACTTCTACAACTCCGGCCTCAAGGGCCGCTTCATGGAGACCAAGATCGAGGACGACCACGCCCTGACGTCGGCGACCTATCCGGTGCTGAAGCTCGTCAACGGCGAGATCCGCACCGTCGACGAGCCGGCGCTCACCGCGCTCAACATGCGGCTGCGCGACGACTACACCAAGGACTGCCAGGGCGGCGTCAACCGCTGGAACAAGATCCTCGAGAAGGCCGGCATCAAGTTCGCCATCACGCTGCCGTCGGTCGCCTTCCACCGCCACGTTGGAGAATTCAAGGCCATCAAGGCCTCGCCCGAAGGCAAGCTCCTGACCGACGAGCAGTGGATCAAGCTGCGCGACCAGTGGCTGCCGTCGAAGTCGGACGGCGACTTCATCGCCTCGCTGATGAAGCCCTGCTGGGAGGCAGGGAAGTATGCCGGCTGGATCACCGCTCCCAAGGTCGGCATCGACAACAAGGGCTCCGACTTCGAGTACGTGAAGATCCATCAGGCGTGAAAGTCCGAAGGCGGTAGGCGGTAGGCGATAGGCAGTAGGCAATAGGGAGCGAGGTAGGGGCATTGGGTACGGCTTGGAACGACGAGAGGGCTTCCTCCGAAGTTCTGTTGCCAATAGCCTATTGCCTATTGCCTCGACGGACCATGGAAAGCGCCGCCACCGCCACGCTCAAGAAGCAGCATCTCATCGACCCCGAGATCTGCATCCGCTGCAACACCTGCGAGGCGACGTGTCCCGTCGGCGCGGTCACGCACGACGACACCAACTACGTCGTCGATGCGGAGAAGTGCAACTACTGCATGGACTGCATCGCGCCCTGCCCTACAGGCTCGATCGACAACTGGCGCATGGTGGCGCGCGACGCGGCCTACTCCGTGCGGGAGCAGCTCGGCTGGACTGAGCTGCCGAAGCAGGCCGACCTCGGCGAGGCCGCGAACGACGCCGTGCAGGCGGTCGACGAGGAGGTGGTGAAGATGCTCGCCGGCGCGCATGCCGGTGCCGGCGGCAGGGTGGTGGCGCCCGCTTCGGCGTCCAAGCCGGCCGTAAATCTCTTCCGCCGCGAGAAGCCAGCAATCGCGACGGTGCAGGGCAACTTCCGCATCACCGCGCCGGGAACCGAGAGCGACATCCGCCATATCGTGCTCGGATTCGGCGAGCAGGTCTTCCCCGTGCTCGAAGGCCAGTCGATCGGCATCGTGCCGCCCGGCGCGAAAGAGAACGGCAAGCCGCACGACATCCGGCTCTACTCGATCGCCTCCGCGCGCGACGGGGAAAAGCGCAACGCCAATAACGTCTCGCTGACGATCAAGCGGGTCGAGGGCGGCGTCGGCTCCAACTACATGTGCGACCTCAAGGTCGGCGCCAAGGTCGAGGTGACGGGTCCGTTCGGCGCCACGTTCCTGATGCCGAACGACGCCAACGCCAATATCGTGATGATCTGCACCGGCACCGGCTCGGCGCCGTTCCGCGCCTTCACCGAGCGCCGCCGCCGGGCCATGCAGAACGCCGCCGGCAAGCTCGTCATGTACTTCGGCGCACGGACGCCGCAGGAGCTGCCCTACTTCGGGCCCCTGCAGAAGGTGCCGCGCAGCCTGCTCGAGAGCCACCTCGTCTTCTCCCGCATCCCCGGGGCCGACAAGGAGTACGTGCAGGACCGCATGCGCACCGAGGCCAAGAGCGTCGCGACGCTGCTCGCCAGTGCGCACACTCACATCTATATTTGCGGCCTCAAGGACATGGAGACAGGCGTCGAGGAGGCGCTCGCCGACATCTGCCGCAAGCACGGCCAGGACTGGGCCAGGCTCAAGCCCGAGATGCGGACGAGCGGACGCTATCACGTCGAGACGTACTGACGAGCAGCGACCAACATGGTCGCGCCGACGAAGAAGGGAGGGGCGAACGGTCGAACGGCACGAGGTGCGGGGAGCATCTCGCATGTCGCCGTCGGCTATCCGCCGCAGCGCGATGGCAGGCTTTCTCTCGCAGCTACTCAATGGATTTCAGTACGGCCTCCTGCTGTTTCTGATCGCCAGCGGTCTGACTCTGATCTTCGGCGTGCTCGGCATCATCAATCTCGCGCACGGCAGCCTGTTCATGATCGGCGCCTACGTCACCTTCCTCGTGGTCAAGTCGACAGGCTCGCTGTGGCTCGCACTGCCGGTCGCCATCGTCAGCGGGCTCTGCCTCGGCGTGCTGCTCGAGCGGTTCCTGTTCCGGCGCTTCTATCATCGCGAGCACCTCGACCAGGTGCTGCTGACCTTCGCGCTGATCCTGATCTTCGAGGAGCTGCGCTCGCTCTTCGTCGGCAACGACTTCCATGCCGTGCCGGTGCCGGCCGCGCTCGACTTCTCGGTGCCGATCACGTCGGGCTTCAGCTATGCCGCCTACCGGTTCGTGGTGATCGCGGTCTGCCTCGCGCTGGCGGCGGCGCTGTTCTACTGGATTGAGCGAACGCGGATGGGCGCCGTCATCCGCGCCGCCGCCGAGAAGCCGGAGATGGTCGACGTGCTCGGCATCGACGCCCGCCGCGTGCACCTCACCGTGTTCGCCGTTGGCGCAGCGCTCGCCATGACCGCGGGGGCACTCGCGGCACCATTGACGGCGGTCTATCCCAACATGGGCGACGGGCTGCTGATCATCTCGTTCGTCGTCGTCGTCATCGGCGGTCTCGGCTCGGTCTCCGGCGCGTTCTGGTCGGCGCTGCTGATCGGCCTGATCGACACCCTCGGCAAGGCCTACGGATCGACGCTCGCGGTCGGCGGCATCGGCGGCGTCCTGTCAGCCGCCGCGTCGATGTCGGTCTACATCCTGATGGTCGTGGTGCTGCTGTTCCGGCCGACCGGGCTGTTTGGAGGGCGCACATGACCGAAGCTGTGCGCATGCTGCCGCAGTCGCGTACGGCCTGGGTTGCGCTGGCGGCCGGGGCCGGCGTCCTCGCGGTGCTGCCTTGGGTGGTGACACCCTATTACGTCGGACTGCTGACCACAGCCATGATCGGCGCGATGCTGGCGCTGAGCCTGCACCTGCTGGTCGGCGCAACCGGCCTCGTCAGCCTCGGCCACGGTGCGTTCTACGGGCTCGCGGCCTATACGGTCTATCTGATTTCCCCCGAAGGCGCGCCGCGGCCGGTCTGGCAGACGCTGCCACTCGCCATGCTCGCGGCCGGCCTCGCCTCGCTCGTCGTCGGTGCACTGTCGCTCAGGACCAAGGGCTTCTTCTTCCTGATGGTGACCCTCGCCTTCGGGCAGATGATCTTCTTCGTGTTCCACGACACCAAGCTCGGCGGCGGCACGGATGGCGCCTATCTCGCCAAGCCGCTCATCTCGGCATTCGGGCTCACGCTCGAGCCGCAGAGCCTGCCGCGGTCGCAGCGCGCATTCCCCGCCTACTACGTCGCCCTGACGCAACTCGTTGCGACCTACCTTGCGCTGGCTTTCCTGCTCGGCTCGCTGTTCGGCCGCGTGCTCGAGGGCATCCGCGTCAACGAGCACCGCATGGTCGCGATGGGGTTCAACACGAACCGCTACAAGCTCGCCGCATTCGTCATCGCAGGTATGCTCGCGGGTGCCGCCGGGCACATGTGGAGCCTGCATTCCGGCTTCGTCAATCCCGAGCTAGTCGGCTGGCACAAGTCGGCCGAGGCGCTCTTGATGATCCTGCTCGGCGGCATCGGATCGCTCGCCGGCGCGATCGCCGGAGCGTTTGCGTTTTATGCACTCGGCGAGGTCGCCCAGCAGGTGACCGAGCGCAAGCTCCTTGTCGAAGGCGTCGTCATCCTGTGCGCCGTGTTGTTCCTGCGCAATGGGCTGATGGGCATTGGCTCGCCGCGCAAGCGCCGACCGCCGCAGCAAGCGGCCGTCACCGGCGTGCCTGCTGCAGGAAAGGCCGGCGCCCATGGCTGATGCCGTCGTATCCCGCCAGGCCGTGCTCGCAACCGAGGGACTGACCAAGTCTTTCGGCGGGCTGACCGCCGTCCGCGATGTGTCCCTCTCGCTCCATGTGCACGAGCTCCATGCCGTCATCGGCCCGAACGGTGCCGGCAAATCGACCTTCGTAAACCTGCTCTCCGGCCAGCTCCTTCCGAGCCGGGGACGCATCCTGCTCGAGGGACGCGATATCTCCGGCACGCCGGCCTGGCGGATGGCACACCTCGGCATCGGCCGCTCGTTTCAGCGCACCAACATCCTGAAGCCGTTGACCGTTCTCGAGAACGTGCGCCTCGCGACCCAGGCCGTCCACCTGCCGGCGCGGTCCGTGCTCGGCGCGCCGAAGCGGCAGACCGCCCTCGTCGAGACGGCGCGCCGCGCGATCGACCGCGTCGGCCTGGGATCGGCCGAGCACGCGGTCGCCGGCGAGCTCAGCCATGGTGCCCAGCGCCAGCTCGAGATCGCCATGACGCTCGCCATCGACCCCAAGGTATTGCTCCTTGACGAGCCGCTCGCCGGCATGGGCCAGGAGGAGGGCGCGCGCATGGCCTCGCTCCTGAAGTCGCTTGCCAAGGAGCACGCCCTGCTGCTGATCGAGCACGACATGGACTTCGTGTTCCGCGTCGCCGACCGGATGACCGTTCTGGTCGAGGGCGCGGTGCTCGCGTCCGGCCCGCCGTCGGAGGTGCGCGCCAACGCGGCCGTGCAGACCGCCTATCTCGGGGGGCACGCATGAGCACGGCCCTGATCGAGGCCCGCGACCTCGACACCTACTACGACGACAGCCATATCCTCTGCGGCATCTCGCTCCTGCTCCGCGCCGGCGAGACGGTCGGGCTGATGGGCCGCAACGGCATGGGCAAGACAACGCTGATCCGGACGATCATGGGTCTCGTGCGACCGCGCTCGGGCAGCGTCCATATCGACGGTCGCGACGTCACGCGTGCCGCTGCGTTCCAGATCGCCCGGCAAGGCATCGCCTACGTGCCGGAGGGCCGCGGCATCTTCGGCTCGCTCACCGTCGCCGAGAACCTCGCGATTGCGGAGCGCAACGGCATCGACGGCAGCCGGGCATGGACCCGCGAGCGGGTGCTGGACCTCTTCCCGCGCCTCCGACAGCGCTACGCCAACGGCGGCGACCAGCTTTCGGGCGGCGAGCAGCAGATGCTGGCGGTCGCGCGGGCATTGTTGACCAATCCGCGCGCGCTGATCCTCGACGAGGCGACGGAAGGCCTTGCGCCGCTGATCCGCGACGAGATCTGGAAGACCATCCGCCTGGTGCGGGAGAGCGGCATCGCGACCTTGCTCGTCGACAAGTCGGTCGCCGAGGTGACGGCAGTGGCCGATCGGGTGGTCATCGTCGTCAAGGGTCAGGTCGCCTTCGAAGGCACGCCGGCGGCAATGCAAGCGGATCCCGTGATCATGAAGCAGCATCTGGGCGTGTGAGGTGAGGAATTGGGCAAGGGAGATAGGCATCGGGGGCAGCAGGTAGCGGGCAACTGGATTTCCAGCGGGCCTCTTCGCGCTGCCAGCTGACCGTTGGCCACACTTCGGGAGCAGACGATGACGAGCACCGCACCGAGCTGGACGCCGCCATCCGGCCACTACAACGCCGCGGTCGACATGATCGACCGCAACGTCGCGGAAGGGCGCGGCGACAAGCTGGCGTTGATCGACCCGCGGACACGGCTCACCTATGCCGGGCTCAGAGAGCAGGCCGACCGTTTCGCCAATGCCCTGCCACGGCTCGGCATCGGCCGCGAGCGACGCGTCGCGCTGATCATGCTCGACACGGTCGCGCTGCCGGCGGCGTTCTGGGGCGCGATCAAAGCCGGGGTCGTGCCGATCCCGATCAACACGCTGCTGCCGACCGAGACCTGGGCCTACATGATCGAGGACAGCCGCGCCGCGGCCGTCGTCATCTCCGATGCGCTCTACGACCGCGCCGCACCGATCCTCGCCGATATCCAGCAGCGCCGGCACCTGCACGTCATCATCGACGGCCGGCCGGGCGACCAGTCGAGCATCGGCCTCGAGTCGCTGATGGCGGGCAGTGAGGCGCGTGCGGAGGCCGTCGACACCCACGCCGACGACGTCGCATTCTGGCTCTACTCGTCGGGCTCGACCGGCGCACCGAAAGGCACCTGTCACGTCCAGTCGAGCCCGATGGCAACGGCCAGGCTGTTCGGCCAGGGCGTGCTCGGCATGCGGACCGACGACGTGGTGTTCTCCGCCGCCAAGCTCTTCTTCGCATACGGCCTCGGCAACGCCATGTCGTTCCCGTTCTCCGTCGGCGCAACGGCGGTGCTGCTGCCGGACCGCCCGACGCCCGAGAGCGTCATCGCGACCATGCACGCCCACAATCCGACAATCTTCTGCGGCGTGCCGACGCTCTTTGCCGCAATGCTCGCGCATCCGGAGCTGAAGCCGGGCGCCGGCTCGAGCCGGCTGCGGCTCTGCGTGTCGGCCGGGGAGGCATTGCCGGAGGATGTCGGCTACCGCTGGCAAAAGACTGTCGGCACCGAGGTCATCGACGGCATCGGCTCGACCGAGATGCTTCACATCTTCGTCTCGAACACGCCGGGCAAGGTGCGCTACGGCTCGTCGGGCACGCCGGTTCCGGGCTACGAGGCGCGGCTTCTCGATGACGACGGCGCGGCGGTGCCGCAGGGCGAGATCGGCGAGCTGGTGATCAGGGGGCCGTCGGCGGCCCAGGGCTACTGGCTGCAGCGCGAGAAATCGCGAAGGACGTTCCGCGGCGAGTGGACCCACACCGGCGACAAATACCGGATCGGCGAGGACGCCAACTACTACTACTGCGGCCGCACCGATGACATGTTCAAGGTGTCGGGCATCTGGGTCTCGCCGTTCGAGGTCGAATCGGTGCTGATCACCCACAAGGCCGTGCTCGAGGCGGCGGTGATCGGCAAGGAGGACACCGACGGCCTCGTCAAGCCCAAGGCGTTCGTGGTGCTGAAGCCGGGCATCACGGCGGACGCGGCGCTGTTCGAGGAGCTGAAAGCTCACGTCAAGGCGCAGGCCGGCGCCTGGAAATATCCGCGCTGGATGGAGGTCCGCGCCGAGCTCCCCAAGACCGCGACCGGCAAGATCCAGCGCTTCAAGCTGCGCGCGGAGTAGGCGGCGCTGACGGCCGCGCACCGCGACTGTCAATCGAAGGCGTTTCGAGGTAGGACGGCCGCGCCGGCCGTGATATGCATCGCGTCGGTTCGGCCGTCGCGCATATCGGACCGGCGGACGTCAAATCCCGAATGCCGGCTTAGCTCAGCGGTAGAGCAGCGGTTTTGTAAACCGAAGGTCGGGGGTTCAATCCCCTCAGCCGGCACCACTCGATCCGCCGGCTCGCGAGCGATGCGAGCCGCCGGTACTTCGCGATGTTCCCCCACGCGTGGTCCGGTCAGTGGCCGCAGCCTACCCGGCGCGCCGCAGCCTCGCGGCGGCAAAGGCGGCGTAGACACCGGCGAGCGTCGCCGCGAGGCCGAACCAGGTCAGTGCATACTCGAGGTGACGGTTCGGGATATCGAGCCGGGTCGCGCCGCCGGCCGGCGGCACCGGCACCGTCACGCGCTCCATCTCGACGAGGAACGGCGCATAGGGCCGCTCGGTGTTGGCGAAGGCGGCGCGCAGCATTGCCGGCATGTCCGGCCAGTACCATTCGTTGCGCCCGGGCGCGTTCTCCGGCACGAACGCGGCCTTGGCGAGGGGGGCCGCTCGCACGAGACCGTTGAACTCGGCTTCGCCCGCGATCAGGCCTGCGGCGCGCGTCGCGCGGTCCTTGAGGGCATGCGGCACGAAGCCGCGATTGACGAAGACGACGGTCCCACCCGGCGTTATCAACGGCGTGATGACGTGCCAGCCGGTAGCGCCCCGCTCGAGCGCGTGCAGATGGATCTCGCCGGCGTGCTGGTAGACGCCGCGCACGCGTACGCGCAGATACTCGATGCCCTGCCGCTCGCGCCAGCGCCGGAGCGCCTCCTCGAGCGACACGGGCTCGGCCCGGATACGCGCGCCGAGCTCAGCGACGAGCCCTTCCTTCCAGGCCTTGCGATGGAGCTGCCAGGTGCCGAGCGACACGAGGACGATGAGTCCTGCCAGCGCCATCAGCGACGGCAGCAGCAATCCTGCGCCGCGCAACCGGTCGAAACCAGCGCGGAGCGGCTCAGTCATGCGACAGGCGGCCCTCCGCGGCCTTGTTCTTGAACTGCAGCGCGATCAGCGTCGCCTTCATGGGCCTGAGCAGCCCGAACGAAAGGCCGAGCGTCACCGGCGCGACGACGAGCATCAGCAGCCAGAGCGGAGGCTCCAGGCGGAACTGGATGAGCAGGGCGAGGCCGAGCACGACCACGCCGAGAATGAGGATGGCGAACACCGCCGGTCCATCGCCGCTGTCGACGAACGTGTAATCGAGCCCGCAGGCCGCGCACGCCGGTCTGAGCTCGAGCGAGAGCCCCGGCTTGAACAGCCGGCCGACGCCGCATCGCGGGCAGGCGCACGCGAGCCCCGCCCGATAGGGCGAGATGGCCGCGGTCATCGGCATGGTTTGGCGTTGCTCGGGCATGCGGCTCGGCTCGGGCGGAAGTCGCGCGAGCCTAGCGCAGGAACCCAGCCGCGACTACTGTGATGCGAGCCTACCCGGCGACGCGGAGCTGCGCGACCTCGCGGCCGATCTGCTCGAAGGCCGCATTGAGGCCGGCGCCGTCCGTCGCGACGAATGCGCGATCGGCGCCGGAGGCGCATCCGGCGAGCAGGTTGCGCACGTTGGTGCTGGTCGCGGCGTCACGGAATGCGATGGAGAAGATCGTGATGCCGGCCGCCTTGGCGTTGGCGCAGGCGGCGGTGAGCTTACCATCCATCTGGCCGGTGAGCGCGCCGTAGTTGTCGCCGAGCCGGTTGGCGCTCGCGTAGCCGAACGCGCCGTACATCGACCGGTTGTGGTTGTTGAAGGTCTGGTAGGTGTTCTCGCCGTCGGTCATCACCACCATGTACTTCTGGTTCTCGGCGTCGGTGTAGGCGCGGCCCTCGGCGAACGGCGAGCCGGGCGAGAGCACGCGCCAGCCCCACATCACGCCCTCCGGGATGTTGGTCCATCCGCTTGCCTGCATCGCATTGATGGCCGTCTGCACCTGCGATTTCGTGCTGGTCAGCGGCAGGATCGGCGCCGTCGTGCAGTTGTAGTTCGGCCCGGTGCCGCTCGACGGCGACTGGCTCTGATATTTGCACAGGCGCGCTTGCGCGACCTGCGGCGAGAGCGGGACCTTGGACCATCCTCGGCAGTTGCCGCGCCGCGTGTAGCCGCCGGTGCAGGTCTGCGGCTGCGGCGTGCACACGCCGCCGTCGTCGACGAGGTAGCTGTTGTTGTAGGGCGCTCCGCCGCTGTTGACGCTATCCGGCTCGTCGGGCGCGAACATCGGCACGAACAGCGTGTCGCCGTTGGCGGCGACGGGCGCCGCGTCCGTGGTGTCGTAGGGCGCGGGCCGCGCCTCGACGCAACCGCCCCAGGCGACGCCCATCTGGTCGAGGAGCTGGAAGCGGGTTCGCGTCGCATCCGCGAAATTCTGGTAGTGGACCGATGAGGCGCCGGCCTGATCCATCCAGGCGGCGGTCCGGTGCTGCGCGCCGACATTGACCGAGGCGGCGAACGGCACGATGCCGATGCGCACCTTCTCGGTGCCCTCGGCCCCGGCAAACACGATATTCAGCAGATTGTTGGCTGAGGACTTTAGGTTGGCGATCTCGGGCGACATGGAGCCGGAGTTGTCGAGCACGAGCGCGATCTCGATCGTCGACTTGCCTTTCACGACCTTCGTGCCGGTGCCGATGCCGAGAGAGCTGATCCCGAGGCCGTTCAGCAGCGAGGTCAGATAAGTGCCGGAGCCGATCGAGGTGACGGAGCCGGCGTTGGCATCGAGGGTCACGGTCTCGAGAACGCCGCGGGTCGTGGCGCGGGTGTTGGCGGCGTAGAAGGCGCGCGCCGTCGCCGGTCCCGCCACGTCCTGCTCCGGCAGGCCGAGCTTGTCGGAGGCGGCGAGCGTCGCCGCGTCGATCGCCGACTGCTGGCGGAACTTCTCGTTGGAGCCGAAGCCGTAGTCGATCGCCATGGCGGCGACCATGAAGATCGTGGCGAAACCGATGGCGAACACGACCGAGGTGGCGCCGCGGTCGTCGCGGCTGGCCTGCACAATCGCCGAGCGCAGGAGCACCGCGCACCCTCCGTTGCCGATCGGTTGCCACCCGTGCGCCCGCCGCATCGCCGCCTCCATTAAGAAATGCTTGCGGTAGAATACGCATTGCCGGCTTTCAGTCCGGTAAAGCGGATCATCGCAATTTGAGGCAAATGCCGCGCGTGCCCGCTCAGTGCTGGCACAGGCGGCAGGCGAAGCTCGCGCGGCCGGCCTGCACGAAGCGGCGGATGGTGCCACGACAGCCGGGGCGCGGGCAGGTCTCGCCGGCGCGGTCGTAGACGCGGAAGGCGTGCTGGAAATAGCCGAGCGCGCCGTCGGCGTGGCGCCAATCGCGGAGAGTCGAGCCGCCGGCCTGGATCGCATCCTCGAGCACGCGGCGGATCTCGGCGATCAGCGGCGCACAGCGCTCGGCAGGGCGCCCCTGCCTGTCGGCCAGCGTTCCGGCGCGACGGCGCGGCGAGAGCCCGGCACGGTGCAATGCCTCGCACACGTAGATGTTGCCGAGCCCGGCGATGATCCGCTGGTCGAGCAGGAAGGCCTTGAGGTCGGCGCGGCGTCCATGGGCCCGCCCGGAAAGGTATTCGGCATTCAGGTGATTGCCGAGCGGTTCGACGCCAAGCCCGGCGAGCAGCTTGTGGGATTCGCGCTCGGCCTCGGCGAAGAGGTCCATGAACCCGAACCGGCGCGGATCGTTGTAGGTGACGGTCGCCCCGTTCGACATGTGGAACACGACGTGGTCGTGCGCGGCGCCGAGGCCGGTGTCGTGCAGGAACGCGCCGCGCGGCGCGGTCTCAGCGGAGGCCGCCCGGCGGACCCTGCGCGGCGGCTCGATCGTGAAGCGCCCGCTCATACCGAGGTGCATCAACAGGCATTCTCCGCCTTCGATTTCGGCCAGCAGGTACTTCGCGCGACGGTCGAGCCGGAGCACCTTGCGGCCCTCGAGCCTTTCCGCAAAGCGCTCGGGAAACGGGAATCTGAGATCGGCACGCCGCTGCTCGACGCGTGCGAAACGCACGCCGGCCATCACCGGCTCGAGACCGCGACGGACCGTCTCGACCTCAGGCAGCTCCGGCATGGGTTTTCATCCCTGCTTGGCGCCGAGGACGTAGCCGGACCCGCGCACGGTGCGGATCGGGTCGGCCTCCTCGCCGCGGACGAGGCACTTTCGCAGCCGCCCGACGTGGACGTCGACAGTGCGCTCGTCGATCTCGGCTGCGCGGCCCCACACGCCGTCGAGGAGCTGCGCGCGCGAAAGCACGCGGTCCTGGCGCGCGAGCAAGAATGCGAGCAGACGATACTCCGTCGGACCGAGCTGGATCTCGCGTCCCCCCCGCATCACCCGGTGTGCGGTGCGGTCGAGCGTGATGTCGCCGCACTGGAGCAGGTCGGCGCCGCGTTCGGGCGTGCTTCGCCGGAGCACCGCGCGCACCCGCGCCATGAGCTCGGGCAGCGAGAAGGGCTTCACGATGTAGTCGTCGGCGCCGGTGGTGAGGCCGCGCACGCGATCAGCCTCCTCGCCGCGCGCGGTCAGCATCAGGATCGGGACGGCGCGCGTCTCGCTGCGCGCCCGCAGCCGCCGGCAAAGCTCGATGCCGGAGACTTCCGGCAGCATCCAGTCGAGGATGACGAGATCGGGTGCTTCTTCCGCGATCAGCAGCTCGGCCTCCGCGCCGTCCCGCGCCTGCGCGACGGAGAACCCCTCGGCCACGAGGTTGTAGCGCAACAGCTCTGCGAGCGCCGCCTCGTCCTCCACAACAAGCACGCGGAGCACCATGAGCGTTCGCCGCCTCAGCTCTTCGAGATCAGCGTCGAGCTGGTCGTGTCGCCCTTCGGGCGGTCGTCGGCAATGGTCACGCCGCGTACCAGGTAGTGCACGGTCTCGGCGATGTTGGTGGTGTGGTCGCCGATGCGCTCGATGTTCTTGGCGCCGAACAGCAGATGCGTGCAGAAACCGATGTTGCGCGGATCCTCCATCATGTAGGTGAGGAGCTCGCGGAAGACCGAATTGTACATCGCATCGATCTGCTCGTCGCTACGCCACACGGCAAGTGCGGCATCGGCATTGCGCTCGGCGTAGGCGTCGAGCACGTCCTTGAGCTGGCGGAGCGCACGCTCGGTCATGCTGGCGAGCCCTGAGACGAGCGGCTTGGGGTAGCTCTCGCCCGCGATCGCCAGCGACCGCTTGGCGATATTCTTGGCGAGATCGCCGATGCGTTCGAGTTCGCTCGTGATGCGCAGCGCGCCGATCACGTGCCTGAGGTCGTTCGCCATCGGCTGGCGCCTGGCGATCATCGTGATCACCTGCTCCTCGATCTCGCGCTGCAGCGCATCGATCGGCTTGTCGCTGGCGATCACCTGGTCGGCGAGGCGCGGGTCGCGCTTTTCGAGTGCCTCGAACGCCTCACCCAGCAGCCGCTCGGCGAGGCCGCCCATGTGCGCGATCTTGCGGTCGAGCTGGACGAACTCGCTCTCGTAGGATTTCACGATGTGCTGGTGGCCGGTCATCGGTCTCTCCCTGTTCGCTCGGCTCGGTCAACCGAAGCGGCCGGTGATGTAGTCCTGCGTGCGCTGGTCGCGCGGGCTCGAGAAGATCTGCTCGGTCGGCCCCTCCTCGACGAGTTGGCCGAGGTGGAAGAACGCCGTCCGCTGCGAGACGCGAGCTGCCTGCGCAAACGAGTGGGTGACGATCACGATGCAATAGCTCTGCCGGAGTTCCTCCATCAAGGCCTCGATGCGAGCGGTGGCGATCGGATCGAGCGCCGAGCACGGCTCGTCCATCAGGATGATCTCGGGGTCGATGGCGATGGCGCGGGCAATGCAGAGCCGCTGCTGCTGGCCACCCGATAGGCCAGTCGCCGGTTCGCCGAGGCGGCCCTTGACCTCGTTCCACAGGCCCGCCTTGACAAGGCTCCGCTCGACGATGGCCTCGAGCTCGACACGGTCGCCGGCGAGGCCGTGAATGCGCGGGCCATAGGCGATATTGTCGAACACCGACTTCGGGAACGGGTTCGGCTTCTGGAACACCATGCCGACGCGGGCACGAAGCTCGACCGGATCGACGTCGGCACCGTAGATGTCGCGGCCGTCGATGGTGAGCGAGCCGGAGACGCGGCAGCTTTCGATGGTGTCGTTCATGCGGTTGATGCAGCGCAGAAACGTCGACTTGCCGCAACCCGACGGGCCGATGAAGGCCGTTACCGTGCTCGCCGGAATGTCGACGGTCACATCCTTCAGCGCCTGCTTCTCGCCATAGTACACGTCGATGCCGCGGGCCGCGACCTTCGTGTCCGACCTCTCGACCGCATCGGCGGAAGCCGAGCCGTTCAACACCTCGATCGTCCCGTGCATGGATTGGCCTTCCTTCCGATCGCCTACCATTTCAGTCTCCGCCTGAGCCGCGCGCGCAGCCAGATGGCAATCGCGTTCAAGCCGAGCGTGATCGCGAGCAGGACGATGCTCGCCGCCGCCGCATTGGCGGCAAAGTCGTTGCCGGGCCGCGACACCCAGTTGAAGGCCTGGATCGGCAGCACGGTAAAACTGTCACCGAGCCAGCGGAAGTTGACGAACGGAAAGGTCGACTGCACCGGCGCCTCGGGCAAGAATGCAATGAAGGTCAGCGCGCCGATGGTGATCAGCGGTGCCGTCTCGCCGAGCGCGCGCGAGATACCGATGATGATGCCGGTGAGGATTCCGGGGGTCGCGGCCGGGAGCACGTGGTCGCGCGTCACCTGCCAGTCCGTCGCGCCGAGGCCGAGCGCTGCCTCGCGTAGCGAGGTCGGCACGGCGCGGATCGACTCGCGCGTCGCCACGATGATGATCGGCAGGATCAGCAGCGCGAGTGTGAGGCCCGCGGTGAAGATCGATCGTCCGGTCCCAAAGCCGTAGACGAAGAGGCCGAGCGCCAGGAGCCCGTAGATGATCGAGGGCACGCCGGCGAGGTTCGAGACGTTGATCTCGATGATGTCGGTCAGCCGATTCTTCGGCGCATACGCCTCGAGATAGATGCCGGCCGCGACGCCGAGCGGGATGCCGATGCTGCCGGTGACCAGGATCACCAGCAGCGAGCCGACCCACGCCGACAGGATGCCGGCCCTCGCCGCTCGCCGCGACGGAAAATTGGTCAGGAACTCCCAGGTGAGGCGCGGCCAACCCTCGATGGCGAGGTCAATGATCAGGGCTGCAAGCGCGACGAGACCGATGAGCGTCGCGACGAGCCCGAGCACGCGGAAGCTCCTCTCGATGCGCCGCCGCCAGGCGTTGCGCGCTCTGCTTGCCTCGGCGCGATCGGCCAACGCGATGAGCTCGATTTTCGATGTTGGCGTGGCGCGGGGCATCAGTAGGCCTCCCGGAAGCGCCGGCGCAGCCAGAACCCGAACACGTTGAAGCCGAGCGTCATGAGGAACAGCACGAGGCCAACCGCGAAAATCGACTGGTAGCCGACCGAGTCGTGCGGCAGGTCGCCAAGCGCCACCTGAACAATGAACGCGGTGATCGTCGCCGCCGGATCGCGCGGGTCGAGGGTGAGATTCGGCTGCTGGCCGGCGGCAATGGCGACGACCATCGTCTCGCCGACCGCCCGCGAGATGGCGAGCACGAACGCCGCCGCGATACCCGAGATGGCCGCCGGCAGCACGACGCGAACGGCCGTCTCGAACTTTGTCGCCCCCATTGCCAGCGAGCCGTCGCGCAGCGCCTGCGGGACCGCGCGCATGGCGTCCTCGCTCAGCGACGCGATGTAAGGGATGATCATGATGCCGATGACGATGCCGGCGGAGAGGATGTTGAAACCCGGCAGGCCGGGCATCAGCCGCTGCAGCAGCGGTGTGACGAACAGCAGTGCGAAGAACCCATAGACGACTGTCGGCACGCCTGAGAGCATTTCCAAGACCGGCTTGATGACCTCGCGCGTGCGCGGCGCAGCGAACTCGCTGAGATAAAGTGCAGCCGTCAGCCCGAGCGGCGCGGCAACGGCGAGCGCGACGAACGTCGACAGCATTGTCCCGCACAGCAGTGGCAGCACACCATAGCGGGGGTTGTCGAACAGCGGCGTCCAGACCGTGTCGGTCAGGAACGACCCGAGCGGGACGTGCCGGAAGAACCCGATCGACTCGTAAAGCAGCGTCGCGACGATCCCGATGGTGATGAGCACCGAGGAGGCGGCTGCAGCGAACAGCGCCCCGACGATAGCCCGCTCGCGCAGTCGCTGGCGCCGTCGCTGCTCCGCTGTCAGTCTCGACGCCATGCGAGCCCCATCGTTGGTGCAATGTCCCGATCGCGGCGGCAGGGGCCGCGCCCGGCCCCTGCCTACTCCCATCAACCGGCGTACGTCCTCACATCGCCGGTTTTTTCTTGAGGATATCGTCGATCGAGACCCCCACCTCGGGCACGCCGCCGAACGCGCTGCCGACCTCGCCCATGTCGAAACGGGCCTTAACTGCCGGGTAGGCCGCCGTCGGGAGGGGGAGATACTTCACCTCTTTGATCAGCTGCTCGCCGTTGGCAATCATGAAGCTCACGAACTCTTTCACCTCCGGCCTCTCCGCCGCCTTCTGCGAGACGTAGATGAACAGCGGCCGGGAGAGGGGATTGTATTTGCCCGCGAGCACGTTCTCGAGCGACGGCTTCACACAGCCCTGCCCCTTGCCCCAATCGACGGCGAGCGCCTTCACCGCCCTCGGATTGGCGGCATAGTAGGCAAACCCGAAATAGCCGATGGCATTTGGATTACCGGTCACGCCCTTGACGAGCACGTTGTCGTCCTCGCTCGCGGTGTAGTCGCCGCGGCTCGACTTCGCTTTGCCGACGGTCGCCTCGGTGAAGTAGTCGAAGGTGCCACTGTCGGAGCCCGCGCCGAACAGGGTGAGTGGCTGATTGGGCCATGCCGCATTGACGTCCTTCCAGGCCTTGACCTTGCCTTGCGCGGCCGGCTCCCACATGGTCTTGAGGTCGGCGATCGTGATGCACTCGAGCTTGTTGGCCGGGTTGACAACCACGGTGAGAGCATCGAAGGCGATCGGCAGCTCGATGAAATTGATGCCGGCCTTCTTGCATGCCTCGATCTCCTCCTTGAGGATCGGCCGCGAACCGTTCGAGATGTCGGTCTCGCCACGGCAGAACTTCTTGAACCCGCCGCCGGTCCCGGAGATGCCCACCGTGACGCGAACGGCTCCCTTCCTCGACTTCTGAAATTCCTCGGCGACCGCCTCCATGACCGGGAAGACGGTCGAGGAGCCGTCGATCGAGATGGCTCGCGTCGCGGCAGCGAGCGGTGTAACCGCGAGGCCGGCCGCCAACGCTGCTACCGGCCCGATCGCACATTTGGTTGCGCGCATTTCACTCTCCTGTTGCCATTCGCGGGCGGCCCACCGCCACGCCTTCAAGAGCATCGACGGCGCATGTCTAGCGTCGCTGTGCAACAGGATTGCAACAATTCAACTATCTGATATTACACTATTATTCCTGGGCTGCATCAAGCCGGAACTCGAACGACGAGCCTTTGGCGAGCCGCGATTCGATCCGCAGCTCGCTGCCGTGGCGCGCCAGGATGTGCTTCACGATCGCCAGCCCGAGCCCGGTGCCACCCGTCTCGCGGCTGGTCGCAGCGTCGACCCGGTAGAAGCGCTCGGTCAGCCGGGGCAGGTGCTCGGGCGCGATCCCCGGCCCGTCGTCCGCAACCTCGACCGAAACCTGCCGGCGCCGGGCCGCCATGACGGTAGCGAGCCGGACCGTCACCTGCCCGCCGCGTCGGCCGTACCTGATCGCGTTCTGCACGAGATTCTGGAGCACCTGCACGAGCTCGTCACGGTCGCCGCGAACCATCGCGAGGGCCGGCGACGACACGATCGAGATGCTGGCTGCGGCCGCCTTCGCAATCGGCTCGAGCTCGCGCGCGACGAAGCGGGCCACCTCGTCGAGGTCGACACGGCCGTTCGGCGGCACATGCTCGCGCATCTCGGCGCGGCTCAAGGAGAGGAGGTCGTCGATGAGGCGGGTCATCCGCTCGGCCTGCGCCGACATGATGGCCAGGAACCGCGCGCGGGCTCCCGCATCGTCCTTCGCCGGGCCTTGCAGCGTCTCGACGAACCCGCGGAGCGCGGCGAGCGGCGTTCGCAGCTCGTGACTGGCGTTGGCGACGAAATCGGAGCGCATCTGGTCGAGGCGGTCCTGCTCGGTCAGGTCGCGGAATGTCAGCAGAACGGACGGCTCGCCGGTCCGGCCGGCCGGCCCGAGGCGCGCGAGGCGCACGCTGAGCCGCCGATCGACCGGCACGCGCTCGTGCGTGGTGACGGTCGTCGCGATGCCGGTGCGCATCACGGCATCGATGGCCTCGAGCAACTCGGGCGCGCGCGAGACCTGCGATAACGGGATCGAAGTCCTGATCCGCGCCAGCAGCTCCGCCGCCGCCGCATTGTGGTGCGAGATGGTGGCATCGGCGGCGAGCACGATCACTGCGTCGGCCATGCCGTCGATCAGGCTCTGCCAGCCGGCGTCGGCGGCGGCGCCCGCCTGCGCCGCAGCGGGGCGCACTCCCCTTCCGATCAGAGGCGAACGCTGCAGCCAGCGGCCGAACAGCAGATCGGCAGCGATGGCGAGACCGATGCCGGCGACGGCCGGGCCCAAGGTGATGGCCCGGAAAATGAGCAGGACCGCGAAAGCCGCGATCGCCGCCAAGGCCGCACGCGTAGGCGCCAATCGCGCGCCGGCAGGCCCGACGCCGAGCCATCGGAGGACATCCCGCATCAGCCGGCCCGCCAGTCCGCCCGGGCCGGCGGGCTCCGGTATGGGCCGCTCCATTGCCATGGTGCATACTCTGTGCGCTCGCCTGTCCGTTCGCAACTCTGTTTCGAGGTCAGGGTTGTGGCCTCGCCCGACGCATGCAAGCTGGCAGCGCGATGGCGCGATGGCGGAGCAAGTCAGTGAGCAAAGCCGGCAAGATGGAAGGACGAGGCAAGACCACGGCGCCTGCCTTCGCCATCGACAACCCCAAACTGCCCAAGTCGATCGAGGAGGCGGCGATGGGGTCCGGCGGCTATCCTTATCAGAAGAAGCTGAAGCGCGAGCCGTACGAGGAGCAGCTGAGCGCGCTCCAGATCGAGCTCGGAAAGCTGCAGGCCCACGTACTCAAGTCTGGAGAACGCGTCGTCGTCGTATTCGAGGGTCGCGACACGGCTGGTAAGGGCGGCTGCATCGGCCGTTTCCTGCAGCACCTCAACCCGCGCCACGCCCGCGCCGTCGCACTCGCCAAGCCGACCGAGAGCGAGCGCGGCCAGTGGTACTTCCAGCGCTATTGCCCGCATCTGCCGACCCGCGGCGACATCGTCCTCTTCGACCGGTCCTGGTACAATCGCGCCGGGGTCGAGCGCGTGATGGGCTTCTGCAACGACGAAGAGCTCGCCGACTTCCTGCGCGAAGCGCCCGAGTTCGAGGGGATGCTGGTGCGCGACGGAATCCGCTTCTTCAAGTTCTTCCTCGTCATCGGCCGCGAGATGCAACTGACGCGCTTCCACGAGCGGCGGCACGATCCGCTGAAGCGATGGAAACTGACCGACATCGACCTCGCCGCCATGGCCAAGTGGGACGACTACACCAAGGCGCAGCACGAGCTCTTCCGCTTTACCCATACCGCGACGTGCCCGTGGACCGTGATCCGTGCCAACTGCCAGCGGCGTGCCCGGCTCGAGGCGATCCGCACGGTCCTGACCGCGATCCCCTATGAGGGCCGCGACGACAAGCGGATCGGCGCGAGCGACCCCAAGATCGTCGGCGCGGGGCCCGAATTCTTCTACACGACGTGAGCGCGCCCGTGGTTCGGCGAGCATCTCGGCAAGGCCCCGGAACGACGTTCGCGGCCT
>Ga0114938_1000418_pt1 | contig 32427 bp, 27 predicted proteins | sample AshMeaBigSpring_FD_88675 | JGI IMG/M metagenome (GOLD analysis project Ga0114938, IMG submission 88675) | Groundwater microbial communities from Big Spring, Nevada to study Microbial Dark Matter (Phase II) - Ash Meadows Big Spring | ecosystem: Environmental > Aquatic > Deep subsurface >... | reverse complement strand
GGCCTTGCGCAGCGCGCCCGCGACGTGCGGCAGCAGGTACGGCCCGACGGTCGGGATCAGCGCGACCTTGAGCGCGCCCGACAGCGGGTCGCGATCGGTCCTCGCGATCTCGACGATGGCGTCCGCTTCCTGCAGCGCGCGCCGCGCTCGCTCGACGACCTTCTCGCCGGTGGGCGTGAGCTTCACGCGCTTCGGCTGGCGCTCGACCAGCGGCACGCCGAGGTATTCCTCGAGCTTGCGGATCTGCGCGGACAGCGTGGGCTGGCTCACGAAGCAGCGCTCGGCGGCCCGGCCGAAGTGCCGCTCGTCGGCCAGCGCCACGAGGTAGCGGAGGTCGCGGAGGTTCATGGGCAGATCATAGCCTCCCTCTATCGAGTTGCGCTTGCCCGTATACTTGGGCCATGAGCCCACGAACCCTGCGGCTCTCCGCCGGCGTCGTCGTGGTGCGGCCGACCGAGGAGGGCTGGCGCTTCCTGCTGCTGCGCGCCTTCAACCACTGGGACTTCCCCAAGGGCATGGTCGAGCCCGGCGAAGAGCCGCTCGCGGCGGCCGTGCGCGAGGTACGCGAGGAGTCGCTCATCAGCGACCTCGAGTTCTGCTGGGGCGAGACGTCGACCCGGACCGGTCCCTACAGCCGCGGCAAGGTCGCGTGCTATTTCATCGCGCAGACCCGCACGGCCGAGGTGTCGCTGCCGGTCAACCCGGAGCTCGGCCGCGCCGAACACAGCGAGTTCCGCTGGGTCGATTACGACGAGGCCGTGCGGCTCGTTTCACCGCGGGTGCGGCCCGTGCTCAGGTGGGCCGCTCAGGTGATGAACTTTGAGACGGGATAGAAGGGTGTCAGGTTTGCAAGATGCGCAAGATTTCCGCGCGGGAATCTTGCGCATCTTGCAAACCTGACACCCTCCTCACACGACGCGATTGCGTCGTCCGCCCCGCCGGAAATCCTCGACGTTGACGGCCATCTCATCGAGGCAGCGCTGGCGGGCCTCGCGCGCGGCCCAGGCAACGTGCGGCGTGACGACCAGGCGGGGGATGTCGTGGGCCAGCAGCGGGTTGCCGTCCACCGGCGGCTCCTGCGGCAGGACGTCGATGGCGGCACCGCCGAGCCGGCCGGCGCGGAGCGCGTCGGCCAGCGCCTGTGAATCGACCAGGGCCCCCCGCGCCGTGTTGATGAGGACGGCGTCGGACTTCATGCGCGCGAGTTGAGCTGCGCCGATCAGGCCTTGCGTGGCGGGCGTGAGCGGACAGTGCAGACTCAGCACGTCCACTCGTGGCAGCAAGTCATCGAGGTCCACGCGCCCGGGCACCGGCGGTCCGCCCGGACGGTTCGCGATCAGCGCTTCGAGCCCGAATGCCGTCGCCGCGTGCGCGACGCCCTTGCCGAGCGTGCCGTAACCGACGATACCGAGCTTGCGGCCGGTCAGCTCGCGGATCGGGTAATCGAGCAGGCAGAACTGCTCGCCGCGACCCCACGCCCCCGAGCGGACCAGCGCGTCGTACTCGCGCAGCTTCTGCGTGAGGAGCAGCAGCGTGCCCATCACGTGCTGCACGACCGACGCCGTGCAGTAATCGCGCAGATTGCAGACCGCTACGCCGTGCTCGCGCGCCGCCTCAAGATCGATGTTGTTGGTGCCAGTAGCGGCCAGCGCGATGAGTTTCAGGGTCGGCGTGCGTTCGATGAGTTCCCGCGTGAGCCGCAGCTTGTTCAGTAGCACGCACTCCATGCCGGCCATCGCGCCGGCAATGTCGGCCTGTGGCGTGTGCGACCGCAGCTCGAGCTGTGGCAGCGCGCGACGCAGTGCCCGGGGGTCGAGGTCGCCGTTGAAGCTGACGGTGGCGTAGTCGAGGAAGATGCCGCGCATGGGAAGGGGATAGGGGATAGGGATAGGGGGTAGGGGATAGTAAGAAGGTGCGGTGGCGGCGGAAAGAGCGCGGCCCTTGCGAGGGAGAATCGGCCGTTTCATGAATATGCAGCCCTCCGACGATCCCCCATCCCCTCGCCGCCTGCTGCGACGTAGGGGTACCCTCCGACTGTGACCGTGGAAAACCGTCTGGATGCACTCCTCCGCGAGGTTCGCGCCTGTCGTCTCTGCGAGGCGCACCTGCCGCTCGGCCCGCGGCCGGTGCTGCGCGCCGACGCGAGGGCGCGCGTGCTGATCGTCGGCCAGGCGCCCGGGACGCGCGTGCATGCGACGGGCATTCCGTGGAACGATCCGAGCGGCGACCGGCTGCGCGACTGGCTGCAGGTCGATCGCGACACGTTCTACGACGAACGGCGCTTCGCGATCATTCCGGCCGGATTGTGCTACCCGGGCCGCGGGCGATCCGGAGACTTGCCGCCGCGGCCCGAGTGTGCGCCGAAGTGGCACCCACGGCTGCGGGCGCTGTTGCCGCGCGTCGAACTCACGCTGCTGGCCGGGCAGTACGCGCAGGCGTATTACCTCGGCGCTCGCCGCAAGCAGACGTTGACCGAAACCGTGCACGCCTGGCGTGAGTACTGGCCTGAGTTCCTGCCCGTGCCGCATCCATCGCCGCGAAACACGCACTGGCTGCAGGTCAACCCGTGGTTCGCGGTCGATGTGCTGCCTCATCTGCGGGCGCGCGTGCACGAACTGATCCATTGAATTCGATGTCATCGGCTCGTTCGGGCGCGCGTGCCGCCACGTTCGCGCGCCAAACGAAACGAACGTTGCACCGGTCGCGCTCCCGCGAAGCGCGAAGGGGGTTTTCCGAGATTGTGGTTGTCATACTCGGGCCTCAACCTTGCGCCCGCCGCAAGACGTGGCTTGCCCGGTCGGTTCATGAATCACGAGTTCCCGGACGCAGCGCGCATCGAGATCGCCCTCCAGGACGCCCTCCGTGCCTGGGGGAGCGAGCCGACGCGCCTGCTGCAGGTGCTGCGCCAGGCGCAGGAGCCGCTCGGCTTCCTGCCGCCGCCGGTGCTCGAGCGCATCGCGGCCGAGTTGCGCGTGCCGATCGCCCGCGTGCGCGGCGTGGTCGCGTTCTATTCGTTCCTGTACCCGGAGTGGCCCGGCGAGTACCGCGTGCTCTTCTCCGACAACGTGACCGACCGCATGCGCGGGTCGCAGGAGCGGCTGCGCGAGATGAGCCAGCGTCTCTGGGTCGAGCCGGGCAAGGTGTCCGAAGACGGCCTCGTCAGCCTCGATCGCACCTCTTGCACCGGCATGTGCGACCAGGCGCCGGCGCTGCTCGTGAACGGCCTGCCGGTGACGAACGTGGATGTGGCGCGCGCCGAGCAGGTCTGCGACCTGATCCTGGCCCGTACGCCGCTCGAAGCGTGGCCGGCGCAGCTCTTCGAGGTGCGCGACCACGTCCGCCGTCGCGACGTGTTGCTCGACGAGCCCATGCGACCGGGCGATGCCATCCGCGCGGCACTCTCGCGCGGCGATACGACCGGCACCGGCCGGCAGGCCACGCTCGACGAGGTGAAGAACGCGCAACTGCTCGGCCGGGGCGGGGCGGGCTTCACCACCGGCATCAAGTGGGAGAGCTGCAGCCGCCAGCCGGTAACGCCGCGCGTGGTGGTGTGCAACGCGGACGAGGGCGAGCCCGGCACGTTCAAGGACCGGCTGCTGCTCAACCAGCGCGCGGACCACGTGTTCGAGGGCATGACGGTCGCAGCCTACGGCATCGGTGCCTCGCTCGGCTTCATGTACCTGAGGGGCGAGTACCGCTACCTGCTCGACTCGCTGCTGGCCGTGCTCGAGCGGCGCCGCCGCGATGGCCTGCTCGGGCGTTCGATCTGCGGCCGCGACGGCTTCGATTTCGACATCGAAATCCACGTCGGCGCGGGCTCGTACGTGTGCGGCGAGGCCTCGGCGCAGGTCGAGTCGCTCGAGGGCAAGCGCGGCATCCCGCGCAACCGTCCGCCGCGGCTGGCGGAGAAGGGCTATCTCGGCCTGCCCACCATCGTGAACAACGTCGAGAGCTACTGCGCGGCCGCCTCCATCGTGCTGCACGGGGCCGACTGGTTCCGCGCCCGCGGCACGAGTCGCTCGGCGGGCACCAAGCTGCTGTCGGTGTCGGGCGACTGCGAGCGCCCGGGCATCTACGAATACCCGCTCGGTGTGTCGGTGCAGCAAGTGCTCGAGGACAGCGGCGCGCGCGACGCGATCGCGGTGCAGGTGGGCGGTCCGTCGGGCACGTGCATCGGGCAGGACGAGTTCGGCCGGCGCATCGCGTTCGAGGACATCGAGACCGGCGGCGCGTTCATCGTGTTCGACGGCAGCCGCGACCTGTTCGAGATCGCGCGCCACTTCGCCCACTTCTTCGCGCACGAGAGCTGCGGCTTCTGCACGCCGTGCCGCGTCGGCACCTCGCTGCTCAGGAACCTGATGGACAAGATCCGCGAGGGCAAGGGCTCGCAGCACGACCTCGGCACCCTCGAGGAACTGGCGCGCCTGCTCAAGAACGCCAGCCACTGCGGGCTCGGCGAGTCGGCCGGCCGGCCCCTGCTCGGCACGCTCGAACGTTTCCGCCCGGCCTACGAGCGGCGCCTGGGATCGACGGCGCGCGAGCCGGCGTTCGACCTCGACGGCGCGCTCGCGCGGGCGCGTCGCATGACCGGCCGCGACGACCCTGGTGCACACCTTGGGGAGTTCCCATGAACGAGCCCCGTCCCACGTTCAAGCTCGACGGCGTCGAGATTCCCTTCACGCCCGGCCAGACGGTGCTGCAGGCAGCGCTCGCCGCCGGCCGGCACATCCCGCACCTCTGCTACCACCCGGAGTTCCGGCCGCACGGCAGCTGCAAGCTGTGCACGGTGAAGGCGAACGGCTGGCACGCCACGTCCTGCACCCTGCCCGCCAGGGCCGGCCTCGAGGTCGAGAGCGAGACCGTGGAGCTCAACGCCGAGCGCCGCATGATGGTCCAGCTGTTGTTCGTCGAAGGCAACCACTTCTGCCCCTCGTGCGAGAAGAGCGGCCAGTGCAAGCTGCAGGCGGTCGCCTACGACCTGGGGATGGTGTCGCCGCGCTTCGACCACTTCTTCCCCGACCGGCCGGTGGATGCGAGCCACCCGGAGCTGCTGCTCGACTTCAACCGCTGCATCCTCTGCGAGCTGTGCGTGCGCGCGTCCGCCGAGGTGGACGGCAAGCAGGTGTTCGCCCTCGCCGGGCGGGGCATGGGCAAGCACCTGGTCGTCAATTCCGCCTCGGGTCTGCTGCGCGACAGCGACGTCGCCGTCACCGACAAGGCGGTCGAGGTCTGCCCGGTGGGCGTCATCCTGCGCAAGCGCGTTGGATTCGCCGTACCGGTCGGGCAGCGGCGCTTCGACGAGCGGCCGATCAGCGCGCAGGCCGGGGAGTTCGCGCCCCGTCCGCCGGGCGAGAGGGGGCCCTGACGTGATGCGCGGCTCCGTTCGGGGTTTTCCGCGATGGTGAGCGATGGCCGCCAGGGCGCAGTCTGGCCGGGCGGGGCGGATGCCCCGGGCGGAAGGCTGAACATGGAAGACGTCTGCGACATCCAGGCCGATTGCGAGCCGAGCGTGCGGCGCATCGTGTCGCGCTGGGGCCACGACCCGACTGCCCTGGTGCAGATCCTGCGCGAGGTGCAGGAGGATCTCGGCTGGTTGCCCGGACAGGCTCTCAGCCTGATTGCGCGCCTGTTGCGCATTCCGTATTCGCGCGCCAAGGGCGTTGCCAGCTTCTACTCTTTCCTGACGGACGAACCGCGCGGCAGCTATCGCGTACTGTTCTCCGACAACATCACCGATCGCATGGCCGGCAGCGAGCGCCTCATGGAGGCGATGTGCCACCGCCTGTGGGTCGAGCCGGGCAAGGTGTCTGAGGACGACCTCGTCAGCATCGCGTGCACGTCCTGCACCGGCCTGTGCGACCAGGGCCCGGCGCTGCTGGTGAACGGCCGCGCGATCCCTGCGCTCACCGACGCGCGGGTCGAGCGCATCTGCCAGCTCATCCTCGATCGCGCCGACGTCCGCGACTGGCCGGCGGAGCTGTTCGTGGTGCACGACAACGTGCGCCGCGCCGACATCCTGCTCGGGCACGCACTGAAGCCCGGCGACGCCATCCGCGCGGCACTGCAGCGTGGTGCGCACGGCTGGTCCGAGCGCGCGGCGAACGAGCGCTCCTGGCGCGAGGCGTACGTGGGTGCCGCGCAGGGCCCGGTGGCGACGCTCGAGGAGGTCAAGCGTTCGAACCTGCGCGGCCGCGGCGGCGCAGGATTCACCACCGGCATCAAGTGGGAGGCCTGCCGGCACGCCACGGGCCTCGCGCGCTACGTCGTGTGCAACGCGGACGAGGGCGAGCCCGGAACGTTCAAGGACCGCGTGCTACTCACGTCGTACGCCGACCTCGTGTTCGACGGCATGACGGTGGCGGCCTACTGCATCGGCGCGAGCCACGGCTTCGTCTACCTGCGCGGCGAGTACCGCTACCTGCTCGAGGCGCTCGAGGCGACGCTCGAGCGACGCCGCAACGCCAACCTGCTGGGCGCGGGCATCTGCGGCCAGCCTGGCTTCGATTTCGACATCCGCATCCACGTCGGCGCGGGCTCGTACGTCTGCGGCGAGGAATCGGCACTGATCGAGTCGCTCGAGGGCAAGCGCGGCGTGCCGCGCAACCGGCCGCCGTACCCGGTGACGAACGGTTACAAGCAGCAGCCGACGATCGTGAACAACGTCGAGACGCTGTGCGCGGCCGCGCTGATCGCGGTGCACGGCGGCGACTGGTACCGCTCCCTCGGCACGCTCAAGTCGTCCGGCACGAAGATCCTGTCGGTGGCCGGCGACGTGGCGCGCCCCGGCCTCTACGAGTATCCGTTCGGCGTGACGCTGCGCCAGGTGCTCGACGACTGCGGCGCCGCCAGCACGCAGGCGATCCAGGTCAGCGGCCCGTCGGGCGTGTGCGTGGACGCCACCGAGTTCAATCGCCGCATCGCCTTCGAGGACCTGCCCACGGCCGGCGCGTTCACGGTCTTCGACGCGAGCCGGGACATGTTCGAGGTGGCTCGCAACTACGCGCAGTTCTTCGCGCACGAGAGCTGCGGCTTCTGCACGCCGTGCCGCGTGGGCACCTCGATGCTGGTGGCGGCGATGGACAAGATCCACGCCGGCAACGGCACGCAGCACGAGCTCCGCGAGATGAACCGGCTCAACAGGGTGCTGATGATGTCGGCGCACTGCGGGCTCGGGCACACGGCCTGCAACCCGATCCTCGACACGCTGAAGCGTTTCCGCCCGGCCTACGAACGCAAGCTGAGGTCGCTCGACTTCACGCCGGCCTTCGACGTGGACGGCGCGCTGCAGCGCGCGCGGCAGATGACGGGCCGCGACGACGCGGGCGCGCACCTGGAGACGCATCCGTGAACGAGCGACCGACGTTCCTGCTGGATGGCGTCGAGGTGCCCTTCGAGCCGGGCCAGACGGTGATGCAGGCTGCGCTCGCCGCGGGGCGCTATATCCCGCACCTGTGCTACCACCCGGAGTTCACGCCGCACGGCAGCTGCAAGGTGTGCACGGCAAAGGTCAACGGCCGCCTCATGGCGACCTGCACGACGCCGGCGGAGAGCGCGACCGAAGTCGAGAGCGACACCGAGGAGTTGAACGACCTGCGGCGCACGCTGGTGCAGATGCTGTTCGCCGAGGGCAACCACTTCTGCCCGTCCTGCGAGAAGAGCGGCGACTGCGTGCTGCAGGCGCTCGGGTACGATCTTGGGGTGATGACCGCTGGATTCCGGCACTTGTTTCCGGACCGTCCCGTGGATGCCTCCCACCCCGAGATCCTGCTCGAGTTCAACCGCTGCATCCTCTGCGAGCTGTGCGTGCGTGCCGCGCGCGAGGTGGACGGCAAGCACGTCTTCTCGCTCGCAGGCCGCGGCCTCGGCAAGCACCTGATCGTGAACGCCGAGTCGGGTCGTCTCGCCGACACCGACGTGAAGGTCAGCGACAAGGCCGTGCACGTCTGCCCGGTGGGCGCGATCCTGCGCAAGCGCGTGGGTTTCGTGACGCCGATCGGCCAGCGCCGCTACGACGAGACCCCGATCAGCGCCCAGGCGCTCGCCGACGCGCCGCGCCCGCTGGAGAAGCACCATGACTGACGTCACCCGGCGCAAGCTCAAGGTCGCCACGACCTCGCTCGCCGGCTGCTTCGGCTGCCACATGTCGCTGCTCGACATCGACGAGCGGCTGTTCGCGCTGCTCGAGCGCGTCGAGTTCGACCGCTCGCCGCTCACCGACATCAAGCACTGCGGGCCGTGCGACATCGGCATCGTCGAGGGCGGCATCTGCAACGCCGAGAACGTGCACGTGCTGCGCGAGTTCCGCGCCAACTGCAAGATCCTGGTCGCGATGGGTGCCTGTGCCGTCACGGGCGGGCTGCCCGCGCAGCGCAACCACCTCGACCTCGGCCAGTGCCTGCAGGAGGTGTACCTCACCGATCCGAGCGTGGGCGAGGGCATGATCCCGAACGACCCCGAGCTGCCGCTGCCGCTCGACAAGGTGCACCCGCTGCACGAGGTCGTGAAGGTCGATTACTTCATTCCCGGTTGCCCGCCGTCCGGCGACGCCATCTGGAAGTTCCTCACCGACCTGATCGAGGGCCGCACGCCGAAGTTGGGCCACGGTCTCATCCACTACGATTGAGCAGGAAGCACTCACGCCATGAGCACGATGCCCCTCGAAACCGCCGCCCACCCCGAGCAGCTGCGCCGGGTCGTGATCGAGCCCGTCTCGCGCGTCGAGGGGCACGGCAAGGTCACGCTGCTGATGGACGAGGACGACCACGTCCAGCAGGCACGACTGCACATCGTCGAGTTCCGGGCGTTCGAGAAGTTCATCCAGGGCCGGCCGTACTGGGAAGTGCCGGTGATGGTGCAGCGGCTGTGCGGCATCTGCCCGGTGAGCCACCACCTGGCGGCCTGCAAGGCCCTCGACCAGGTCGTGGGCGCCACGCAGCTCACGCCGACGGCGGAGAAGATCCGCCGCCTGATGCACTACGGGCAGATCCTGCAGTCGCACGCGCTGCACTTCTTCCACCTGAGCTCGCCCGACCTGCTGTTCGGGTTCGACTCCGACGTGGCACGCCGCAACATCGTGGGGGTGGCGGCCGCGTATCCCGACATCGCGAAGCAGGGCGTGCTGTTGCGCAAGTACGGCCAGGAAGTGATCCGCCACACCGCCGGCAAGCGCATCCACGGCACGGGCTCGATCCCGGGCGGCGTGAACAAGTCGCTGACCACCGCCGAACGCGAAGAGCTGCACAAGGACATCTACCAGATGGTCGCGTGGAGCCGCGAGGCGGTGCACATCGTGCGGCGGCTGTTCGAGGAGGACCTCGAGACGTACCGCACGTTCGGCACGTTCCCGGCTCGCACGCTGAGCCTCGTGCGGGCCGACGGCGCGATGGATCTCTACCACGGCGGCCTGCGCGCGACGCACGCTGACGGCAGCAAGATCTTCGACCACGTGGACTACGGCCACTACTGGGAGCAGATCTCCGAGGAAGTGAAGGCCTGGTCGTACATGAAGTTCCCGTACCTGCGCGCGCTCGGCCATGAGGACGGGTGGTACCGCGTGGGGCCGCTCACGCGGGTCGCGCGCTGCGACTTCATCCCGACGCCGCTCGCCGACCGCGAGCGACGCGAGTTCATGGCGTTCGACGACGGGCGTGCGGCGCAATCCACCCTCGGCTTCCACTGGGCGCGCATGATCGAAATGCTGCATGCCGCCGAGGCCATCAAGGACCTGCTGCACGACGACGACCTGCTCGGCACCGACCTGGTGACCGGCGGGCCGCGGCAGGCGCGCGGCGTGGGGGTGATCGAGGCGCCGCGCGGCACGCTCATCCACCACTATCGGGTGGATGAGAACGACCAGGTGGCGCGCGCCAACCTGATCGTCTCGACCACGCACAACAACCACGCGATGAACATCGCGATCCGCGAAGTGGCGAAGAAGTACCTCGACGGGCGCCAGATCACCGAGGGGCTGCTCAATCACATCGAGGTGGCGGTGCGCGCATTCGACCCGTGCCTCTCGTGCGCGACGCACGCGATCGGCAAGATGCCGCTCGAAGTGCAGCTGGTGGATGCGGAGGGTACGGTGGTCGATACGCTGGTGCGCAACTCGAAGTGAGCGATCGCGGGCCGATCCTGGTGCTCGCGGTCGGCAACCCGAGCCGCGGCGACGATGCGATCGGTCCCGCCCTCGCTGCGCGGATTGAAGAGGCGCGCCTGCCCGGGGTGGAGGTGATCGTCGAATTCCAGCTGCAGGTCGAGAACGCGCTCGACCTCGCCGGCCGCGAGCGCGTGATCTTCGTGGACGCCGGCACAGGCACGCCGGCGCCGTTCGGGTTGCGGCGCGTGCAGCCTGCCGCCGAGTTCCTGCACACGTCGCACGCGCTGTCGCCCGAAGCGGTACTCGCGACCTATCGGCGCGTGACCGGCGAGGAGCCGCCGGAAGCCTGGCTGCTGTGCGTGCGCGGCGAGTCGTTCGAGCTGGGGGACGCGCTGTCCGCTGCGGCCGGTGAGCACTTGGCTGCGGCCTGGGCGGCATTGCTGGAATTCTGCAGGACGGCAGGCCGTCTGCGGGACTGAGCCAGGGGCGTCAGCTGTTGCCGGCCGAGAGGCGCTTCTCGGCGGCCGCCATCATCGCCTGGAAGCGCGGGTCGTGCCGGACCGGGTCGAGGTCGGGATCGGCCTTGGCGTGATTCAGCAGCCCGATTCCGATGCGCTCGAACAGCGGTCCGAGTAGGTCGATCGCACCGCCAGGGTCGTTGAGCTGGCTGGCGAGCGCACATGCGAAGTTGTAGCGCATATTGGCGTTGTCGGGATCGATGAGCAGGGCGCGCTGCATCCAGCCCTTGGCGCTCTCGGCCTGGCCGAGCGTGGCGAGGGCGTTGCAGAGGAACGCCATCGCTGCGCCGTTACTGGGGTCCTGCGCAAGCGTCTTCTGCGCGCGAGTCAGCGTCACCTGAGCCACTCGCCGCAGCGCGTCGCGATCCCCCAGCGCCGTGTAGCAGGAGATCAGCATGGTGGGCGAGCTGACGTCGGTCTCCATCAGCGACAGCGCCTTTTCGAAGTGACGCGCGGCCTCGGGGAGTCGCTTGTGCCGGAAGCGGAGGTAGGCGGCCGCGCGGTTGACCTCGAACGACTCGGGGTCGAGCCGCAGCGCGATCTCAATCTCCGCGCCGGCCTCCTCGTGGCGGCCGCTCTCGGAGAGGATGCGCGCCTTGACCGCATGGGCCGCGGCGAGGTTCGGGTCGAGTGCCAGTGCCCGGTCGGCGGCCGCGAGCCCGTCGTCCACCTGTCCGCCGCGGATCATTCGCGCCAGCATCTGGCCGAGCGCCATCAGCGCCCACGCCTGGGCGTAGTTCGGGTCGATCTCGGTGGCGCGCTGGCACAGCCGCACGATCGCCTCGTTGCGCCGGATGTCGCCCTCGTTGCCCGTGGCGTAGTGCTGGCGCGCCATCAGGTAGAGATTGTAGGCGTCGAGGTTGGTGGTGCCGCGCTGCTCGATCGCCCGCTTCTCCTCGGGCAGGAGCTTGAGCTTCAGCGCTTTGACGATCGCCTCGGAGATCTCGTCCTGCAGCGCGAAGATGTCGTTCAGGTCGCGATCGTAGCGCTCCGCCCACACGTTGTCGTTGCTCGCGCCGTCGACGAGCTGGGCGGTGATGCGGACGCGTCCGCCCGATTTGCGCACGCTGCCCTCGAGCACGTACTGCACCTTGAGGTCGCGGGCGACCTTCGGCACGTCGACGACCTTGCCCTTGTACATAAACGCACTATTGCGCGAGACGACGGCGAGCGCCGAGACCTTGCTCAGGTCGGTGATCACATCCTCGCTGATGCCGTCGCTGAAGTATTCCTGCTCGGGATCGCCGCTCATGTTGGCGAATGGCAGGACGCAGATGCCGATTCTGGTCGACTGCGCGTTACTTGCCGCCGCGCCATTGTTGCCGCCCGGACCGCCTTGCCGCGCGATCATCGTGCCGAGAGCCTTGAGCAGCGCCTGGAACGGAGTGCTGGCCGGGTTCTCGCCCCAGCCATCGAGGTCGGTGGTGTGGATGGCCCGCACGTCCATCGGCAGGCGCGCGCCGTCGAAGCGCGCGGGCACCAGCACGCCGCGGTCCGCTGCCTCCCGCGCCTCGCCGCGCACCCAGCGCGAAGCCACGGAGGTGGCCGTCCAGACCACGAGCACGGCCTTGGCTGCGTTCAGTTCCGCCTCGATCTGGTCGTCGAATTGCTGCCCGGCCTCGATCTCCGGGTCCCACCAGACCGACCACCCCTGGGCCTCGATGGCAGCGACGAGCGGCGCGACGCGCGCCTTGTCGCTGCGTGCATAGGACACGAAGACGTCTGCCATGCGCGTCGATCCTTCGGTGCGTCAGTGTTCGGCGCGGGTACGCACGAGCGCCGTAGGATAACCAGTTTCAGGCAGAGCAGGCACCCGCCCGCCGGTCTGGCTGCGAAGCGGGGTGCGACTCAGAACACCCAGCCGTGCGCGCCGGCCACGGCGCCCAGCACCGTCAGCAAGCTGATCGCGAGCAGCACCCAGTGCATGCGTTCGATGCGGCGGAACGTGCCCTTCGGGTCGCGCTTCGCCCGCTCGAGGAACCAGCGGTGCAGGAAGAGCGGCTCCGCGACGAACAGCATCACCGTGAACACCGCCCACACCGCGACCATCGCGTGCATCCACCAGTAGGATGGCGTGGCGAAGCGGTGCCACAGGTCCCAGGCCGCGGTGAGGTGGAAGCCGGTGGCGCCCACGAGCAGCGTCGTGCCGCGCGCCTGCCAGGCGAACCGTCCCTCGACGGCTTCGAAGAACGCCACGCGTTCCTCGGGCAACTTCATGCGCCGCACGGACGGCAGCAGCACGGTCGTCACGAACGCGACGCCGCCGATCCACAGGACCACGCCGAGGACGTGCAGCGCTCTTGCGACGATCGCGGGGTCCATGTGGGTTCTCCGGCACTTGGAAGCGTCGCCACGATTGTCGTCCAATGCGACATCCGCGCGCGAGCACGAAGGAGCCCGCCATGATCGAAGCACGTACGATCCCGCTGCCCGGCGGCCGGCAGTTGTCGGATGTCGAAGCGCTGCAGGCCGCAAGGGACTTCCATGCGTTGATGCAGCCGCGCCGCACGGTGCGCGACTTCGATGCCCGGCCCGTGCCGCGCGCGGTGATCGAGGCGTGCATCGGCGCCGCGGGCACCTCGCCGAGCGGCGCCAACCAGCAGCCTTGGCATTTCGTCGCGGTGTCGGATCCGCAAGTGAAGCGCCGCATCCGCGAGGCGGCCGAGGCCGAGGAGCGGGAATTCTACGAGCGCCGCGCCCCCGACGAGTGGCTGCAGGCGCTCGAGCCGATCGGGACGGACTGGCGCAAGCCGTTCCTCGAGACCGCCCCGTGGCTGATCGCCATCTTCGTTCGCAAGTGGGGTCGGGACGGCGCGGGCGACAAGGTGAAGCACTACTACCCGGCGGAGTCGGTCGGCATCGCGACCGGCATCCTCATCACCGCCCTGCACACCGCGGGCCTTGCCACCCTGACCCACACCCCGAGCCCGATGGGATTCCTGAACGAGATCCTCGACCGGCCGCCCGATTCCGAGCGGCCGTTCCTGCTGCTGGTGGCCGGACACGCGGCCGAGGGCGCGCGGGTGCCGGCGATCGAACGCAAGCCGATCGAGGCCATATCATCGTGGATCTAACGTCGAATTGGAGCGAACAGCACCGATCGCGCGATAGCCGAGCAGGCCGCATCTTCGGTAAATACTTATCATTCATGGGCTTGCGATAACCCGACGGGGCCTCCGGGGCACCGGTAGACTATGCAGGACTGTGCCTTTCAGGCATTCACGGGTTTCCATCACTGATGAACACGGATTCCGTCCCCCATTCCGAAGAACTCGCCCCGATCAACTGGGTGACGACCACGGTCTTCACGCTCACGCCGCTCGCGGCAGCGCTCTTCGTACCCTGGTACGGCATCGAACACGGCTTCAGCGGCTGGGCCTGGCTGAGCTTCGTGTTCTTTCTGTGGGCTTGCGGCATCTCGATCACCGCGGGCTACCACCGTCTCTGGTCGCACCGCGCCTACCAGGCGCACTGGTCCGTGCGGCTCTTCTTCGCGCTGTTCGGCGCCATGGCGCTGCAGAACAGCATCCTGATCTGGGGATCGCAGCACCGCACCCACCACCGCTACGTGGATGACGTGGACAAGGACCCCTACAGCGCCAAGCGGGGCTTCTGGTTCTCGCACATGGGCTGGATCCTGCGCGACTACCCGAGCGGCCGGAACGACTTCACGAACGCGAAGGACCTCGAGCGCGACCCGATCGTGATGTTCCAGCACCGCTATTACCTGCCGCTCACGCTGGCCATGAACATCGCGTTGCCGCTGGCGCTCGGCTGGCTCGCGAGCGACGTGTGGGGCGTGTTCCTGCTCGGCGGGCTGCTGCGGCTGGTGATCAACCACCACTTCACCTGGTTCATCAATTCGCTCGCGCACATGTGGGGCTCGCAGCCCTACACCGACGAGAACACCGCGCGCGACAACCCGGTGCTCGCCTTCCTGACCTACGGCGAGGGCTATCACAACTTCCACCACATCTTCCAGAACGACTACCGCAACGGCGTCAAGTGGTGGCAGTTCGACCCCACCAAGTGGCTGATCGCGGCGATGTCGTGGGTCGGTCTCGCCAGCAACCTTAAGCGCGTGCCCGATCTCTGGGTCCAGCGCGCGCAGCTCGCCATGCAGTTCAAGCGCATGGAACGCGCGCTCGAGAAGCGCCGCGCCCGCTTCGGCGACGAGCAGATCGAGCGCGCCAGGGCGCGCGTCGCCGAGGAGTACGCGGCGTTCAAGAAGGCGCTCGAGGAGTGGGCCAAGGTGCGCGACCAGTGGGTCGCCGATCGCAAGCAGCGCCTGCTGCAGAAGTGGGAGGACACCAGCTTCCGCCTGCGGCTCAAGCAGATCGAAATCGACCTGCGCATGCAGCGGCGTCGCCTGCGTGCGATGACGCGCGCGTACGCCTGACGCCGCGCCGGTCGCCCGGCGAGAATGAGACGGCCCGCCCCTGGCGGGCCGTCTGGCTCGTGAGTCGCGCGCTGCAGTCGAAGTGATCAGAACCGGACTTCGAACCCGGCCTGAACCAGGCGCGGCATGCCCGGGATCAGACCGCGGCTCATGTCCGCGACGTAGAGCTTGTCGGTCAGGTTCTTCGCGGTGACGAAGAGCTTGCAGTCGCAGGCCTCGAGGTCGTAGTTCGCTGCCAGGTTCCACACGGTGTAGCCCGCGATCTCGCCGCGCTGACCGTTCGCGACGATGTCCACGGTGTTCAGGTCGTCGGTGTACGCCGAGCTCGTGTAGACGCCCTCGAGCTCCACGTCGAGCCCGAAGCCCGTGCGCACGCCCACGGTGCCCGCCATCAGGTGTTCGGGCGCATACGGCAGCCGGTTGCCCGTGACCCTCACCGTCGTGAAGCCCGGGATGCTGCTGAAACGTTCGCCCTCGTATTCGGCGTCCGCGATCCAGGTGTAGGACACGCGTGCGAACGCCTCGACCGGCCACTCGACGAAGGCCGTGCTCTGCACTTCGCCGGCGAACTCGAAGCCCTGCTGCAGGGTCTCGCCCGCGCTTGTGAGCGTGGCGCCGCTGCCGCCGGCGACGCTCGCCGGAACGATCTGGTTCTCGAAGTCCATGCGGAACACGGTGGCCTCGAGCGACACGCCGTCCCGCGGCTGGCTGCGCACGCCGAGCTCGTAGTTCCACGACAGCTCGGCGTCGAGGTCCACGGTGCCGCCCTGCGCCGTCACGATGTCGGCGACGCCCGGGGGCGAGAAGCCGCGGTGCACGCCGGCGAACACCACGGTGCCGGGCACGGCCTCGTAGGTGGCGCCAATGCCGGGGATCCACTGGTCCATCGAGGTTTCGCCGCGCGTGCCGAGCAGGTTGTCGACGCGGTCGTAGTCGATGCTTTCGAAGCGCACGCCCGGCGTGAGGGTCCAGCGGCCGAAGTCGAAGCGGTTCTGCACGAACGCCGACGTCGCCTTCACCCTGCGGTCGCTGTCCTCCTTGATGCCCGCGTTCGGGCCGGTGCCGGGTTCGCGCGAGTCGGGTCGGTCGCCGTTTGCTTGGATGCGGTACTGGTCTTCCTCGTGGTAGCGGGCGCCGGCCTCCGTGACGTTGTCCACGCCGAACAGCCCGTGCTCCACCGTCACGCGCGGCTCGATCCCCGCGGTCCAGAACTGGCGCACGCGTCCCTCGTTGCCGCAGGTCGTATTCAGGTTCGCCATGCCGGCGCAGGCCGGGTCGCTGCGGTCGTTGGGGCGCTGGCCCGAGTTGCTCGACTGGCGCCACCAGTCGCGATTGAAGTACGTGTAGTACGCGCTGGTGAGGAACGTCGTCGCCGGGTTCAGCTCGAAGCGGTGTGTCGCCGAGGTACTCCAGCGGTAGGCGTACATGTGGTCGTTTTCGAACGGGTTCTGGCGCGGGTCGTCCTGCCACTCGGCGAGCGTGAGGCCCGAGTAGGTGACCTGCGAGTCCTCGTGGTAGTAGCTGCTGCGCACAGTCAGCGCCTGGCGCTCGGTCAGCTCATGCACGACCTTGAGGTTCAGGTCGTAGATGCGGAAGTTCATGTTCTCGCGCGCGCCGTCCGTTTCCTTGTAGGTGCCGTGCGCGATGAAGCCGGTCTTGCCGTAGCTGTCGCCGTACGAGCCGTGTACTTCGCGGAAGTCCTCGTTGCCGAACGACGCGGCGAGGCTGCCCTCGGAGTCGGCGGCCACGGGCGGGGTGATGTAGTTGACGACCGCGCCGACGGTGTGCGGGCCGAACGCGATCTGGCTCGAGCCCTTGAGCACTTCGATGCGTTCGAAGCGCTCGACCGGCGGGTGGTAGTAGCTCGCGTTGTCGCCGTACGGGGCGTAGGCCAGCGGGATGCCGTCCTCGAGCAGCAGCACCTTGGTCGAGCGCGTCGGGTTCAGGCCGCGGATGCCGATGTTCGGCCGCAGGCCGAAGCCTTCCTCGTCCCGCGTGAACACGCCGGGCACCTTGCGCAGCGCCTCGTTGACCGTGAATACGTGCGACTCTTCGAGCAGGCTGTGGTCGAGCACGGTACCCGAGCCCGGGATCTTGTCGAGCTGGATGCGCTCGCCGATGACGATGACGACCGGCTCGAGTTCGCCGGAAGACAAGTCCTGGTCCTGCGCAACGGCCGCGGCCGAGGCGAGCAGGACGGAGACCGAGGCGAGGAGGAGCGCGCTGCGGCGCAGGTTGTTCTTGGCGGACATGAGATCTGCAGCGACCCGTCGGTGATGACCCGGGTCGCGACTCTAGGCAGGGAGAACCTAGAAGTCAATGCCAATCATTCGTATTACGATCCGTATTTGCCGGGGGGAAGGGAAAAAGGGGAAAAAGGGAAAAAGGTGCCGGTGTTACGGTTTCGGTTCGGGAGTTGGCTAGGCTCGGGCCGACCGCCAAGCTGAACCGAATCCGTAACACCGGCACCTTTCAGTCGCGGAAGTTGGTGAACTGCAGCGGCAGGTCGAAGCTGCCCTTCTTCACCAGCGCAATGACGGCCTGCAGGTCGTCCCGGCTCTTGCCGGTGACGCGCACCTGCTGGTCTTGCAGCGCGGCCTGCACCTTGAGCTTCGAGTCCTTGACCAGGCGCTGGATCTTCTTGCCGAGCTCGGTGTCGATGCCCTGCCGCAGCGTTACCAACTGCTTCGCGGTCTGGCCTGTGATGACGGGCTCGTCCACCTTCAGGCAGGCGATGTCGATGCCGCGTTTCGACAGCTTGAGCCGCAGGATCTCGAGCATTTGCTTAAGTTGAAAATCCGCCGGCGCGGACAGCGTGACAGCGGCTTCTTTCAACTCAAACTTGGCATTCGTGCCCTTGAAGTCGAACCGCTGACTGACCTCGCGACTCGCTTGGTCCACGGCATTGGTGACTTCATGCAGATTGACTTCGGAAACAATGTCGAACGAAGGCATGGGGGCTCCCTGGGGAGAATGCCCCTATTCTTCCATTACGTCGGCGCGGCGCCCAGCTTGCCGCGCACGAACCCGACCAGCCCACGGCACTTGGCTGGCAGCCAGCGCAGCGGCTTGCCACCCCGCTCCAGCGGGGCGAGGGGCATCAACAGCATCAGCGCGAGGTACACGAGGATCATGCCGCCGCCCGTGGCGAACAGCAGCAGCACCGCCGCGACCCTCAGCAGCACGACATCGAGCCCGAAGTAGCGGGCTAGCCCCAAGCACACTCCGCTGATCACCGCGCCCTCGCTGATTTGCTGCAACGGACGCGACGGCCCGCTCCACGGCGACGCCGCGGCGGCGGGCGCCTGCACCGGGCCGACCTCCTCGAGCGCCGGCTGCAGCTCTGCGAGCGTCACGAGGCTGCTGCCCGCCGCGAGACGGCGGCTGCACTGGTCGGCCACGGCCTGCTCGAGGTCGGTCAGGATCTCCGCCTGGTCCGGGTTGCCTTCGAGCACGCGCCGGGCCTCGGTCAGGTACTGCTCCAGCCGCTGGAACGCCGCCTCGTCCAACTGGAGGGTGCTGCGGTTCAGGGTGACGGTGACGGAGATGCGTTGCATGACTCAGGTCCCGAGGTCGGCGATCGTGCGGTTGATGAGCGTCCAGTACTTGTCGAGCGCGGCGAGCTGCGCCCTGCCGGCTTCGGTCAGCCGGTAGTACTTGCGCGGCGGGCCGGCGTCGGACTCCTGCCACTCGTATAGCACGAGGTCCTCGCGGCGCAGCTTGCTGAGGAGGGGGTAGAGCGTGCCCTCCTGGGTGGCGAACTCGGTGCCGGACAGCCGCTTCAGGATGTCGGCCACGTACACGCTGCGGGCGCCGACGATCTTCAGCACGAGGAATTCGAGCAACCCCTTGCGGATGGGCGCGAGCTTGTTTTCGGCAGTCATATTGGCTTAAACAGGTACCTTGTTGAAGGAAGGTACCAGAATGCATAAAGGCCGGCAAGATCGGTCGGGACGTTTCGATCCCTATTCCGCGAGCAGCTGGCGCGTGAAGTCGGCGAACTCGCCGATCAGCCGGGTGTAGTGCTCGCCGGTGGCGGGGCCCGAGAAGCCGGCGTGGATCTTGCGCACGGTGCCGGTACGATCCAGCCAGATCGTGGTCGGGAATGCGTAGACGCCGGTGAGCTGCGGCAGCGCCTTCGCCGCCTCGTCCCGATCCGACGTGCCGGCGATCAACGTGGTGTACTCGATGCCGAGCTTGTCGCGGAAGCGGCGGGTCGCGGCCGCGGCCGGCGCGAAATTGCCGAAATGCTCGAACTGCAGCGAGACGACCTCGAGGCCCTCGTCGCGCAGGTCGCGGTACAACCGCGCGAGGAACGCCGCCTCGTCATGGCAATTGGGGCACCAGCTACCGGCCAGCGTGACGATCACCACCTTTCCCTGGAACTGCGGGTCGGACAGCGACACCGGCCGCTGGTCGAGATCGGGGAACGTGAACTCGAGCTTCACCGCCGGATCCTTGAGCGCCGTCTCGACGCCGCTCGTGTCGAGCACGGCGTCGGGGTTGCGCTCGGCGTGGAACGCCTGGTGCGACGTCGTGCCCGACCAGAAATCACCGATCAGCGCGCCGTCCTCGGCGACGCGCGCCTTGTAGAGAAACGCCGACGCGCCGTCGAAGCGCGACAGGAACAGCTCGTCGCCCTTCACCTCACCCGCCAGGAAACGGTGATCACCGGTGGGCGTGAGGATCGTGCCCGTCACGTGCTCGAACGACTGCGCAAACTCCGCGACGCCCGGGCTCTGCTTGCCCTCGGCGCTGGTGAACGCGACTGCCCAGCGGCCGCCGACGTCGGCGTTGTCGGTCGAGGGCTGCTCGAAAAAGCGCCACGCCCTGCCGGCCTCGGCGCGCAACGGCAGCACCTGCCGTTCGCCGCCTGCGCGCAGCAGCGACACCTCGCCGGTGAGCTTGCCGTCCCGGATCTCGGCCGTGAGCCTGTTCTCGTATCCCGGCATGGTGGCGGTCAGGCGACCGTCCGCGACGGTCACCTCCGTGACGCGCACGCGCTCCTCGCCGTTGACGAGGTAAAGCACGGTGCCGCCTTCTTCCTGCGCGACGTCGAGGCCGAACGGCAGCTCGCCGCCGGGCAGCTCGAGCACCGCCCGATACGTGCCGGGCTCGAGGTCGCGGCTCGGCGACCCGCACGCAGCCGTCAGGACCGCGATGGCGGGCAGCATGGAGCAAAGGGCTGCGAGCCGCGCGAGCGGGCGGGATGCGTGGTTCATGGATGGCGACGGGGCGCTAGAGCTTCAGCGCGGCTTTCATCTTGTCCACGATGTCCTCGCCACCGTGGTGCTTAACGTAGTCGATGACGATCGGGCCGAATTTCTTGGCGGTGTCGATGTCGACGCCGAGCTCGGCGAACGACGCCGCGAGACCGGCCCAGCGACCCGGGCCGCTGCGTCCGCCGAGCAGCGATCCCAATCCGCCCGCGAACGAGGAGAGCGTGCTCGGCGGCGGCGCCTTGCTCAGCAGCTGGTCGGCGCCCGGGATGTCGGCCACGAACTGCTCGAAATCGCGTCGCGCCATGTTCTGCTGGCCCGCGCGCAGCAGCGCGACGAGGCCCCCCTCGGCCTGCTTCTTGTTGACGCCGAGTTCCTTGGTGAGACGCTTGATGAGGTCATTCATCGGCCAGCTCCTCCGCGGCGCCGATTCTACTTCAAGGCACCCAGACGAGCGCCATGCCCTCGACCGCGAGGTCGGCCTTGCGCGGCTTCACGGCGACGGTCTCGATCCGGATCGTCGCCGGGTCGAACTCGGATTCGAGCCGCGCGACCTCCGCCTCGAGCTCGGCCTCGAGCGCCTCGATCTGCTCGCGCAGGGCCGAGGCGTCGGCCTCGGCGTGGCCGACGTCGGCGCGTTCCTTGCTCGCGCGGCTCACGCTGCGCGCGGCAGTGGTCGCCTTGCTGATCGCGCTGCCACGCCGGCCACCGCCGAACAGCGCGCCGAGCAGGCTGCCCCCGACCGAGAGCGCCGTCGAGAGCGTCTTGTCGGAGGCCTGCGCCTTTTCCTTCTCGACTTTCTGCAACGCCCGCCGCTCCCGGTCCTCGAGTGCGCCGAGCCGCGATGCGTACTTCTTCCGCAAGGCGTCGACCGCGGCGTCACGCTTCTCGCGCAGGGCGAGGGCGACGCGCGAACGGAACTCGCCCTCGGACACGCCCGCCGTGCCGGTGAGCTTCAGCGCCGGGCACGACGGTCGTTCGAGCGCGACGCTGCGATAGACGTGGTCCTCGAGCGCGCCCGCCCAGCGCTTTTGATCGCGGGCCGAGAGCACCGCCGCCGGCGCGTCGTCGAAGGTCGCGGCGGGAGCGGGGTGGTCCACCAGCGTCGGCCCGGGCTCGGGCGTGGCTTCGGCCTGCGCCCAGTCCGGTCCCGCCGCCGAAACGGGCGCGACGTAGTACGTGGCCTGCCAGGCGTCGAGGCCCGACTTCGCGTCCAGGTAGTGGGCACGCACCAGCGCGCCCACGTGCGGCCGGTAATGCGGGGACCGCTCGCCGGCCTGGGTCGCGAGGAAGCGCTCGGTCACGCCGTGCTGGACGACGGGGCGGCCGGCCGTGACGGATGTACTCGCAGGCGCAGCCGCTGCGGCCGGAGCGGACGACGCGGCACTCGCCGCCGCGGGTGCCGCCAGTTCGTCGCGCGCGGCGTGCCTCCCGCGCGGCGCGACGCGCTGAATCTCGGCGAGCGTTAGCGGACCGCGCAGGTACGACATCGCCCAGCGCGTATGGAACAGCACCGGCGCGTCGTCGTGCACGTTGCGCATCAGGAACGTGCGCTGTGCGAGATTCGACATGAGCGCCTCGAACCCGGCCTTGTCGAGGGCGCCCGACGCATCGCTGCCGAGCAGTCCCTCGATCACGCGCGCCTTGTCGCGCTCCGTCTGCAGCCGCCCGATGAACCACGTGCCCGCGTTACCGAGCCCCTTGTAGTCGAGGTCCACCGGGTTCTGCGTGGCGAGCACCACGCCGATGCCGAACGCGCGCGCCTGCTTCATGAGCGTGAGCAACGGGAGCTTTGACGGCGGCATCGCCGACGGCGGGAAGAACCCGAACACCTCGTCCATGTAGAGCAGCGCGCGCAGGCTCGTGGTGCCCGGCTGGCGCCGCATCCACGCGACGACTTCGTTCGCGATCAGCGTCACGACGAACATGCGCTCGGCATCGTTCAGGTGCGCGATCGAGATGATCGAGATGCGCGGCTTGCCCTGCTTCGTGTACAGCAGCTGCTGCACGTCCAGCGGGTCGCCGGCGAGCCACGCATCGAAACCCGGCGCTGCGAGCAGGCCGTTGATGCGCAGCGCGAGCTCGGTGCGGTCCTTGGCCGGGAAGAAGGTCTCGAGGTCGAACACGCCGATGGTGTCGAACGGCGGCTTCTGCACGGCGCGGATCACGCCGGCGAGGTCGGGGCTCTCCCCCTTGCGCCACGCCGCGTCGAGGATCGCCGACAGCAGGATGTGCTCGCGGCTCTTGATCGGGTCGGCGTCGATGCCGAGCAGCGCAAGCAGGCCCGCGACCGAGGAGGCGATGCGTTCCTTGAGCGCGGTGGCATCCGCAAGCGTCTCCGCGGCAGGTGCGGCGAACGAGCGCAGCACCGACAACGGCCGGCCGGCCTCGGAGCCCGGCGTGTAGATCGCAACCTCGGCGGCGTCGCGTAGTCGCTGGATGCGCGCGCCGTCCTGGCCCCATTCGGCGAGACCCTTGCGCCACGTCTCGGCCGTAGCCGCCGCAAGTTCCTCGACCGACCTGCCCTTGCGCGCCGCCTCGCCTTCGTCAACCCACGGCCGGAAGTCCTCGGGTCGCAGTTCCGGGAACGTGAGCAGCAGGTTGGCGATGTCGCCCTTCGGGTCGATGGCGATCGCGGGTACGCCGTCGATGGCGGCCTCCTCGAGCAGCGACAGGCACAGGCCGGTCTTGCCGCTGCCGGTCATGCCGATGCAGATCGCGTGCGTGGTCAGGTCGCGCGAGTCGTACAGCAGGTCGGCGCCGAGCTGCTGCGTGCCCGGGTCGTACTCGCGGCCGAGGTAGAAGACGCCGAGGCGTTCGTAGTTGGGCTGGGTCATGTTACTTGCGTCGGATCTCGTAGCGAGCAAAGTGCTTCCATGAGCCGTCGGGCTGGCCGGCTTCGATGCGGAAGTGCCAGGTGCCGTCGCGTTGATCGAATTCGAACGTATCGCGGAACGGCCCGTCCGCATAGGGGAAAGTGAACTGCAGGGTGCTGCCGTCGATCCGGCCGGAGCCGTGCGGGATCGAGTACCGGGCGCCGAAGTCGTCCATCCAGTGGGCGATCAGGTCGCCGCTCTCCGCATCGAAGCCGAGAAACACGCGGGCCTCGTACTGCGGTGGCTCAGCGATGTCGCGCATGTGCAGCTCAGTGAAACGGGCCCGCAGCGTCGGGCCCGCGACCAGCAGGTACGTGACCGGCTTGCCGAGCACGTCGCCCTTCATCAACCACTCGCCGTCGAGCTGCTTCAGCAACGGCGGCCGGGGGTCCTCACGCACGAGGATCTCCTGCGCCGGCACGGCGAGGGGCGGCATCAAGACGAGCATCGCCAGTACAGCCCGAGGTCTCACGAGACGGTTCTCCTGTCGCGCCGCGGGTCGCCAGCGCGGTTCCTGTTCACTCGAGCAATTCGCTGCGCAGCCGGTCGATGCGCCGGGCATCCACGCCGGCGGCGGCCTCGAGGTAGCGCAGCACCGAACCGAACTCGGCACGCAGCGTCTCCATCGCCGCATCGAGGTACGCCTCGCGCACGTCGAGCACGGTATCGACCGCGGCAGGTAGTTCGTCCGGCAGCATGAACATGCCCAGGCGCGTCTCGAGCGAGGCCCGGTGTGCTTCGCGGCCGGGCCACTGGCGTGATGCGAGGTAGTCCCGGCGGATGAACTCCTCCGGCACCTCGAGCGCGTGCAGCAGCATGGCGATGACGAACCCGGTACGGTCCTTGCCGGCCGAACAGTGCACGAGCAGCGGCGCCCCGCCCGCGAGCAGCCGATCCACCAGCGTCGCGAGCGTGCCGCCCATGTAAGCCGGAAACCGACGGTAGATCTCGATCATCACCCGCTCGGCGCCGCGCGCGGTCGGGTCGTCCACCAGCAGCCGCGCCAACGCCGGGTCGGCGCGCAGGTCGTTGCGGACGTCGCAGTGCAGCTCGCGCAAGGCGAGTTGCGGTGGCACGCGATTCGGATGCTCGGCCCTTTCCGAGTCGCTGCGCAGGTCGCAGATCGTGGCGAGGCCGGCGCCTGCGAGCGCGCGCCAGTCATCGTCGGTGAGGGCGGCGAGGCGGTCGGCGCGCATCAGGGCATGCGACCGGATACGCCGCCCGCCCGCGGCGGGCAAACCCCCGAGCGTGCGGAAGTTGGTGGCGCCAGTGAGCTGGAGGATGTCCTGGGTCATGGGTGCAATCGTGGTTGCTCGGCGCCCGTCCGTCATCGATAACCCCGCGCCTGCAGCGTGAAAAGGTGCGCATAGTGCCCGTCGAGCGCCATCAGGTCATCGTGGCTGCCGCGCTCGAGTATCCGCCCGCCCTGGATCACGACGATCTCGTCCGCCATGCGCACGGTCGAGAAGCGGTGCGAGATCAGGATGACCATGCGCTCGCGGGCGAGCTCGCGGAACTGCTCGAACACCTGCGCCTCGGCGCGCGCGTCCATCGCGGCAGTGGGCTCGTCGAGCACGAGGATGTCGGCGCCTTCGCGGATGAAGGCGCGCGCGAGCGCGATCTTCTGCCACTGGCCCCCCGACAGCTCGCGGCCGTCCTTGAACCACTTGCCGAGCTGCGTTTGGTAGCCCGCGGCCAATCCTTCGACGAACGGCGAGGCGGTGGCGAGCTCGGCGGCCTCGCGCCAGCGCGCCTCGTCCTCGAAGTGCTCGACGTCGCCCACGCCAATGTTCTCGCCCACCTTGAGCTGGTAGCGCGCGAAGTCCTGGAAGATCACGGCCACCCGCCGACGCAGCGCGACCGGGTTCCACTGCGCGAGGTCGAGGCCGTCGAGCATGATGCGGCCCGACGACGGCACGTACAGCCGCGCGAGCAGCTTGATCAGCGTGGTCTTGCCCGAACCGTTCTCGCCGACGAGCGCGAGGCTGTGGCCCGGGTGCAGGTGCAGGCTCACGCCGCGCACCGCGGGCTCGCTGGCCCCCGGGTAGGTGAAGCTCACGTTCTCGAAGCGCACCCCGTCGCCCGGGTCGGGGCCTGCGGTCGCGGAGCCGGTTGGCGCGTCCACCGGCGTGTCCAGGTAGTCGTACAGCGTCGAGAGATAGAGATTGTCCTCGTACATGCCGCTGATCGCCGCGAGGCTTGCCGAGACCGCGGCCTGGCCCTGTCGGAACAGCAGCACGTACATGGTCATCTGGCCAAGCGTGATCTGGCCGCGCACGGCGCTGACGGCGATCCACGCGTACGCGGCATAGAAAGCGGCGGTGCTGATCAACCCGAGGAAGAACCCCCACGTGTCACGGCGGATGGTGAGCGCGCGGTCTTCCTTGAAGACCTTGCGGAAGATCGCGCGGTACCGGTCGAGCAGCAGCGGCCCCAGGCCGAACAGCTTGACTTCCTTGGCGTGGTCCTCGCGCGCGAGCACCGTCTCGAGGTACATCTGCATTCGCGTCTCGGGCGACCGCCAGCGGAACAGGCGGAACGCGTCGCCGGAGAACTTCGCCTCGGCCACGAACGACGGCAGGCCCGCGAGCAGCAGCACCAGTACGGCCCACGGCGAGAACTGCCAGAGCAGCGTGCCATAACTCGCGAGTGCGATGCCGTTCTGCACCAGCCCGAAGCTGCGCATCACGAGCGACAGCGGCCGCGTCGAGGCCTCGCGCCGGGCTCGCGTCAGCTTGTCGTAGAACTCCGAGTCCTCGAAGTGCCGGAGCTCGAGCGTCAGCGCCTTCTCGAGGATCATCTCGTTGACCCGCTGGCCGAGTTGCGCGCGCAGCAGCGACTGGCACGTCGAGAGGCCGCGCTGCGTGGCGGCGAGCGCCGCGACCAGCCCGCCCTCGAGGATCACGTAGCCGAGCACGGTCGAGAGATCCGCCGTGCCGCTCGCGCCGTGCGCAGCGATGGCAGCGACCACGGCGTCCACGATCTTCGCGCCGACGAAGGCGATACCGGCCGGCAGCACGCCGGCGACCAGGGTCAACGCAGCGAGTGCAATCGTGAGCGGCCGGCTCGTGGCCCAGACCAGTTCGAGTGCGTGCCGGGTGTATTGGAACACCTCGGGCAGGGCTCGCAGGGTGGCGAGGCCACCTTCGGCGGGAGCGGTCCCCGCACGGCTCAGCTTGCGACCCGCGACCATGTCTCCGCCGTCTCGTCTTCTTCGGGTTCGTCGCCCAGGAACCCGCCGCTTTGGTGCGCCCACAAGCGCGCGTACAGGCCGCCGCGCGCGAGCAGCGTCCTGTGGTCGCCGTCCTCGACGATGCGGCCCTTGTCCATCACGATCAGCCTGTCCATGGCGGCGATGGTGGACAGTCGGTGCGCGATCGCCACTACCGTCTTGCCCTCCATCAGCCGGTAGAGGCTCTGCTGGATCGCAGCCTCGACTTCGCTGTCGAGCGCGCTGGTGGCCTCGTCGAGCAGCAGGATCGGCGCGTCCTTCAGCATCACGCGCGCGATGGCGATGCGCTGGCGCTGCCCGCCGGAGAGCTTCACGCCGCGTTCGCCCACGTGCGCGTCGTAGGCATGGCGCCCCTTGGCGTCAGCGAGCCCCTGGATGAACTCGTGTGCCTCGGCACGCATGGCCGCCGCGACCATCTGCTCGTCGGTGGCGCCCGGCCGCCCGTACACGATGTTGTCGCGCACCGAACGGTGGAGCAGCGAGGTGTCCTGGGTGACCATCGCGATCTGCGCGCGCAGGCTGTCCTGGCGCACGCGCGCGATGTCCTGCCCGTCGATCAGGATGCGGCCGCCCTCGACATCGTAGAAGCGCAGCAGCAGGTTGACGATCGTGCTCTTGCCGGCGCCCGAGCGACCGACGAGGCCGATCTTCTCGCCCGGGCGGATGTGCAGCGAGAAGTCCTCGATGACGCGCCGGCGGCCGCCGTAGTGGAACTGCACGTGCTCGAGGCGAATGTCGCCGTGCGTCACCCGCAGGTCGCTCGCGTCCGGCGCGTCCACCACGGTGTGGCGGCGCGCCAGCGTGCGGATGCCGTCCTGCACGGTGCCGACGTTCTCGAACAGGCTCGCGAGTTCCCACATGATCCAGTGCGAGATGCCGTTCAGCCGCATCGACATCGCGGTGGCCGCCGCGACCGCGCCCGCGCCAACGACCTCCTGCGTCCACAGCCAGAGCGCGAGACCGGCAGTGCCGCCGACGAGGGCCATGCTGAGCACGTGGTTGACGACCTCGAACTGGCTCACCAGTCGCATCTGCCCGTACGCGGTCTGCATGAAGTCCTGCATCGCGGCGCGCGCGTAGCCCGCCTCGCGGTTGGCGTGCGAGAAGAGCTTGACCGTGGCGATGTTGGTGTAGGCGTCGGTCACGCGGCCGGTCATCAACGAGCGGGCGTCGGCCTGCGCTGCGCCGATGCGCGCGAGCCGCGGCACGAACCACGCGACACATACGCCATACAGCGCCACCCACGCGACGAACGGCACGAGCAGCGCCACGTCGAACTGCCCCACCACCATCACCATGGTCACGAAGTAGATGGTGGTGAACACCAGGATGTCGGCGACGGTGAACCACGTGTCGCGCACGGCAAGCGCGGTCTGCATCACCTTGGTGGCGACGCGGCCGGCGAACTCGTCCTGGTAGAAGCTCATGCTCTGGCCGAGCATCAGGCGGTGGAAGTTCCACCGCAGCCGCATCGGGAAGTTCGCGGCGAGCGCCTGGTGCTTGAGGATGGTCTGCAGCGCGACGAACAGCACGCTGCCCGCCAGGATGCCCGCGAGCAGCAGCAGCGTGTCACGGTGCTCGCTCCAGAACTGCGCAGGCTCGACCGCCGCGAGCCAGTCCACGATGCGGCCGAGCATCGCGAACAGCAGGGCTTCGAACACGCCGATGACGGCCGTGCACAGCATCATGCCGAAGATGTAGGGACGCAGGCCCTCGGAACACGCCCACAGGAACGCGAAGAAGCCGCCCGGCGGTGCCTTCGGCGGCCCCTCGGGATAGGGCGTGACTCGATTCTCGAACCAGCGGAACACGGGAAGATCCGGCACGGATGAACCGACATGGTACTTGGGCGGGCCCGGCGTTGTCCCGCAGGCAGGCTGCCGCAGCCCTCCGTCGCACGTCTCGCCGCTCCGCGAACACCATTCGTCGCGCGACCGCCGATCGCGGAATCGACCCCGTCGTCGCGAGGTGCTATATACCCCGTCCTTCCAGAACCCGCGTCCGGGGCCCCTGCGGGCCTCGAGCGAGGACACGAACGAACGAGGATCCACCCCCATGAAGACTGCGCTGAAGACCCTTGCGCTCGTGGCAGCACTCGCCACGGCGCCGGCCTGGACGCCGGCCTACGCGGCCGAGCAGGCCGCGCCGCTCATCGAGCGCAGCAAGCTGTTCGGCAACCCGAGCCGCTCGGGTGCCCAGCTCTCGCCCGACGGCCAGTGGCTGTCGTGGCTCGCGCCGCGCGACGGCGTGATGAACGTCTGGCTCGCGCCGGTGACAAAGCTCTCCGACGCGCGCCCGCTCACCCAGTCGAAGGACCGCCCGATCCGCCAGCAGTTCTGGGCGCCCGACAGCTCGATGGTGATGTACATCCAGGACAAGGGCGGCGACGAGAACTTCCTGCTCTACGGTATCGACGTGAAGACCGGCGTCGAGCGCAACCTGACACCGTTCGAGAAGACGCGCGTGCAGCTCCTCGGGGCCTCGCCCGTGGTGAAGGACCGCATCCTCGTCGGCCTCAACAACCGCGACCCGCGCTGGCACGACGTGCACAGCCTCGACCTGAAGACCGGCAAGCTCACCGAGCTGTTGCGTGGTGACGGTTTCGCGGGCTTCCTCGCCGACGCCAACCTCGTCGTGCGCATGGCGCTGCGGCCCAATGCCAGCGGCGGCTTCGATTTCTTCAAGGTCGCCGACAACAAGGTCGAGGCGCAGCCATTCTCCTCGACGGGACTGGAGGACTCGCTCACCACGCAGCCGGCCGGCTTCACGGTGGACGGCAAGACGCTCTACTGGATCGACAGCCGCGGCCGCAACACCGCGGCGCTGATCGCGCAGGACGTCGCGACGGGCAATTCGCGCGTGGTCGGCGAGAATGCGAAAGCCGACATCGGCGGCGCGCTCAGCAACCCGAAGACGGGCGAGGTCGAGGCCTACTCGGTCACGTACCTGCGCGAGGAGTGGGTGGCGATCGATCCGAAGATCGGTGCCGACCTCGCCTGGCTGCAGCAGCAGCTCGGCGGCGACATCGCCGTCACCTCGCGTACCGAGGACGACCGCCTGTGGACGGTGGCCGTGGACCCGGTGGTCGCCTCGCCGTCGGTGCACCTTTTCGATCGCAAGGCGAAGAAGCTCGAGCGGCTCTACGTGTCGCGCCCCGAGCTCGAAGGCGCGCCCTTGCAGAAGATGCACCCGGTCGAGATCAAGTCGCGCGACGGGCTCACGCTGCCCTCGTACCTCACGTTGCCGCCGGGCAGCGACCCGGACGGCGACGGGCGGCCCACCTCGCCCGTGCCGATGGTGCTGCTGGTGCACGGTGGCCCGTGGGCGCGAGACGATTATGGCTACAACTCCTATCACCAGTGGCTGGCGAATCGCGGCTACGCCGTGCTGTCGGTCAACTACCGCGGCTCGACGGGCTTCGGCAAGTCGTTCATCTCGGCCGGCGACCTGCAGTGGGGCCGCAAGATGCACGACGATCTGATCGACGCGGTCGAGTGGGCCGCGGCCCAGGGCATCGCGGCGCGCGACAAGGTCGCGATCATGGGTGGCTCGTACGGCGGCTACGCCACGCTGGCCGGCCTGACGTTCACGCCGAAGGAGTTCGCCTGCGGGGTGGACATCGTGGGCCCGTCGAACCTCGAGACGCTGCTCGCGACGATCCCGCCCTACTGGGCCGCCATCGTGCAGCAGTTCCACAAGCGCATGGGCGACCCCAACACCGAGGAAGGCCGCGCGCTATTGCGCGAGCGCTCGCCGCTCTACAAGGCTGGCGACATCGTGCGCCCGCTGCTCATCGGCCAGGGTGCCAACGATCCTCGCGTCAAGCAGGCCGAGTCGGACCAGATCGTCAATGCGATGCGCGAGAAGGGCATCCCGGTCACCTACGTCCTGTTCCCCGACGAGGGTCACGGCTTTGCGAGGCCCGAGAACAACATCGCGTTCAACGCCGTGACCGAGAGCTTTCTGGTGGGCTGCCTCGGCGGACGCGCCGAGCCGATCGGCGGCACGGTGAAGGCGTCGTCGGCGCAGGTGCTCGAAGGGGCGAAGCACACGCCGGGCCTCGAGGCGGCGCTCAAGTAACTTTGTGAGGAACCCGCTGGGCGGGGCGGCTCAGTCCGCTCCGCCCAGTGCCGTCCGGCCCCGCGTGCTCAGCGTACGGGCAGTTCGATGCCCTTCACCAGCTCGTCGACATCCGCCTGCGTGGCAGCTCCCGCGGCGCGCTCGATCACGCGCTTCGTGAGGTGGGGCGCGAACAGCTGCACGAAATCGAGCTGGTACTTGCGCAGCAGGCCGCCGCGCCGGAAGCCGATCCACGTAGTGTGGGTGGGAAAGAGGTGCGATGTGTCGATCTGCACCAGGTCGGCGTCCTCCTTCGCGTCGATCGCCATGCTGGCGACGATGCCGATGCCGAGCCCGAGGCGCACGTAGGTCTTGATGACGTCGGCGTCGCGCGCGGTGAGCGCGACGTTCGGGACCAGCCCTTCCTTCGCGAAGATCTCCATCAGTGACGACGGGCCGGTGAACCCGAACACGTAAGTGATGATCGGGTGCGCCGCGAGCTGCTTGAGCGTCGGCGCCTTGACTCTCGCGAGCGGATGGCCCTTGGGCACCACCACGTGACGGTGCCACCGATAACAGGGCAGCAACGCGTGTCCCTCGAACAGCGATTGCGAGCCCGTGGCGATGGCAAAATCGATGCGGTCGAGTGCCGCCATCTCCGCGATCTGCTCGGAGGTCCCTTGGTGCAGGTGCAGGCGCACCTCGGGGTACTGCTCGCGGAACCGCTTGATCACACCGGGCAGCACGTAGCGCGCCTGCGTGTGCGTGGTGGCGATCGAGAGCGAGCCGCGCGCCTCGTCCTTGAAGTCGTCCGACAGGCGCTTGATGTTCTGCACCTCGCGCAGGATGCGCACGGCGCGGTCGATCACCTGCTGGCCGGCCGGCGTCACGCGCGAGAGGTTGCGGCCGTCGCGCACGAAGATCTGGAAACCGAGTTCGTCCTCGAGCAGCTTGATCTGCTTCGACACGCCCGGCTGCGAGGTGTGCAGCTTCTCCGCGGCCGCCGTGATGTTCAGGCCGTTCTGGGCGACCGCGGCGAGGTAGCGCAACTGGTGGAGCTTCATGCGGGCATTCTAGCCAAAGAGTTTTGCGGCGATCGGGGCACATTGACGCTTTGACGCGATGCCCCGGCGCGTCCGTAGGCTGGCCGGCCATTCACACGCCGGAGAGCGCCCGTGACCATCGCCACTGTCCTCAGTCGCAGCCAGCAGGGGCTCGACGCGCCACTCGTGCGGGTGGAAGTGCACGTCGGGGCGGGCCTGCCGGCATTTTCCATCGTCGGACTGCCCGAAACCGTCGTGAAGGAGAGCAAGGACCGCGTGCGCGCCGCGCTCGCCAACTGCGGGTTCGAACTCCCGGCCGGGCACATCACGGTCAGCCTGGCGCCCGCCGACTTGCCGAAGGAGGGCGGACGTTTCGACCTGCCGATCGCCGTCGGCATCCTGGTGGCTTCCGCGCAGCTGCCGCCCGGCCCGTTCGATGCGACCGAGCTGTATGGCGAGCTGTCGCTCGGCGGCGAGTTGCTCTCGATCCGCGGCGTGCTGCCAACGGCGTTGCAGGGGCGGCGTGCGGGCCACACGCAGATCTTTCCCGCGGTCGATCTCGGCGAGGCGGCGCTGGCGAGGCACGGTCGCGTGCTGGGGGCGGCGCACCTGCTCGATGTCGTCAGTTACGCGCGCGGCATGCGGCCATTGCACTCCGCAGGCGCGCCCGCAGCGGGCACGGCGCCGACTGCGGCGCCGGATCTCGCGGATGTCCGTGGCCAGGACCATGCGCGACGGGCGCTCGAAGTGGCGGCCGCGGGTGGCCACAGCCTGCTGCTGATCGGCCCGCCCGGCTCGGGCAAGAGCATGCTCGCGCAGCGCCTGCCAGGCATCTTGCCGCCGATGACCGAGGACGAGGCGCTCGAAACGGCGGCAGTGCGTTCGCTGGCCGGACGCGGCTTCCGCGTGGAGGAGTGGCGGCAGCGGCCGTTCCGCAGCCCGCACCACACTGCGTCCGCGGTCGCGCTCGTCGGCGGGGGCGGGC
>Ga0114938_1000415_pt1 | contig 32627 bp, 23 predicted proteins | sample AshMeaBigSpring_FD_88675 | JGI IMG/M metagenome (GOLD analysis project Ga0114938, IMG submission 88675) | Groundwater microbial communities from Big Spring, Nevada to study Microbial Dark Matter (Phase II) - Ash Meadows Big Spring | ecosystem: Environmental > Aquatic > Deep subsurface >... | reverse complement strand
TCCCAAGATCGTGCGTGGCGGCTCGGCAGGAGCCTCGCCCTCCCAAGATCGTGCGTGGCGGCTCGGCAGGAGCCTCGCCCTCCCAAGATCGTGCGTGGCGGCTCGGCAGGAGCCTCGCCCTCCTGGCATCACGCCACCCCATTTCGTGCGTGCCGTCGCCCGGCAACGGCCCGCTCAGTCGGCGCTCAGCGTGTGCAGGCCGCACTCAACCTTGGCCGTCCCGCTCCAACGCCCGGCGCGCTCGTCCTCGCCAAACATCACGGCCCGCGTGCAGGGCCAGCAGCCGATGCTCGTGTACCCCCGATCGTGAAGTGGATTGTACGGGATGTCGTGGTCGGTGATCAGCTTCCAAACCTGCTGCTTCGTCCAGTGGATCAAGGGATTCACCTTGACCAGCTGGAACTTCTGGTCCCACCCGACCGCGGGCGCGGCGGCCCGGTCAGGGCTCTGGTCGCGCCGGATGGCGCTAACCCAGGCGTCCAGCCCCGCCACCGCACGACGCAGAACCTTGACCTTGCGATCGAAGCAGCACTGGTCGGGATTCGATTTGTACAACGGACCGCCGTGCAGCGACTCGTACTGCGCGACCGTCAGCTCCGATTGCGCGAGATGCACGTCGATCCCGTAACGCTCCCGAATCCGCTCGCGCAGCGCGAGCGTCTCGGGAAACTGGTAACCCGTGTCCAGATTGAAGATGTAAGTGTCCGGGGCGATCTCGGCCAGCATGTGGATCAGGCACATCCCCTCCGGCCCGAACGCGGTGGCCATTCCCAGCCGCGGGGCGAAGCGGTCGACCGCCCACCGCAGAATCTGCTGCGGCGCGGCCGACTCCAGCCGCTCCGCCTCCGTACGCAGTTCGTCCAGCAACTCGGGTGTGGCCGCGATGGGCTGCGACTCGGCCGTAACGCTTGCCGCCGACGATTCCGGTCCGCTGGGGTCCGGCGGATAGACGACCTTCAGTGGGAATCCGTCCGTCTGGGGCGACATGGTGGCGGTCGTGGCGGCGATGGCTGGGGCGGGTGGAGTCATGTTCCTGGCCGGCATTCGAAGGGCGTCGGCCGAGTCGCACGCGAGAGCGGCGACCGGATAAAAGATAACAATGTTAATCACCAAGGTCAACTATCGGGACTGCTATAGGTGTTATCGTCTGAGTCGGATGAAAAGGTTCAGGACGGTCCTGAACAGAACGTAAATCACTTATATGAAAGCACTTACATCATGATGTCACCGTTCACAGCCCGGTGGAAGATTTTCCCTGGTTCAGGGGGTCAGGTCGATGTTTTCGGCCAGCGCGTATCCGCGAGGTCGAGTTTGTCGGCCAGAAAATGGACCAGACGACGACCTGTGAACGGTAACCAACCAGAGGGACACGGAGAAGCAGGTGTCCTGGATGTCCGTTAGCCCGGATTACTCATCAACCTGACGAGTAGAGTTGCAAGGTGAGGCAGAGAAACAGGTTGTGGCGATCTTCCCGAAATCGCCGCGCACATCAGCCGGCACGCGCTGGCGCCCGGTTCTCCCCAATTCCATCCAAACCGGACGCTAGCGCGCTGCGGCTCATGAATAATCCGGGTTAGCGGGAGGATCGAGCCGCCTTGGACTCGGTCTGCTGCAGTGGATGGAACGGCTGTGGGATATGGCGGGCCTTGGCGTGATACGGCCGCGGCGAGGGGGCGGCCCACTGGGCGGCGTTGGCGATCACCCGCTGCACGTTGGCGTCGTGGTAGATCGGGTAGGTCTCGTGGCCCGGCCGGAAATAGAAGATCTTTCCATGTCCGCGTTGGAACGTGCAGCCGCTGCGGAAGACCTCACCCCCCTCGAACCAGCTGATGAAGACCAGTTCGTCCGGCGCCGGGATGTCGAACAGCTCGCCGTACATTTCGGTTTGCGGCAGTTCAAAGAACGCCTCCGGCAGTCCCGCGACGATCGGATGCGTCGGGCTGACGATCCAGAGCCGCTCGAGTTCGGCCGCTTCGCGCCAGCGGAGCATACAGCCGGTTCCCATCAGCCGGCGGAAAATCTTGGAGGCATGTCCGGAGTGCAGCACGATCAGGCCCATGCCTTCCAGCACGCGCTGCTGCACGCGGTCGACCACATCGTCGCGCACCTGGTCGTGGGCGGAGTGGCCCCACCAGACGAGGACGTCGGTGGCCGCGAGCACCTTGGGGGACAGCCCGTGGTCGGGCTGCTGGAGGGTGGCGGTGCCGACCTCGGCCGCCGGGCCCAGCTGGTGGCGGAGGGCGGCCGCGATGGCGTGATGAATGCCGTCGGGGTAGATGCTCCGCACGTCGTCCCGGCTCTGCTCGTGAACGAACTCGTTCCACACCGTGACGTGCAGCGGCTGGTCGGTCATCGCTTGGCTGTCCGAACTAGGCGGGCGGGGAATCCAGGGCGGGGGGCTGGTCCATTTTTCGGCCGTCATTCTCGACCCCGCGCCGGTGTGTTGGCCGAAAAGCTCGGACCTGACCCCGTGGTTTCTGTCGCACGTCTTATCCCGGGCTGTGCACGGACATCTCTATAGCACCCGTGTGCTCTGGGAACAACGGGCAGCGGTGCCTGCCGGGTGACGCCCCAGGCGGTTTCCATGGAGCGGAACGGCGCCGAACGGCCTTGCGTGATCCTGGGGGATACGAGTCGAGCTAGCCAGAGTGGCACGATCTGGGGAGGGCGAGGCTCCTGCCGAGCCGGCGCGTTCAGCCGGTTCTCGGCTCGGCGGGAGCCTCGCCCTCCCGGAACCACGAACACCGATTTTGGCCGCCGCTGAAGTGGGGCCGTGTGTTGCCCGAGCAACCGGCGGCGAGCGTCTTGCGGCTCACCATGTACCGCGGCAGTGCACGCGGCATTGGGGGGACATCCCCGTCCGCGCAGGAGGCGTTTGTTCGACGGTGCTTGACGGCGCCCCGCGCGGGCGTCACCATCGAGGCTTCGCGGCGGAGTTCCAGCGCCGATGCTCGGGCGAGAGGGCCGCCCGTCCTGGGCGGACGTAACCGTTCACGGGTCGGGGTCTGGTCCATTTTTCGGCCGATCAACTCGACCTCGCGGATACGCGCTGGCCGAAAACATGGACCTGCCCCCCTGGAATCAGGGAAAGTCTTCCACCGGGAGGTGAACGGTTACTGGGCGGACTGGCCGCCGCAGGACGCGCTGGGGCTGTGCGGAGCGGGCCGGTGTCACCGGGGATGCAGGCAGTCGTGGGGAGACGGTGATGGCGGTGCAAGGTCAAGTCTACCTGGCGGTGGACCTGGGTGCCTCGGGCGGGCGCGTGGTCGCGGGGCGTTTTGATGGCCGGCGGCTGGAGCTGGACGAGGTCTACCGGTTTGAAAACGGGCCGGTCGAGGCGTCCGGGCGCATGTACTGGGACCTGCTCGGCCAGTGGACGCAGGTGCAGACGGGTCTGCGGGCGGCGGCGGAGCGCTTTGGCGAGGCGATCACCAGCCTGGGCGTTGACACCTGGGGCGTCGATTTCGCGCTGTTGGGCCGGGGCGATGAGCTGCTGGGCAACCCCTACCATTACCGCGATCCCCGCACCCGCGGCGCCTTGGCCCGAGCCGAGCAGATCGTGAGTCGCGAGGAGATCTTCGCGGAGACGGGGCTGCAGTTCATGGAGCTGAACACGCTATACCAGCTGCTGGCGCTGCGCTGGGGCGACTCGCCCCTGCTGGACGTGGCCGAATCGCTGCTGATGATGCCCGACCTGTTTCACTGGCTGCTCACGGGCGAGAAGGCCAACGAGTACACCGACGCGACGACGTCGCAGTTGTACAATCCGCGCACCCGGGGCTGGTCGACGCGGCTCTTGGAGGCGTTCGACCTGCCCGCCCGCATCCTGGGACCGGTGGTGCCCCCCGGCACGCGTTTGGGTCCGCCGCGCGCAGCGGTCGCGCAGGCCACGCGGCTGAAGGGCGTGGAGGTGATCCTGCCCGGTACGCACGACACGGCCAGCGCGGTGCTGGCGGTACCGGCGGCCAGCCGGCCGGGGGCGGTACCCGACTGGTGCTACATCAGCAGCGGCACCTGGTCGCTGATGGGGGCCGAGGTGTCGGCGCCGGTCGTGACGGAGCATTGCCGGGCGTTGAATTTCACCAACGAAGGCGGCGTGGGGGATACGGTCCGGCTGCTGAAGAACATCGCCGGCTTGTGGCTGGTCCAGGAGTGCCGCCGCATCTGGAAGCTGGCCGGGCGCGATTTCGCGTGGGAGGAGTTGATCCAGCTGGCCGAATCCGCGCCGCCGCTGGTCTCGCTGATCGATCCCGATCACGGCGACTTCGTGGCCCCGCCCGACATGCCGGCGGCGATCCGGGAGTTCTGTCGCCGCAGCGGCCAGGCGGTTCCGGCCGACGAGGGGGCGGTCATCCGCTGCGCCCTGGAAAGCCTCGCCCTGCGGTATCGCCGCGTGCTGGGCTGGTTGGAAGAGCTGCTGGGGGCGCGGATGTCCACGATCCACATCGTGGGGGGCGGAGCGCTGAACCGCACCCTCTGCCAGATGGCGGCGGATGCCTGCCAGCGCACCGTAATTGCCGGGCCGGTCGAGGCGACGGCCATCGGCAACGTGATGATGCAGGCCGTCGCCCTGGGACACGTGGGATCGATCGCCGAGGCCCGCGGTGTGATTCGCGAAAGCTTCGCCGTTCAGTCGTATGCGCCCCGGGACACCGCGGCCTGGGACGCGGCGGACGAGCGTTACCGGGCGCTCGCACCGGTCTGAACGCCGGGTAACCGTTCACACCCCGGCGGAGCATTTCGCCGGATTCGAGGGGGTCAGGTACATGTTTTCGGCCGGCGCGTCTTCGCCGGGTCGGGCGGACTGGCCGAAAAATGTACCAGACCCCGGCCCGTGAACGGTTACGAACGCCGGCCGTGCGGCACGGACCCGCAAGAATCCCCATGGCGTTTCGCGCGTCCGGGCGTGCGGGGCGTCTGCCGAGCCGAGAACCGGCTGAACGCGCCGGCTCGGCAGGGGCCTCGCCCGCCCCGCTTCGTGCAACTCGGGTGAGTGCGGGCCGGCTCGTACTTCCTTGTCCCAGGATCACGCGCGGCGTTCTGGTTCCCGGTCCGCCTCGTGCGCGAACCAGGGACGCGTGCGGCGTTTCCCGCGAGCACGAACCTATGTCCGGGGACGCCGGCGGGATCGGCGGGCCGTGTTCGGCGGGGGGGGCTGCGTCTCGGCTGTGTCCGCTTCCCCGTGTTCGTTGGCCTCGACCTGCTCCAGTTCGAGCGTCTCGCCAAACCGCGGACCGGGGAGAATCCAGATTTCGCCGTGCAGCGCGACCTGCTCGGCCGCGACACTGTGGTGGCGCACCAGCTCCAGCAAGGCCAGGAAGGCGCCGATCAGGGCCGACTTGTGCATGCCAGCCCGAAACGTGTCGGAAAATGCCAGCCGCCCGCTCGCGCGGAGCCGGTGGTGGATCTGCAGCATATAGGTCTGGATCGGTGTTTCGTCATAGACGATGCTGGACGGCTGAGTTCCCTCGTTTTCCCGCAGGACGCGCCCCAGCGCACTGACCAGGTCCCAGAGTTCCACCTCGTGAATCGGTTGGTCGGCAGGATCGTGCGGGCGGGGCGTCAGGTCGCTGGCCAAGCGCGGGTAGCGCAGCTGCCAGGCGCGGCTCTGCTGTTCCAGCAGCGTGGCGGCGTCGCGGTACTTGCGGTACTCCAGCAGCCGGTGCACCAGTTCTTCCCGGGGATCCTCCAGCAACTCTTGCTCGTCCTCCGCCCGCGGCAGAACCATGCGGGACTTGATCTCCATCAGGATGCTCGCCAGTTCGACGAAGTCCCCCACGGCGTCCACATCCAGCGTGGACACAATCTCCAGGTATTCCAGGAACTGGGCCGTGATCGGCGCAATCGGGATGTCGAGCACGTCGACCTCGTGTTTGCGCACGAGGTACAGCAGCAGGTCCAACGGACCTCGGAAGGTGTCCAGGTCGACGCGAAAATTCATGGTGGTCGCGGGGTCGGCGCCCGCCGCGGCGGAAGGCCGGAAAGCGAATCGGTGAAAAAACGTCGGCGAGCCGCCGCCTCAGGTCGGGGCGCACGCCGGTGGTGCCATCCTTTTTTTTGTAACCGTTCACGGGTCGGGGTCTGGTCCATTTTTCGGCCGATAAGTTCGACCTCGCGCATACGCGCTGGCCGAAAACATGGACCTGACCCCCTGGAATCAGGGAAAATCTCCCACCAGGCTGTGAACGGTTACCGTTTTTTATAGCGGCGGCAGGGTTTCCGGTCAGCGGGGCGGGGTGTCGTGTCCAGCAGGTACGGCGCTTGGCCCCACCCGGCTGCCGCGACGGGTCAGGGGTCGGCGTGCACGGCCCTGGGAGCGGCTCCGTGTTGGGCCGGAGGAGGCGACGCCTCGGGCGGGACGTCGGGCGAAATGGCGGGCTTGTCTGCTTTCGGGCGTCGGTGCGTAAGTGCAGGGCAGTGGGGCCGCGGCAGCGCCAGCTGCCGCGGCATACTCCCTACGGTCCTTTCGACCGGCAGGCCGGGCACTCTTCAGGTTTCCCGCCGCCGGCCCCCGCGGATCGGTTCCCCGGCCGCGGCTTGGGCCATCCTGCGGCCGATGCGCTCCACCCGGCCTGGACGCGCTGGCCGCGAACGTGGACCTGACAGCCTGGCAGGTACACGTCCCGCGCCCGCGCCCCTTGTGACTGCGCAGGGGCGTCGACTATGATGCCGCTTTGCCCAAACTGCAGGGGATTTACCGCTTTATGCGACACGTGCTGTCGGCCGTCGTCCAGAACGTACCGGGCGTGCTGGCTCATATCTCCGGGATGCTGGCATCCCGCGGCTATAACATCGATTCCCTGGCCGTCGGCGAAACCGAGGATCCGCACCTTTCCCGGATGACCTTCGTGGTCGTGGGCGACGATCGCGTGCTGGAGCAGGTCCGCAAGCAGCTGGAGAAGATCGTCACCGTCGTGCGGGTGGTCGACATCAGTTCGCAGAACAATGTCGAGCGGGACCTGATGCTGCTGAAAGTCAGCGCCCCTCCCGGCGGCCAGCGGTCCGAAATTCGCGAATTGACCGACATCTTTCGCGGGCGGATCGTGGACGTCGGCCCGGCTGAGGTGATGGTGGAGATCTCCGGGCGGGAGAGCAAGATCGAGGCGTTCATCGAGCGGATGCGGCCGTACGGGATCATCGAGCTGGTCCGCACGGGCCGGATCGCCATGGTCCGCAGCGGTACGCGTCCCCCGGAACCGGCGGGACCCGGGGACAGCGCCCCGTCCGCCTCCCGGCTGAATGCCTCCAGCGCCCCCCGGACCTCCTGATCCCCCGCGGCCGCTGCTCCGCCGCGCCGCAAATGCCGCAGACGCCAACCCGTCGACTCACGTCACAGGAACCTTCGCCATGCCTGCCAAGATCTATTACGACAACGACGCCGACCTCTCGCTGCTCAAGGGCAAGACGATTGCCATCCTCGGTTACGGTTCGCAGGGCCATGCCCAGGCCCAGAACCTGCGCGACAGCGGCTGCGAGGTGGTGATTGGCCAGCGCCCGGGCAGCAGGAACTACGAGCTGGCGGTGGCGCACGGCTTTGAACCGGTGGCGGTGGAGGAGGCGACACGGCGGGCCGACCTGGTGAACATCCTCCTGCCGGACGAGGTGCAGGCCGATATCTACCGCGAGAAGATCCGGCCGCACTTGAAGCGGGGCAACATTCTGATGTGCTCCCACGGCTTCAACGTCCATTTCGGCCAGGTGGTGGCGCCCGACGGCGTCGACACGTTGCTGGTTGCCCCCAAGGGCCCGGGGCACCTGGTGCGGAGCGAGTTCGAGAAGGGCGGCGGCGTGCCCTGCCTGATCGCCATGTCCCCGGGGGCCCGCGAAGAGACGCTGAAAGTCGGGCTGGCCTACGCCAAGGGGATCGGCGGCACGCGCGGGGGCGTGATCGAAACGACCATCGCCGAGGAGACCGAAACCGATCTGTTCGGCGAGCAGGTCGTGCTCTGCGGCGGCGTGAGCGAGCTGGTCAAGGCCGGCTTCGAGACGCTGGTCGAGGCCGGTTACCAGCCGGAAATGGCCTACTTCGAATGCCTGCACGAGCTGAAACTGATCGTCGACCTGTTCTACCAGGGCGGACTGAGTTACATGCGCTACAGCGTCTCGAACACCGCCGAGTACGGCGACTACACCCGCGGGCCGCGGATCGTGACCCAAGAGACGCGGGAGGAAATGAAGCGCATCCTGCGCGAGATCCAAACCGGCCAGTTTGCCCGGGAGTGGATCCTGGAAAACAAGGCGGGCGCGCCGGCCTTCCAGGCGATGCGCCGCCGCGATCGCGGCCTGCTGATCGAACAGGTCGGCCGCCAGCTGCGCAGCCTGATGTCGTGGATCAACGCCAAGGAGGTCTGAGCGGGCGAAAAAGGTGTCAGGGGCGAAAAAGGTGTCAGGAACCGTTTCCGCGGGAACCCTTTCCACGGAACGCTGTTTCATGGAAACGGTTCCTGACGCCGTTCTCGCGCTCAGCGGCCGGCCGCAACTCGGGAAGTAACCGTTCACGGGGTGGTGTGCACCCCAAGGGGTCAGGCACATTTTTCGGCGGACACGTTCGCGCAGAGGGCTCGTGTCTTCCCGCCGAAAAATGAGCCAGACCCCGGCCTGTGAACGGTTACCGCGGGAACCGAACCGTCATGTCCGTTTCGCATCCTGAAATGCTTCGCGTCTATCAGCAACTGGTGCCGGGCGACCGCGTCGAGCTGACCCACGAGGTGAAGGTGGGATTCCGCCAGTGGCGGAAAGTGACCACGGGCCGCGTGGTCGCCCGCGAGCGGCGCCGTCACGGCTTGCACTACCAGCGCAACCGCGACGACAAGGTCTTCAGCGACGTCCTGGTGCTCGAGCACGACGACGGCGAGCGGACCACGGTCACGCTGGACGAGTTCACGCAGCTGCGCAAGCTGTGACGCGCGAGGCGGACCGGCGCCCCATCCTGTCCCGCCCGAATGGCAGCGTGACGATGAATGTTGTCCAACTGTACTCACGCCACGAGCGGCTCTACCAGGCCAACCGCTACGTCTACCCGGTGCTCAGCCGCCGCGCGGGCGGCATCTCGGTGGGGGTCAACCTGAACCCCGACAAGGTCTGCAACTTCGACTGCGTCTATTGCCAGGTGGACCGGCAGACCGCCGGCCCGACGCGGGTCGTCGACCGTGAAGTCCTGCTGGGCGAGTTGGACCAGATGCTCACGCTCGTCACGTCGGGGCAGCTGTTTGAGACCGAGGAGTTCCAGGCGGTGCCGGCGGACCTGCGGCAGCTGCGCGATATCGCCTTTTCCGGGGATGGCGAGCCGACCACCTTCCGCCGGTTCGACGAGCTGGTGGCGGCCTGTGCCGCGGTGAAGGACCGTCACCAACTGGACCAGGTCAAGCTGGTGTTGATCACCAACGCCAGCATGTTTCACCGGTCGCGGGTGCAGCGGGGCCTGGAGACGCTCTCCGCGCACCAGGGCGAGATCTGGGCGAAGCTCGAGGCGGGGACCGAGGCGTACTACCGGCAGGTCGAGCGGACGACGATTCCTTTCCAGCGCATCCTGGATAACATTACCTGGGCGGCGCGGCGGTGGCCGCTGGTGATCCAGGCCCTCTTCCTTCGCATCCAGGGCGCGGGCCCCACGGAACACGAACAGGAGGAGTTCTGCCGGCGGCTCAGCGAGATCACCTCCGCCGGGGGGCGGCTCTTACGGGTGCAGGTGTACACCGTGGCCCGGCCGCCGGCGGAAGATTTCGTGGCCCCCCTGGCGGACAGCGAGGTGGACGCGATCGCCCAGCGGGTGCGCGAGCGGACGGGGCTGGAGGTGGTCGGGTATTACGCGGGCGGCTGAGGGCCGCGCGCCGGCGGCGAAGGTGCAGCGCATGTTGAGCGAGGCGGGGCCCGGGGCTCGGGGGATCGGCCTGATCATGCTGGCCGTGCTCGCGTGGGGCGGGCTCCTGGCGCTGGGGGCCTACCGCTACAACCTCGATCCGCGCAAGGCGGTGATTGTGCTGGGGTGCGTCGGCACGTTTCTGGGCCTCTGGGGGCTGCTGCTGGCCCGCTGGTCGCGGCGGTCGCGGGGCGGCGCGGGACGGAGCCCGGATTCCGCGGGCGGAGCGCTCGAGGACCGATCACGGCCGCGGGGGGATCCACGATGAGCTTCAGCACGGGGCGGGCGGCCGGTGCCGCGGCGGGGCTGTCGATCGGCCAGTACCTGATCCGCCGGCTGCAGGACTACGGGATCGCGCATGTCTTCGGCATCCCGGGCGATTACGTGCTGAGCTTCTACACACAGCTCGCGCAGAGCCCGATCCGGGTCGTGGGCTGCACCCGCGAGGACTGTGCCGGCTTTGCCGCGGACGCCTACGCCCGCGTGCATGGGATGGGCGCGGTCTGCGTCACCTACTGCGTGGGTGGGCTGAGCATCTGCAATTCGATCGCCGGGGCGTACGCCGAGAAGTCGCCCGTCGTGGTGATCAGCGGCTCGCCGGGGCTGCGGGAACGGATCAACAATCCGCTGCTGCACCACAAGGTGCGCGACTTCCGCACGCAGCTGGAGGTCTTCGAAAAGCTCTGTGTGGCGGGCACCGAGCTGGCCGACGCCGTGACCGCCTGCCGCGAGATCGACCGCGTGCTGGAGGCCGCTTACCGCTACAAGCGGCCGGTCTACCTCGAGCTGCCGCGGGACATGGTGGACGTCGTGCCCCAGGTGGGACAGACCCTGTGCCCGCCGGAACTGGGCAGCGACCCGCAGGCCCTGGGCGAGGCGGTCGACGAAGCGGCGGCCCGGCTGGCGCAGTGTCGGGCGCCGCTGATCCTGGCCGGGGTGGAACTGCACCGGTTCGGCCTGCAGGATGCCGTGCTCGAGCTGGCCGAGGCGGCGCAGATTCCGATCGCGGCCACGCTGCTGGGCAAGAGCGTGATCCGCGAAACGCATCCCCTGTACGTCGGTCTGTACGAAGGGGCCCTGGGACGGGCGGCGGTCACCCGGTTCGTGGAGGAAAGCGACTGCGTGCTGGTGCTGGGCGCGTTCATGACCGATCTGAATCTGGGCCTCTACACGGCCAACCTGGATCCGGCCCGCTGCATTTATGCCACGAGCGAGCAGCTGCGGATCCGGCACCACCATTTTCACGACGTGGCCCTGGGCGACTTTGTGCGGGCCCTGACCGCCCGCCGCCCGCAGGTCCCGCGGCGGGAGATTCCGCCGGAGTTGTCCCGGGCGCCGGTGCCGTTTGTGCTGCAGCCCGAGGCCCCGCTGACGGTGGCCCGCCTGATCGCCCGGCTGAACGAGCAGTTGAGCGAGGACACGATCGTGATCGCCGACATCGGCGACGCACTCTTCGGGGCCACGGAGTTGGTGATTCACGGCCACACCGAGTTTCTCAGCCCGGCCTACTACACCTCGATGGGGTTCTCGGTGCCGGCGGCCCTGGGGGCGCAGATGGCCCGCCCCGACCGCCGCGTGGTGGTCCTCTGCGGCGACGGGGCCTTCCAGATGACGGGGATGGAGCTGTCCTCGATCGTGCGCTACGGCTTTGACCCGATCGTGATCGTGCTGGACAACGGCGGCTACGGCACCGAGCGCCGCTTGCACGCGGGGGAGTGGGAGTTCAACGACATCCATCCGTGGCAATACAGCCGCTTGCCGGAGGTGCTGGGCGGCGGCGCGGGGTACGAGGTACGCAGCGAGGGCCAGTTCGACCTGGCGCTGCGCGCGGCCTGGAACGATCGCGGCGGCGTGAGCCTGCTCCAGGTGCACCTGGCCCGTGACGACCACAGCCCGGCCCTGCACCGCCTGACCGAGCGGCTGAAGGCGCGGGTCTGAACGGGTCGTAACCGTTCACGGGCCGGGGTCTGGTACATTTTTCGGCCCATCCGCCCGACCAGGCGAAGACGCGCCGGCCGAAAACATGTACCTGACCCCCTCGAATCCCGCTAGATGCTCAGCCGGCGTGTGAACGGTTACGAACAGGCCGGTTTACGGGTGCACCGCGGCCCACTCGGATCGGGCCACTTCGACCAGGGTGCGGACCAGCACGCCGGAACCGCCGCCGTCCTGCCACGGTTTGGGCTTTTCCAGGAAGGCCGGGCCGGCGATGTCCAGGTGCGCCCAGGGCGTGCTCTCCACGAACTGCTCGAGAAACTTGGCGGCGGTGATCGCGCCCCCCCAGCGGCCCTCGCCGACGTTCTTGATGTCCGCCACCTCGCCCTGGATCTGCTCGTCGTACTCGGGAAACATCGGCAGCTGCCAGACGCGTTCCCCGCAAGCCCGGGCGGCCGCCGCGACCGTGTCGCACCACGGTTGCGAATTGGTCATCAATCCCGCCACGTCCTGCCCCAGGGCCACGACGCACGCGCCGGTGAGCGTGGCCAGGTCGATGATCCGCTCGGGCCGGGGTTCCTGCGCCAGGGCCACGCAGAGCACGTCGGCCAGGACCAGCCGGCCCTCGGCGTCGGTGTTGTGCACCTCGATCGTTCGCCCGTTGCGGGCCGTCAGCACGTCGCCCAGCTTGTACGCCCGCGAGCCGGGCATGTTCTCGACCAGGCCGATCAAACCGACGACATTCACGGGCAATTGCAGTTGGGCGATTGCCTGGAGCGTCGCGAGCACCGTGGCGGCCCCCGCCATGTCGCACTTCATGGTCAACATGCTCTCGCTGGGCTTGAGCGACAGGCCGCCCGAGTCAAAGGTGACGCCCTTGCCCACGAGGGCCAGCGGGGCCTGGCTGGCGGCCGCTCCGCGATACCGCAGGATCACCAGCCGCGGCCCGCGGTCCGAGCCGCGACCTACCGCCAGCAAGGCCCCGCAGCGCTCCCGTTCCAGGCGCGCCTCGTCCCAGACCTCGCACTCCAGGGCGCACGACTGGGCGACCACCACCGCCCGGCGGGCGAATGAGTCCGGGTAGATTTCCGTTGGCGGCTCGTTAACCAGCTGCCGCGCGAGGTTCACCGCGCCGCCGAGGATGCGGCCGCTGCGGCAGACCTCCGCGTCGGCCTCCGCCCAGACGATTTCCTCGATGGGAAAACGCTTTTTCTCGGTGCGATACAGGTCCTGCCCGTGGCAGCCGGTCAGTGCGCCGCAGATGCCGCTTTCCGCCAGGGCTGCGTCGCGGGGATCGCCCAGGTAGAACACGACTCGCGAGCGCTGGCGCGCGGCCAGCTGCCGCGCGGCCGCGGCCGCCGCGCGATAGACCACGCCACGATCCAACGCGGCGGGGTCGCCAAGCCCGACTGCCAGCACCTGCCGCGCCGCCACGCCCCGCGGTTCCAGCAGGGCAACCAGTTCGCAAGGCTTACCGCGAATCTCCTGGCACTCGATCAGACGGCTCAGGACGCCCCCCGTAACCTGGTCGACGTCTGCCGCGGGCCGGCTCAGGCCCTGTCCGGCATGCAGCCCGATCACGACAGCGTCGGCCTCGACCCGGGACGGCGATTCCGTCGTGCTGGAGACGCGAACTTCCATCGGTTCCCCCGGTGCTGGTAGTGGAGTGGGCGGTTCCAGTGCTTTGTCACCGCTTAATTTCCGGGTGGCACCGGTTTGTGGCTACCCTAATCCTTAGGCGCAGTTCAACAATAAGTTACCGAAATCACTCATCAGCCGCCGGGCGCTAGCCCGCGGTTCATCCGCGAAAGACCGCGGGCTAGCGCCCCGCGGCTGATCCACAAAACCGGCAGGCAATTGTCGTGCAGCGCCTTAGGTGTGACCATACACGAGTACCCAGTACCCAGTACTCGGCACTCAGTACCCGGTGCCCGGTGCTTAGTCACAGCTTAATTTCCGGGTGGCACCGGTTTGTGGCTACCCTAATTCTTAGGTGTGACAAAGCACGATCGGGTCCAGGTCGTTGAGCTGGGTGCCGGACTCCGGAACGTCACGGAATCATACCCGCCGATCAAGGCCACGTGCATCGCCAGCTCCGCCGCCGGGTGCCCGAGCATTGTAACGGTCCCCTTGCGGCGCGGACAGGGTCGGCGCTCGTACCGCCGGGGCAGCTGCGCCTGCGAGGAGATTGCCCCGCCGAACACGGGCACCGGGTTGCCAATTCGTGGCCCCGGGTCAAACAATGAGCCCGTTCCGAGCCGCTCGGCCCACGGCTCAGCAGGAGCTTCGCCCTCCCATGCTCGTGCAACCTTATTAAGATCGCTTGGCGTGACTGCGGGAACGAGCTGGATCGCTGGCCGCAGGGCAGCGGGCCATGGGCCCGCACGGCGAGGCCGCGGAACGAAAACAAAGCGCGAGAACGCAATGGGCTATCGCAACCTGCAGCAATGCGTCGCGGACCTGGAGCGGCAGGGGCACCTCGTGCGCCTGGACGACGAGGTGGACGCCTGCCTGGAGGCGGCCGAGATTCACCGCCGCGTTTTCCAGTCGGGTGGACCCGCGGTCCTTTTCACGCGAGTCAAGGATTGCCAGTTTCCCCTGGTCTCCAACCTGTTCGGCACGATGGAGCGGATGCGGTTCCTGTTTCGCGACACGCTGGATACGGTCTGCCGCCTGGTCGAGTTGAAGGGCCAGCCGGAGCGGTTGCTGCGGCATCCGACCCGCTACCTGGTTCCCGCCCTGCGGGCCGTGCGGATGCTGCCGCGGCGCCGCCGCGGTGGACCGATCTTGCGGCACGAGACGACGGTCCGCCGGCTGCCGCAGGTGAAGTGCTGGCCCGACGATGGCGGGGCCTTCATCACGCTGCCCGTGGTCTACACGGAGGATGTTGCTCAGCCGGGGCTCGGCAAATCCAACCTCGGCATGTACCGCGTGCAGCTGTCCGGCGGCCAGTACCGCCCTGATGCGGAGGTGGGACTGCACTACCAGCTGCACCGCGGCATCGGCGTGCACCACGCCTCGGCGATCCGCCACGGCCAACCCTTTCGCGTAAACATCTTCGTGGGCGGCGCGCCGACGATGGCCGTGGCCGCCGTGATGCCGCTGCCCGAGGGGCTGTCCGAATTGACGCTGGCCGGCGCACTCGGTGGGCACCGCATCCCGATGGTGGTCGGCGGCGGACGCCTGCCGATCTACGCCGAGGCCGACTTCTGCATCGTCGGCACCGTGGACGACCAGCGGCGGCTGCCCGAAGGTCCGTTCGGCGACCACCTGGGATATTACAGCCTGGCTCACGACTTTCCCGTGCTGCGCGTCGCGCAAGTGTATCACCGGCCGGGTGCGATCTGGCCGTTCACGGTGGTCGGACGACCGCCGCAGGAGGATACGATGTTCGGGCGCCTGATTCACGAACTGACCGGCCCCGTGATTCCCACGGTGGTCCCCGGGGTTCATGCCGTGCACGCCGTCGACGCGGCGGGGGTCCATCCGCTGATGCTGGCGATCGGCAGCGAACGGTATGTGCCTTACGAACAGCGCAGTCGCCCGCGCGAGTTGCTGACGCAGGCCTGCGCGATTCTGGGCCAGGGGCAGATGTCGCTGGCCAAGTACCTGCTGATCGCGGCTCAGGATGACGATCCGGCCCTGGATGTGCACGACATCCCGGCCTTCCTGGCACATCTGCTGCGACGTGTCGACTGGAGGCGCGATCTGCACTTCCACACGCAAACCACGCTCGACACGCTCGACTATTCCGGGACGGCGCTGAACGAGGGTTCGAAGCTGGTGATCGCCGCGGTTGGTCCGGCGACGCGCACGTTACCGGGCGAACTGCCGGAAGGGCTGTCGCTGCCGGAGGGCTTTGCGGCGCCGCAGGTCTGCCTGCCGGGGGTGTTGGCGGTCGGGGGGCCGCCGTTTGCCACGTCCCCTGGTGGTGAGGAACCGCACCTCGGCAGGTTCTGCCGCCATTTCCGCCGGGACGATCCCCTGTGTGGTTTTCCGCTGATCGTGATTGTCGACGACAGCCCGTTTGTCGCTCGGTCTTTCAACAATTTCCTTTGGGTCACCTTCACGCGCAGTAACCCCGCGGCCGATGTTCATGGCATTGAACCCTTCATCCAGCAGAAGCACTGGGGTTGTCGGGGATCGTTGGTCATCGACGCCCGCAGCAAGCCGCAACACGCGCCGCCGCTGGTGGAAGACCCGCGGGTCTGCGCTCGGGTCGACGCCCTGGCGGCGCGGGGTGGACCGTTAGGCCGGTACCTGTGAACATCGGGTGCGGCAGGCGATGAGCGCGTCGCGTGCCACGGAGCCAGCCGCGGGGGGCCGGGGTGCAGCCCTCCCGGGCGCTGCCTTGCCACTGCGCGTAACGGGGGACCACTGATGACAGCCTGGGGACCGGTCGTCGGGGAGACGTTCTGGCTGGCGGCGCTGGAGCAGCCCGCGGAACTGACGCCGGCGTTGCGGGCGATCCTGCTGGTCTGGCTGGCCGTCCTGGGTGGCGCCGTCGGCAGCTTTCTGAACGTGGTCGTTTATCGCATGCCTCGCGGCAGGAGCATCCTCCATCCCGGATCGAGTTGTCCCGCGTGCAACCGACCGATCCGGTGGTACGACAACGTCCCGGTGCTCAGCTGGTTTGTGCTCGGCGGCCGCTGCCGCGACTGCCGGGCGGCGATTTCGGGCCGATACCCGCTGGTGGAAGCCGCGGTCGCGGCCCTGTTCGTGCTGCTCGCCAGGGGGCCTTTGTTCTCGGCGGAGGCAAGCCCCGGCGCTTCCGCGGCGTGGGGGATGTACGTCTATCAGCTGCTGCTGTTCTGCCTGCTGGTGTGTGTGCTGTTGATCGACCTCGACGACCAACTTGTGCCACTCAAGCTCCTGGCCCCGCTGTTGGCAGCGGGCCTGGCGGCGCCGCTCGTCTGGCCGCAGATTCGGCCGGATGGCAGCCTGGCGGGACTGCCCTCGGGCCTCGACTGCGTGGGGCCGATCGGGATGCTGGCCGATGGTCTGTTGGGTGCAGCGCTCGGTGCCGTGCTGGCCTTCTGCAGCCGCCCGTCGACGGCGGCTGGCCTGGCGGGGGCAGGTTCCCGGCGGGCGCGGCTGGCGGCCCTGCTGGCCGTTGGCATCTACCTGGGCGGGGGTGCGGCGGCGGTCGCCGCGGCCGCCACGTCGCTGTTGTTCCTGGCGATGCAAGGGGCCGCCGTGTTTACCCCCGTCGTGGGGCGGATCCCCTGGACGATGCTCTTGGCTGCCGTGACCCTCGGGCACGCCGTGGGCGGCGGGAGGGCTACCGACTCCTGGAGCGCGATCGACCGGTGGGGGGCATCACCGGTCGTGGCGTGGAGCCTGGCGTGTGGCGTCGTGTTGGCGGCGTCGCTGTTGACGCGCCGGATCACCAGGCGACACACTGGTCGGCCGAGGGCAACATCGCGCGGGCGATGAGAGGGCCGGGCAGGTGCCGCGCTGCCCGCCCGCGGTCAGGCGGCACCACCGACGATGAGTGACGGCCATGCACGAGCGGGGCGAGGAACAGGTACAGGCGATTCTCAACTCGCCCAGCTACCGGCTGGCGGAACTGGATACGGAGTTCCTCGGCCGCCGGGAACTGCGTCCGGTGCGGATGCAGCTGGAGTTGCTCAAGCCGGAGATGAAGCTCACCGAGGCCGGCGTGAACTCGACGATCGTCGTCTTTGGCGGCACGCAGGTCGTCGAGCGGGACGAGGCGGCGCGGCGGCTGCAGGCGGCCCGCGAGGGCTTGGCCGCGGAGCCGCACGACCCTGCGCGGCAGCGGGCGGTGCAGCGGGCGGAACGCGTGCTGGCCAAGGCTGGGTACTACGACGATGCCCGCGAGCTGTCGCGCATCATCTCCTCCGCCTGCCAGGGCCAGGGACGCTGCGATTACGTGGTGATCACCGGCGGCGGCCCGGGGATCATGGAGGCAGCCAATCGCGGCGCGTTCGATGTCCAGGCGAAGTCGATCGGCTTGAACATCACCCTGCCCGAGGAACAGGCGCCGAACCCCTACATCACGCCGGAACTGTGCTTTCAATTCCACTATTTCGCCCTGCGCAAGATGCACTTCCTGCTGCGGGCCCGCGCGCTGGTGGTATTTCCCGGCGGGTTCGGCACGCTGGACGAGCTGTTCGACGCGCTGACCTTGCGGCAGACCAACCGCATGCAGGCGATCCCGATCATTCTCTACGGACGGGAATACTGGGAGCGGGTCATCGATTTCCAGTTTCTCGCCGATGAGGGCGTCATCTCCGACGCCCACCTGGGGTTGATCGACTACGCGGAGACCCCGCTCAAGGCCTGGGACCTGATTGCCCGCTTCCACAATCACGCCTGACGCCGCCAGCCGTGGCCGATGCGGCCAGCGTCGGCCACGTTGTCAGCGCGGATGCCGGCAGCATCCGCCACGTGTCGGCCGCCTTCGGTTTTCCGTCCAACGTGGGACAGGCTTCCAGCCTGTCTCACCCACAACCGTAACCGTTCACGGGGTGGACGCCAGACGTGCGGCACCCTCGTGTTCTGTCCATTTCAAGTGTTCGGGTTCGGCAATCAGCCGGAGGGCGCTAGCCCCCGGTCCTTCGCGGATGAAGCGCGGGCTAGCGCCCCGCGGCCGATCCGAAAATTCAACCTGGACGATGCACTAGTACTACGGCGCTGGGTCGCCGAAATGGATTTGGCATAACCAGCTACGGTCCATAACCTTACGACAGATCTCACGGACGGCGCTGTTTGCAGGCTCGGTACGCCCCGCCAAATGTGCTAACCCGACGAGATCACAACGCGGTGCAAGCGGCAATCGACGCCGCTATCCGTGCCAGCAAAATGTAACCCAGCGCAGTAGAACGAAACGAACCGCCAGCCCTCGCACCAGCCCGTTGGACGCCGCCAGGCCTCAGCGAACGGCCGACGAGCACGGGCAAGCCCGTGGCACCCTACGGATCGTGTAGGCGGCGTTCTCCGAACGCCGCAGAGCGCAAGTTTTCGCTCGGCCATTGGCACTCAGCGGCTCTGGACTTCCGTCGTCCTTGCATCAACGACGTTTGACGACGTATTGTGGCACCCTAAACGAACCGCCAGTCCTCGCACCAAAGCGTTCGACGCCGCCAGGCCTCAGCGAACGGCCGACGAGCACGGGCAAGCCCGTGGCACCCGGCGCTAGCCCCCGGTCCTTCGCGGATGAAGCGCGGGCTAGCGCCCCGCGGCGGATCCGAAAATTCAACCTGGACGATGCACGAGGGGGTCAGGCACATACTTCGGCGGCGGCCTCCCACAACACCGAGCGATCCTCCCGCCGAGAAACGAGCCAGCCCGCGGCTTGTGAACGGTTACCCCACAAACCTCTAGTTGCCCGCAGTCGGCGCGCATCCGACGTTCGCCTCAACAAGATCTGCACACCCTCGGAAAAGCCGTGCCCGCACTCTCCGTCGCGGCCGGCCTTGGGCTGCCTTGGGAGCGGCCTCTGGCCTACAATAGCTGGCGGTTCACGTAATTGGCGGTGGGCGGCGAGGGCTTGCCGGCAGGCCCGTCTGGCCTCCTTCAGGCCCCCTCCCATCCGGCCAACTGGCTTGAGAATTCTGCGAGGTCCCACATGTCACGGCTCATCGGTTTGCGTGCAGACACCCGCTGGTCACGGTCCGCGTTGCCCTGGCTGGCCGGGGCGTGGCTTGCCTCGCTGGTGCTGACGGGGTGTCCCTGGCCCGCCGGTCCGGGGCGATCGGCGCCCTCCAGTCGCCCGCAGCCCGCCGATGATGAACCGGCCGATGACGAACCGGGCGAGTCCGACCTGGGTGCCGCTCCGCTGCAGCCGCGACCGATCAATGCCGAGCTGGACGATGAATTGACCGTACCGGATGGAACGCCCGATCAGCTGGCGCGATTCATCGAACAACTCAGTCAGATGACGCCCCAGGGAGCCACCTCCGAGGCGATCGGCGCGGACATCGAACGGATCATGCTGGCCCGCCTGGTCGCCGCCGAGAAGATTCTGAGCCAGCGGCCGGAGCCCGAGTTCGAGGAGATCGCGGTGGAGACCAAGCTGGATTCCCTCCGCGCCCTGGCGATCGTGGGCGACGCGGCTTACCGCGTCGAGTTCCAGCAGTTCATCAGCGGGCTGCTCAAGAGCAGCGACCCGGAGCGGGTTCTGCTGGGCCGCTGCGGGCAGTTCCAGTTGCGCGTCGACCAGCTGGCAAACGGCGAATTGGACAATCCGCAGGCGGTGCTCGACGATCTGAAGAAGCTGGTCGCGCTCCAGGGCGCCGGAACGTCGGTCTTCATTGCGGGGCGGCAAGCGGCCGTCGTGCTGCAGCAGACCGGGATGCAGACGCAGGCGGTCGAGATGCTCCGGATCGTGGGCCACGCCTTCCAGGATCACCCGGATTCAGGGCTGGCCGACGAGGCCGCGGCCCTGCTGGAACAGGCCGAACTGTTTGACTTCCAGACCCGGCTGGCCGCCATGCTTTCGGGCGAACCGGGCGCGCTGCCCCAGTTGTTGGCCAGCGTGCGCCGGCTGCTGGCGAAGCGCCCGCCCAGCGAGGTCGCGCTGGAAATGAGTTCGCGCGCCGCCCAGATGCTCGAGTATTCCGGCCACGCCGCGCAGGCCTCGCAGGTCTATGCCGCCATGCAGGAAGCCATCCAGGATCTGTCCGACCCCACGGTGGCCGGCCAGGTGGGGCGGACCGTGGAGATGGCCAGCCGCCGGATGCAACTGGTCGGCAAACCGCTCCAGATTGACGGGATGCTCGCGGACGGTTCGCCGCTCGACTGGAGCAGCTACGCGGGCAAGGTAGTGCTGGTCGACTTCTGGGCCACCTGGTGCGGTCCCTGCCTGCGCGAGATTCCCAATATCCAGGAGAACTACGCGCGTTATCGCGAGAAGGGATTTGAGGTGCTGGGGGTCAACCTGGACGAGAACCGGGCGGACGTCCAGCAGTTTTTCGAGAATGAGGGGCTCCCCTGGCCAACGGTCTTCAGCGACGACCCGAACGCCAACGGTTTCGAGAATCCCAACGCGGTGCGCTGCGGCGTGGAGGCCATCCCCTTCCTCGTCCTGGTGGGGGCCGATGGCAAGGTGGCGGCGCTGCACGTCCGCGGACCGCAACTGGGGGCCAAGCTGGCCGAGTTGCTCGGTCCGGCCGACCCGCGTCCTGACCAGCCCGCGGCGGACGAGCCGGCGCCGAACGACCTGCCGGCGGACGAACCTCCGCCGGAGGAAGGGGCGTTGCCCGACGTGCCGCTGCTGCAGGGCCACCGTGCGCCCCCCGCGGGCGGCGCGATCGCCCGCGCGGGCGTCACGCGCCGGGAGATGGCCGGGGCCTCCGCGCTGGGCACGATCGAGGTCGCCGGTCCGCAGGCGACCGTCCCTGCCGTGCCCGTCTGCGGCAACTCCGCCCCGGATGACGATCATGATGCCGACCGAGACGCGACCGCGGATGACGACGAGCCGGCGGAGGAGGCCTTCTCCAACCCCTACGAGCCGTCGGCCGAGATGACGCCGCGCGAGTTGGTCGAGTTCCTCCTCGAGATGCAGGACAAGCCGAGCAGCATCCAGCACCGCGAGGGGTTCTCGCAGGGGGTGATCGCGGCTGCCGACCGCGTCCTGGCCGCCGATGTCCAGGTCAAGTGGAAGACGATCGCCCTGCTGGCCAGGTTCCACTACGTCCATCGCGACGCCAGCCTGGGTGACGAGGCCGCGCAGAAGGAGCTCGGGCGGATGACCGAACAGTGGGCCGACGATGCCCGCCCGGAGGTGCAGGAGGAAGTGCGGTTCCTGCGGCTCGAACAGCGTTCACTCGACAGCCGCCGGCTGTCGCCCGACGAGATCGCGCAGCTGGTCGAAGAGGTGGTCCAGTTCCTGGAGGACCGGCCGCCCGGTGAGCGGCATCTGCGATTGGCCTCCAGTGCGGTGGAGGCAATCAATCGCCTGGACGATGGCGAGCAGCGAGAAACGTGGTTCCGCCGCCTGGGCGAGCCCCTGGCCAAGAGCACGAGCCGCCCCGTGGCCCGCTACGGAAAGCGGTTGGCGCGCGGCGCCCCGGTCCGCCTGGAACAGCTGGTCGGCAAGGAGCTGATGATCGAGGGCGCGACTGTCGACGGCACCGCCTTGGATTGGGCGAGCTATCGCGGCAAGGTCGTGCTGGTCGACTTCTGGGCCACCTGGTGCGGACCCTGCCTGGAGGCGATGCCGCAGCTCGAGCAACTGCGTGCCAGGTACACCGAGCAGGGTTTCGAGATCGTGGGCATCAGCCTGGATGAGGACCTCGACGCGCTGGCCAGCTACCTGGAAGAGAACCCCGTGGCCTGGACGATTCTGGCGGGCCCCACCAACCAGCAGCTGGCCGAGCGATGCGGCGTCCGCGGCATTCCCGCGCTGGTGCTGGTCGATTCCCAGCGCCGAGTCGTGGCCGTCGGGCACAGCGTGGCGGAGATGGAGCGGCAGGTCCAGCAGATGCTTGCGCCCGCGGACGACGACCGGCCGGAAGACGAATCGCCCGATTCCCCCTAGGCCGCTGCACGCTGTCTTCAACGGATAGCCGCCAGGCAGGTTGCAGCGGCCTTGCCGGGGATTGTCGCGGAGAATCGCCAAGACGGTCACCGTTCACAGGCCGGGGTCTGGCTCATTTTTCGGCGGGAAGACGGCTCGGCGTCGTGGCACGCTGCCGCCGAAAAATGTGCCTGACCCCCTGGGGTGCAACAGGTCTGGCGTCCACCCCGTGAACGGTTGCGCCCAGACGCACTAAATAGCCTTGCGTGATCCTGGGAGATACGGGTCGAGCTAACGAGCGTGACACAATCTGGGGAGGGCGAGGCTCCTGCCGAGCCGGCGTGGGCGGCGGGTTCTCAGCTCGGCGGGAGCCTCGCTCCCGGAATCACGAAACCCTATTTAGTTTCCGGGTTAGGCCGCCAGGGCGGCCACCGACCGTGGGCGCTATGAAGTCTTGCGATCCTGGGCGGGCGAAGCTCCGGCTGAACCATGGACGCGACGGCTCGGCGGGAGCCTCGCCCTCCCAGACTTGCGCAACCCGAGTTGGCGTTCGATGACGGATCGATCCTCCGCGTTCGCGGCCGTCGGAATGGCCGCTCAAGGGATCGATCCGCCACGCGGCGGCAGATTCCCGGGTCGACCGTACGCTCGCGGGCGTGGCGGCCGCCATGAAGTCCGACCCAAGCGGGGGCATTGCGTTGCGACAGGCCTTTCAGGATGTAGCGTGCCCGGTCTGCGGCTGTGTTTGCGACGACCTGACGGTGACCGTCGAGGATGGCCGGATCACGGCGGTGGAGCCGCCCTGCCCGCTGGCCGAGCCCTGGTTTCTGGCCCAGCACGCGGGGCATCCGCCGGCTCGCATTGCGGGCTGCCCCGTGGAACTCGACGCGGCGGTGGCCGAGGCCGCGTCGATCCTGCGCGGGGCCCGTGCGCCGCTGATCTACGGCTTGTCCCGCAGCAGCACCGGCGGGCAACGGGCCGCCGTGCGGCTGGCCGACCTGTTGGGGGCCACGATCGACACGACCGCCTCGCGCTGCCATGGACCGTCGATCATGGCCCTGCAGGAGGTTGGCGAGAGCACCTGCACGCTGGGTGAGATCCGCGAACGGGCCGACCTGGTGATCTACTGGGGAGTGGATCCCCTGGAGAGTCATCCGCGCCACCTGCAGCGCTACGCCGTCGAACCGCTGGGCCGGTGGGTGCCCCGCGGCCGGGACGATCGGCGGCTGGTTGTGGTCGACGTTCGGCCGACCGCGACGGCAGGCCGTGCCGACAAGTTCCTCCAGATCGCCGCCGGTCGCGATCTGGAAGTGCTCTGGACGCTCCGGGCGATCGTGCGCGGGCTCGCGGTTGATCCGCGGTACGACGCCGGGGCGCCCCTTGCCGAGCTGCGGCAACTGGCCGACTGGATGGCTTCCTGCCGCTGCGGCGTGGTCTTTTTCGGTCTGGGACTGGCCCGCCTGGCCAGCGGGCACCGCGACGTCGAGGCCCTGCTGCGGCTGGTGCGCGACCTGAACGGCATCACGCGGTTCCACGCCCGGCGGATGCGGGTGCCCGGCGACGTGGCCGGGGCCGATAGCGTCCTCTGCTGGCAGACCGGGTTTCCCTTCAGCGTGAACCTGGCCCGGGGTTACCCGCGGTACAACCCGGGCGAATACTCGGCCAACGAACTGCTGGCCCGCCGCGAAGCCGACGCGTGCCTGCTGGTCGGCAGCGAGGGGGTCGTCGACCTGAGCGACAACGCCCGGACGCACCTCCAGTCGATACCGATCATGGTCCTGGATTACCCTTCCGTGGAGAGCCCCTGGGAGCCCGCGGTACGCTTTACGACCGGCGTCCACGGGGTGCACCTGCCCGGCACGGCCTACCGCATGGACGAGGTGCCGATCCCGCTGCGGCCCGTGGTCCCGTCACCCTACCCGAGTGACGAAGACGTGCTGCGGGAGATCATCCAGCGGCTCCGTCCGGCGGCAACGGCGGACGCGCCGCCAGCCTGAAACGTCTCCATATTCGTTTCTATGCTGCCGCCGGTCGGCTTTGTCACATCATCGTCGTCTTTCGCTCCGCGAAAGACCGTACTTTCGCGGAGCGAAAGGCGACCATCCTCGGCGGGTGCCGTATACATAGGTTCTCGTGTTTCCGGGAGGGCGAGGCTCCCGCCGAGCCGAGAACCGGCTCAGCGCGCCGGCTCGGCAGGAGCCTCGCCCTCCCAAGATCTTGCAGCTCTGATTACCGCGTCCCGTATCGCTCAGGATCACGCAAGGCTATTTGGCCCAAGAGAAGTCCCAGGCGTCAGGTCCATGCCTTCGGCCAACGCCCCGGGCGGAGTGAAATTTGTCAGCCGGTAACAGGATCGCCGCATGAAGTAACTAAGGCGCTGCACGACAATTACCTACCGGTTTTGTGGATCAGCCGCGGGGCGCTAGCCCGCGGTCTTTCGCGGATGAACCGCGGGCTAGCGCCCGGCGGCTGATGAGTGACTTCGGTAACTTATTGTTGAACAGCGCCTAACCACGGATAACACCGATTTCACGGATAAGAGGGTAACCGTTCACACCCTGGTTGAGGATTTGCCGTGATTCCAGGGGGTCAGGTCCATGTTTTCGGCCCACGCCTGTGGACATGGTGGAGTTTATCGGCCGAAAAATGGACCAGACCCCGGCCCGTGAATGGATTCAATCGGACGGGACCTTCGTGTTGACGACCTATGAGCTTGGCGACGGGGCGGTCGCGGGCACGCACCGCGTCCGCGTTACCTGCTACGAAGGCCAGAGCCCCGCAACCAGGCCCCTGGAACTGCACGGGCTGGGCGAATCGCTGATCCCCGAGAAGTACTCCGTGTACTCCAGCAGCGGCCTGCAGGTGGAAGTCGCTCCCGCGATGCGCGCCGAGGTTGTGCTGCACCTGCGGGACGAACCTTGATCCACAGCCCCCGCCGTCCGCGGGCGAGATCACAGCCCCGGCCGCGGTTTCGGCGTGGCATCGGCCTTCAGATCGCCCAGCGCATACTGCACGCCCGCCAGATAGTGCCGCAGGATCAGCGGGTGGTGGAAGATCTCGTCGCGGTGCCCCAGCGAGCAGTACCAGGTGCGCCCCCGACCGTACGTCCCCAGCCAGGCAATCGGGTAAAAACCGTCCTTGCGGCTGCCCTTGCTCAGCTGGTCCCACTGCGGGTCCAGGCTGAGCAGCATCCGGCGGTCCGAGGGGAGCGCCGTCTCGTTGCGAAACTGGTAGATCTCGTCGGTGATCTTAAAGTCGCGGCCCTCGAACATGGCGCACAGCGGATGCTCCGGGCAGAGCACGCGTACCGGCACCTCGGTGTGCCACGGATGCCCCGCGAAGGCGCCGCCCATCAGGTCGTTGAACTCCTTCCAGTTCTGATACGTGTCGGTGGCCGAATGGATGCCGGCCAATCCCTTGCCGCCGGATACGAAGTCGACCAGGCTCTGCTTCAACCGCGCCTCGCGCTCCCGGACCATTCGTTGCTGGGCGGCGTCCGCCGGCCACGCCCGGGGACGGAAGATCTCGCCGGTCGTGTTCAGCAGCAGCACGGCGTCGAACTGGCGGAGAGATTCCGGTTCAAAGAGTGCCTCGTCCTCACTGTGCACCGCCGTCCAGGCCCCCGTCTTTTCGCCCAGCATCGTCAGGGAGAAAACTCCCACCGGGATCGAGCCGTGGCGGAACCCGTTGGTCTTGCTGAAGATTAGCAGCCGGCGCGGCGCCTGGGGCCGGGCAGGCGCCGACTCCGGCATCGCCACCACGACCCGCTGCCGCACCTCCGGTCTCACCTCCTCCGCGGCCCGGCAAGCCGCCCCCAGGCCGATGCAAAACACCGCGACCGTCCCCAGCAACCTGCAGCCCCGGCACATCGTGGCAACCTCGATCTGTGGTCCGTCCCGGGGAGAAATGAAAGCGGGCTGCGCGACCGCCGACCGTGTCAGCTCACGTCGCCGACAGCCGCCCCGCCCCGACACCTCTACGCACACATCGCGGCAGGTGCCTGTGTCACGATCCGGACGAAGGCAGGCGCTATGGCGCCAGGCCCTCCGTGGCCGATGCGCTCCGTTCATTGCGGAATCGTTGTACGCCCGCTACGCGCCGAAGGCGGAAGCGACCGCAGCCCTGTCGAGCGCCCGCGGGGCGAAGTCCATCACCGGGAGGGGCGGCGATACGTTGCCAGGGCAATCCCGGCCACGATCATCCAGACCAGGACCGATGCCGGCTCGGGGACGGCCAACGGCTCCGCCGGGCCCGGTTCTACCGCAGGCACCGTGATCGGAGCGGAGAGGGCATAGAGTGATCGCAGTTCCACGTTGGACTCGATGGTGTTCAAGATCCACAGGAAGGTCGACGAGCCGCTGAGCCCACTCACGACGGAAGCCTGGCCCAACTCGGCCCCGGAATATGCCGCACCCGCGGTAAACCCATCGAAATCCGATCCCGTCCAGACCGACGTAGATAGGAGAGTGCCCGTCTCGTCGTACCCGATCGCAGCCGCCAACGGTCCATCCCACATGTCGGCAAAACCAGTGGCCACCAACTGGCCGGCCGTGTTGTAGACCGTATTGGAGACCACGGCGTGCACAATCGCGTCGTCGGTCGCCGTCGAAGCGATCGCCGCCCAGGTCACCGGCGAGCCGACGAGTGCGAAGCTGGTGGGGCCGATGCCGGCACTGTCCGCCACGCCGTTCACAAACGTGTCGTAGTCGCCGATGCTGGCACTGGTCGCGTCCCGCGTGGTGCTGGTCACGAACACCAGCTGGTAGGTATCACCGGGATTCAAGCCGGGCGGCGGAATGATCGGCGCGGCCCGCGCCGCGGTGGCCAGTACCACGCACCAGGGGACGGCGGCGATAAGGCACCGGGAACTCATCAGAATCTATCCACTACAGCCCAGGGGTAACGGTTCACAGCCCGGTGGAGGATTTTGCCTGATTCCAGGGGGTCAGGTCCATGTTTTCGGCCAGCGCGTATCTGTAAGGTCGAGTTTGTCGGCCGAAAAATGGACCAGACCCCGACCCGTGAACGGTTACGCCCAGGGGCGACTCCCCCTGGTTAAGCGTTCCCGGCCCGGAAACTGGTGCATCTTTCGGTGGCAGGACGATGCCCACGGCTGCAATGCCCACGGCTGACTGCTGTCCGAAAACTGAACCTGCTCCCCTTCGTTACCGAGAAACGCCGCCACATATCCCGACGACCTGCTCGAATAACCGACCGGCAAGCCGCACAAGTTACGCAGAAAAGCCAGCTATCAATCTAGTCGCCGGTGCGGGGATGTCAAGCATTCGGCGCAAGACTCCCCCTGGCGGGACCAGGGCCGGGGAGGTCGACGTGTGACCGCTTCCGGGGGGCTGGTCCATCGTTCGGCGAAAAGCGTCCCGCAGGCCCAGGCGCGCCGGCCGAACGCATCGCCCTGACCGCTTGGGGGTAACCGTTCACACTCCAGCTGAGCATGAGCCGGATTCGAGGGGGTCAGGTACATGTTTTCGGCCTGCGCGTCTTCGCCTGGTCGGGCGGATGGGCCGAAAAATGCACCAGACCCCGGCCCGTGAACGGTTACCGCTTGGGATTACGACCCTGGCCGTGAACGGATTCGGCGATGCCCCGGCGGACCGGCGATGGGGGGTCAGGACTGGCCCTGCAGGTCGAACACCATCACGTTGCTGCGGTACTCGATGTCGTCGGTCACCTCATAGCCCAGTTCCGACTGGGCGTTGTAGCGGGCGGGCACGGTCTCGCTGCCGTCGACGACCCGGGAGACGCGCACCCGGTAGAACCCCAGGTAAATCCCCGGGAAATTCGGGTCGTGTCCGCTCAGGACGCCGATTCCCGATTCGTCGGTGACGCAGCTGATCGGCGGGATGGCGGTGCCCAGGAACGGCTCCGGTTCAAACGTCACCGTGGCCCCGGCCAGGGGGGAACCGTCCAGCCGGACCTCGACGCCACCGTGTTCGATCTTTGTCCGCGTCGTCTGGAAGTGGGTCACCCGGGCGGCGATCTCGTCGGCGGCGACCGCGCCGTCGCCATTCTTGTCGAGCCGGGGGAGGGCCATCTTCAGGGCGGGAACAGCCGCCAACTCCGCCGCATCCAGCCGCCCGTCGCCGTTCTGGTCGTACAGCCGCAGCGCCTCCCGCGCCGCGGCCTGGGCATCCAGCCGCGGGGGCTTGGGGGACGGCGGGTGGCGGGAGCATCCGCCCGCCGATAAGGCGGTCAGCAGCAGCCCGAGACCTGCCCCGCGCACCAGGCTGATCGTAGAACGGTGCGTCCGCCTTCGCTTCGCGACCATGGCGTGTGTCGATCCTGCGGCGGTTCGCGGCACAAAGAGGAACATCAGAAGTAACCGTTCACAACCGGGTGGAGGATTCTCCCTGATTTCAGGGGGTCAGGTCCATGTTTTCGGCCAACGCGTATCCGCGAGGTCGAGTTGATCGGCCGAAAAATGGACCAGACCCCGACCCATGAACGGTTACCATCAGAAAGACGGCGGGTTGTCCTTGCGATTGCCCAGCCGAGCATAGACGGCACGGTCGATGCTGTAGGTGAGGGCATCGACTCGGCCGTCGCAGTAGACCGCGAAGAACTGCAGGCCATGGCTGGAGCCGAAACGCTCCGTGCAATTTTCCCCGCCGGGGGTGTCCTTCAGCGGTTTTCGCAGATTCCACTGGGCATCGGTCACCGTGCCGTTGGTTTCCAGCTTCGGGTACCAGCGGTTCGTGTCCCAGTCGTTACCCTGGTACATGGAGTTGTTGTCGGCGCAGCAATTGCCCGTCAGGTGAAACTGGGTGCTCAGATATTTCTCCGCCACGAGGATGGTGTTGGACGTCCCGTCATACACGTGCGGCTGGCGGATCTCGGTGCGGACGCTGGAAATGCCATTGAAGTTCACCTCGACCGAGGCGGGATCGGCCCAGCCCGTGCAGTTAGGATACGTGTCCAGGCAGGTCAAAGCCGGCCCGGCCCCCAGGAAGGTGCTGAGCGATCCACCGTTGATGGCGTAGTCGGTCTTGGCCAGGACACTGGGCTGTGCGGCGTTCCAGGAGGTCTCGGCGGCCGGAATCGATTGGGCCCGGCGGCGGCTGGGACAGAGAAAGATGGGCACGGTCGCCGCCTTCTGGGTCGCCATGGCGTTGTACTTCTGACCACCCGGCCCCGGACCGGGCATGCCGGTCGCGATGTAGCGGATGTTGCCGCCCTCCGCGAACGGCAGCACGTCGTAGGCCCAGCCCCCCGGCTGCGTTGCGCCAAATCCGCGGTCGGGGTCGCCCGTCCAGCGGAACCCCCAGCCGCTCGACGGATAGAACCCGATCTGCTGCAGGTGTGTCAGGCAACCCAGGCCAATCTGCTTCAGGTTGTTCTTGCACTGATTCTGCCGTGCCGCTTCCCGCGCCGATTGGACAGCGGGCAACAGCAGTGCCACGAGGATGCCGATGATGGTGATTACGACCAGCAGTTCGACCAGCGTGAAACCGGGCCGTCGATTAGAACCGTCCTCGAGACGCACGCTGCCCCCGGGGCCGGCGGTCCTGCACGCACTAAATGAGCCTGACATGTGACCTCCCCAGCGTTCGGGCGAACAGCCCAAGCGCGATCCGCGACAGATCGCCCAGCCGGCTCGCCGAAGAACCAGCCGCGAACTGGCGCCTTGACGTGGCGGCGGTCCGATGACCATCGAACCCGAACGCACCGCACAACCTGGCCTGCCCCTCCGGCGTAGTATATCGCGGCCGATCCGGAAGATGCAACGGCGGGGGTACCGGAGCGAAGGGTAGCAGTCAGAGATTGTCGACGATCTCGCGGCGGGCCACCAGCCGCGTGCCGCGCTGGCGACCGATCCGGCAGGCACCTAGCCAGCGGCCCCGCAACTCGTCCTCCAGGGCCTCGGGAATCCGGCCCTCGCGCGCGGCCCCCGCAATCTTGCCCCCCGCCCGGCGACTGTGCCCGCCGGCCCCTCCCAGTTCGCCGATCGTTTCCAGCAGCAGCCGGGTCGCGTCCTCCGCGTCTCGCGCGGTCCGCACCGAGATCAACAGGTCGTCACCGACCGCGGCACCGCAGAAGACCCGGCGGATCCCCGTGCCGCGGATCAACAGGTCGGCCACCTCGCCCACAATCTCGGCCCCCTCGGCCCGGGGCAACAGGCAGAAGGCCGTGCCGTCGTACAACAGCGTGCTCTGGATCGCCAGCACCAGGTCGCCAAAGTAAGCCCGGCTGAGCGGCGCGTTCTCGATCTCGGCCAGCACCGACGGGTCGGCCTGGGCGGTGACCCAGGCCAGCATGCTGCGGTCCAGGCGCGAGTAGACCGTCACGCTGCCCTTCGATTCGGTGCGCAGCGCGTAAAGGATGCACGTCGCCAGCTTGATTCCCGGGTCAACACCCTGTTCGCGGAGGTAACTGGCGGCAATCGTGGCGGAGGCGACCAGCTTCGGCCGCACGTCGCGGAAGGCCAACCCGGCCAGGCGGGGCGATCCGCTGTGCTGATGGTGGTCCAGCACGGCGACCGGGCGGACCGCCGCCCGCGTCAACAGCTGGTTCGTTGTGTTGGGGCTGCAATCGACCAGCACGGTCGCCGTGTGCTCGGCCACGGTCAACTCGTCCAACAGCTCCACCGGCGGCCGCAGCAGCTCGACCATGTGGCGGTTCTCGGCCCGCACGATCGCCCCACCCGCCACGAGCCGCACCGGGATGCCGAGCTTGTCCTCGACCAGGGCCAGCACCGACCAACCGGTGGCGATCGCATCGGGGTCGGGGTTGTCATGCATCACCACCAGTATCTGCTCGTAAACTTCGAGCGCCTGCAGCAGCCGGCCGGAACGCTGGCGCGCGATCGCGAACAGGGTATTCATGGCAGGAACGCTGTCCCCAGGTCATGTGAGCCGTACCCGCATCCGCCGCACTGGCGGGACGGGAGCTAATCCGTCATTCTATTCCGGCTTGACCAGGCGATCGACCCCGCTGCCCGGGTTCCAGGGATCGTCCAGGCCCCGGCCTTGCTTGGTGCGATATCCTGTGCGATAAACGGACTGTACATGGAACCGTTCACGGGCGGGGGTCTGGCTCATTTTTCGGCGGGAAGATCGCCTGGCGTTGGGGAACGGTCCCGCTGAAAAATGTGCCTGACCCCCTGGGGTGCATGTCCACCCCGTGAACGTTTACTTGTATCCCTCGCCCCTTGTTGGCAAAGGCATGCCATGCTCAGGAAACTCGCCAGGGTCTCCGTCTGGTTGGCGGCTCCGCTCGTGCTGTGCCTCGGCGGGTGGACCGCGCCCGCCCACGCGGCGCCCAAGAAAAATAGTCCGCAGGGCCATCAGCAGGCGGACGAACAGCGGAATCAGCAGATTCGCCAGGCCTCGCAGCAACGGGTACAGGTCCAGCAGGCGATTCAGTGGCATCAGAAGCGGATCGAGGCGGCGCGGGCAGCCGAGAAGGCCGCCCTCGCGCAGGCCGCGGCGGCCAAGGCCCGCGTCAACGGCATGTACCCTCAGGTGCAGACCGCTAACATGCAGGTCGCCGACGAGGAGCGGCGCGTTGACTCGCTCCAAGCGGCCCTGCAGGCCGTCGAAAGCGAGGTGGCGTCGGCCGAGGGCCCCGCTTCGCACCTCGTCAAGTGCCAGCAGGACCTGGCCACCGCCAAGTCCGAGTTCGATCGCCTCCGCCAGTCGATCGAAGCGGCGCCCGACTACCAAGAGGCGCGGAAGGCGGCCCTGAACGCGGATGACCGGGCCTTCGCCCTGGATGCCGTGCAGCGACAGTTTTTCGGGCAAAACATCGACCTGCTGCAGGCCCGCATGACCCTGGAGGCCGCCCAGCGCAACATGGACGCCGAGCGGCGGCGGCTGTCTACCGAGAACCCGGATTGGGTCGCGGCCTCCGAGGCCCTGCGCGCGGCCCGCAAGGGTCAGGCGGAGGTCCAGCAGCGGCATGAGACCCTGGCGCGGCAATACACCACGACCGTCGCCCTTCTAAACAGGGCCAACCGCACCGCCACGGCCGCCCAGCAGGCGATCCGCGAGACCCAGACCGCCATCCGGCAATTGGAAGCTCGGCGGACGGATATCGATCGGAATATCCGCCGCGTGGAATCCGAAAGGCGACGCGAACGCCGGTGATTCGGGTCGGGCAGCCGGACCGAGCGCACACGGGAAGCTGCAATCCACTTCGGCCGGGGCCCTTCCCAGCGGTAGGCGGCCCTTCCCAGCGGTAGGCGGCGCTGTAACAGTTCACGCTCCAGCTAAGGCGCTGTTCAACAATAAGTTACCGAAATCACTCATCAGCCGCCGGGCGCTAGCCCGCGGTTCATCCGCGAAAGACCGCGGGCTAGCGCCCCGCGGCTGATCCACAAAACCGGTAGGT
>Ga0114938_1000413_pt1 | contig 32669 bp, 30 predicted proteins | sample AshMeaBigSpring_FD_88675 | JGI IMG/M metagenome (GOLD analysis project Ga0114938, IMG submission 88675) | Groundwater microbial communities from Big Spring, Nevada to study Microbial Dark Matter (Phase II) - Ash Meadows Big Spring | ecosystem: Environmental > Aquatic > Deep subsurface >... | reverse complement strand
GCTGGCACAGCAGGCAGAGTCGGCATCGCTGCAAGAGGGCCGGCGCCAGCTGCGCGAGACGGCACCTGGCAACTTCGAGGTCTGGGTCAGCCGCGAGAGAAAGCTGTCTGACGGCAGGGCCCAGCTGGTCGAAACCCTGGCCGGGCACGTGGTGGTGCAGGCGCTGCCGGTCTGGCTGCCGCGCTACCGGATTGATGGGCGTGGTCAGAACTCGGATGCAGGCTGGTTCTCTGCGCGGGAGTTGCCGTACCGGCGCCCGGAAGGTCTGCCGGACTGGCCTGTGCCCAGAAGCCCGCTACTCACGGCCTCAGAAGAATGAGTTTTTTGGCGCCCTAGCCGGCTGTCCTCACCGCTCCATGCGCTGGTTGCTATACGAAGTGCGCAATCCAGCGCGTAAGAGGAAATTGAATGTTGAATATCAATCTGATTGCACCCGGCCGGAGTGCCGACGAGAGTTTCCCAATGCATGTGAGCGAAGGCACGATTCTGTCGCCGCAGCAGGTGAACGAAGTACTGCTCGGACGCAACGCTGCCGAGAACGACCGGCTCCAGGGCAAATGGATGCTGTGCGGCGATGTGAGCCGCAGGATGCATGAGCGCCTGCGCCATGCGGTGCTCAAGGACGTGTCGTCGGCCGTCTCCGTCATCGGCGACCTCAATCACGGCGTGTATGTGGTGCTGACGCATCAGCTCGAGGACATGCAGCACCGCTTCGTGATGCCAGTCTATGAACCGGCGGTTGCACGCTTTGTGGAGGCCATGGAGACCGACAAGTACGTCGTCGCTCTGGGTGCCGAAGGCGGTGTCGAGGCCTTGGTGGTGCCAGGGCTCCGCAACGAGGGCTGGCCACGGGCACGTGAGTTCTTGCCACAAGTCGCCCAGCACCCGCTGCAGCCGATGGTGGAGGTCTTTGGGCCGTCGGTTTCAGGCATCGCCCGACTCGATACCTTGCCAGCCATGGGTGGGCAGGAGGTCAGGCAACTGAGTTTGTCGGTGGTGCTGCCGACCAAAGCGGCGGCGCTGATGTTTTCGGACACGAAGGTGGCGCATTGAGTGGGCGTCTGAAAACTACAAGAGAGAAGGAAAGCAAATGCAAGTATTTGGAAATGTGGCCACAGAAATAGAGCCAAAATTATCGAAAAGCACGAACAAGGTTTACCACCAGTTTCGACTCGCGGAGAGCCAGCGCGGAATTGACTCAGAGCCAACGTGGTACACCGTGCGCGTCATGAAAGAGGCCCCACCAAATCTGGTGAAGGGAGATTTTGTGAAGGTGACCGGCAAGTTGAAGACGGACTTCTATCTGTCGCGTGAGGGTAAGCCCACAGGTACGCTGCTCATCATCGCGTTCGAAGCCGCAAAGATAGGACAGCCCGCGAAGAAGGACGAGGCCGCCGAGACTGCCCAGGCAGCCTAGGCATAGAAGAAGCTGTTTGTAGAAGGGATTGATTTTGGGGCCACTTCGGTGGCCCCTTTTTTCTATGGTTCTGTGACCGCAGCGTGTTGGTTCGTCATCCGTCGGGCCTGCCATCGGCTTGTGGGTGAACCGTGTGCGGCTTGATGAGTGGCCAAGGCCTCGCTCAGGAAGCTGCGTGGATCCAGTTCTCCATCTCGAGCGCAGGCACGCGTGCGAACTCCGACAGGTTGTTGGTCACCAGCACCAAGCCTTCACTGCGCGCATGGCCGGCAATGTGCAGGTCATTCACCCCGATGGGCTGGCCAAGTTTTTCCAAGGCGGCACGGATGGCACCGTAGTGCTGGGCTGCTTTGGGGCCGTAGGGCAGAACTTCCAGCCGGCTGCAAAAGTCTTCAATTGCAGCCAGGTTCTCACTCACGCGGCTGCTTTTCTCCGCACCGTGCAAGAGTTCGGCCAGGGTGATGGAGGATATCGCCATGCGGCTGGCATTCGCGTTAAACGTCGCCAGCACCTCCGCAGGTCGCCGCTTCAAGACGTAGATGACGATGTTGGTGTCGAGCAGGTAGCGCAGCATCAAAGTGCTTCCCGCTCCGACTGATGCTGGTTGGCGCGCTCAGGCAGGAAATCGTCGCTCATGCGGGGACCGCCCAGAAAGAAGCTGTCCCACGTTTGGCCGATGGGCGCGATGATGCGCTCATTGCCCCTGGCACGTATTGTCACCTTATGCACACCCTCGGGCAGACGAACGTCCAATGGCAGGCGTACGGCCTGGGTGCGGTTGTTGACGAAAACGGTGCCGATAGACATGGCTGGCCCTCCAAGAACTATATGGCAATTGTATATGGCAGCAAGAGGCACCGCAATTGAATGCCTGCAAAGCCATCAAGCGCCCACGGGCTGCGGCTGTTTTGGAGCCAGCATGACGTTTGGGTGATAAGACCGGCAATTTGCGGCACACAGCATGATGTGCGTGGATCCGGATCCGCATTTAGCAGGCTAAACAAGGGTTATTCACTGGACATCCTCAACTCTTGATTGGATGTCATGACCAACGCAAAAGACAAATCACCTGAAACCTCATCGCTGCTGCCCGCGGTCGCAATTGCCGACGATGAGCACGCTGCGAGTTACCTGCTGCGCCGCGACCTGCTGGACAACAAGGAGCGGCACCGCCAGAGCCGCGCCGACGCAGCACGCGAATTACGTCAGACCGCCAGCCTCAGCGAGCGCGACGACCTGTACGCGGACATCCACTGGAACGCGCAGGAGGAGCAGGACATCAAGCGGATTCTGACCGAGGAGTTCGTGCCGCAGCATACCGAGCAGCAGTTGCTGGGCGCGCGTGCCCTGTTCGTTTCTCCTCTGTTTCATGTGCGCAGCAAGGCCAGCCCGCGGCGCGAACATGTGGAACTGCTGCTGACCCCGCCCGACACAGAGCCTGTGCGCTACGAAGGGCCGGAGTTGCGCCAGTCTGACGCGCGGGTCTTTCTGGCGCTGGTGCATATGCTGCGGGACCTGCGTTGTGGTACTTGGGCAAGTTTCCAGGCCGGCGAGTTATGCCGCGCGCTCTACGGCCGCTATGACGGAGACAGCCGGCGACAACTGCGCGATAGCATTCAACGCCTGCAGCGGGGCCTGCTGGTTTTCAAGTGCTTCAGCGTACAGATGCTGCAGCGTTTCGATTTCCCAACCCACGGGCCTTGGTCTGTCTCGCTGGACCCGCAGGTGGCGGCTCTGTTCGAGCATTCACCAAAAGTGTGGCTGCGCCTGCAGCAGCGCTTGGCTTTGCCGGATGGGCTGACGACTTGGCTTTATGCATACGTGGAAAGCCAGCGCCGGCTCATCCCTATGCAAATCGACACCCTTAGCAAGCTTTGCGGCGCAGAGTCCAGCGGGCATGCTTTTGCAAACCGGCTTCGCATCGCCCTGGGCCACTTGACCGAGGTCGGACTCATAGACGCAGGCTGGAGCCTGCGTGGCAACCAGTTGCGCTGGCGCAAGCGACTGCCTGCGGTGAACTAGCCGAGCCCAACAACTTTCACGGCGCTCGGCACATACGTGTGTTTTGCGATGCAGCTATGGGGTTTGCGATGCGGGCCAGCCGTTAGCGATGTGACTTGCAATGCAACTCATGGGGATTCCCGCTAACGGATGTGGCTTGCGATGCAGCACCCGGCCCGCAGGCCGCATGGATACTGGGTTGGCAGGGTACCGTCTCTTTACATTTATACGGCTCGCGAAGCGGAGCTGCTGTGCAAGTGGGTCACACCTGAAAGGTTTGAAACACTGATTCCGGTTGAGCTTTTGGCGGTTATGAATAGAAATTCTGCTCTGGCGCATTGGCTCAATCTGGCAAGCCACTTTCATTTTCTTGACTCTGGATTTCTCTCTGCTGCGCGAATGCTGCAAATCAGAACCAGTGCAAGAGTGTGTGTCCGGCAACTTCCATCTTTGAAAAAAGGAAACCAATCACTTCAGAATGGCAAAGGCTATGTCTTTACAGACATTAGTGGAAGACTCCCAAGTAAACAAGCGAGGCGCCCTACCAAAGGTGCAGATTTCTGTGCTGTCTTTCTGGCTGGCATCGGCGGTAGCGCTGAAGTCCATCGCGCTCAATGTGTCCATTTCGGTGCGGCGCGCAGCCTTACCAACTTCTTGAGAGAAAGCAAACAGTCTGCATTGGCCCATGTTGCACCAACCTGGTTCATCAGCCCCTCGACTAAGCAAAGAAACGCTGGCACGCTCTTTGCTGCAATAGTTGCGTCGGGAATGGTCTGGCAAGTGCCGGATTCAAAGAACCACACTATCAATAGACGGCTAGGGTTCCGGCCTGCAATGTGCAGGTGTCTGGTCCGAGAGCTGTCGACCCTTCTTAGGGTTACACGGCGGGACAAAAGCCCGGGAGAACCAAGCGCATTGTGGTGCGCCGTTCCCTCGTGCCAACCTCAAGGAGCACCCATGTTCTCTCGCCGAATCTTCAAGCAAGCCTGTTTAGCAGCCGTCATCGCCGGTGTATCCGCGCTGGGCAGTACTGCGGCCATGGCCGCTCCCAAGAAGGAGTTCAAGGTCTGCTGGACCATTTATGCCGGCTGGATGCCTTGGGAATATGCGAAGTCGAGCGGCATCATGGAAAAGTGGTCCAAAAAGTACGACATCAAGGTAGATATCGTGCAGTTGAACGACTACGTCGAGTCCATCAACCAATACGCCGCCGGCAGCTTTGACGGCTGCACCATGACCAACATGGACGCTCTCACCATTCCCGCCGCCGGGGGTGTGGATTCCACCGCTCTCATCATCGGTGACTTCTCCAACGGAAACGACGGCATCGTGATGAAAGGCGAGAACAAGAAACTTTCCGACCTCAAGGGGCAAAAAATCAACCTTGTCGAGATGTCGGTCTCGCACTACCTGCTGGCCCGTGCACTTGAGAGCGCCAAGCTCTCTGAAAAAGATGTCAAGGTAGTGAACACGTCTGATGCAGACCTGGTGGCTGCGTTCAAGACCAAGTCCGTGAACACCGTGGTCACCTGGAACCCATTGCTTGCCGAAGTGGCTGCCACGCCGAAGACGAGCAAGCTCTTCAACTCCAGCCAGATTCCGGGCGAAATCATCGACCTGATGGTCGTCAACACCAAGACGCTGGCCGACAACCCCAACCTGGGCAAAGCACTGGCGGGAGCCTGGTACGAGGTGATGGGCATCATGAGCAGCGATACGCCCCAGGGACGCGATGCACGCAGCAAAATGGCCGCGGCCTCCGGCACCGACCTCAAGGGCTTTGAAGCGCAGCTTGCAGCCACCAAGATGTTCTATACGCCCAAGGAAGCCCACGCATTTGCAACCAGCAAAGACCTGCCCGCTACCATGAGCAAGGTAGCCCAGTTCAGCTTCAAGCATGGCTTGCTGGGTGAAGGTGCCAAGAGCGCTGAAACCATTGGCATGCAATTCGCAGGCACCCAGACAGGCAACGCCAAAAACATCAAGCTGCGTTTTGACCCCACCTACATGAAGATGGCCGCAGACGGGCAACTCAAGTAAGAAAACCGCCTCAACCCAACTACCCGTTGCCTGGGGTGAGCCATGCGCTTGATCAATCGTGTGCCTGAACGTGGCCTGCGCGTCACGCTGACAGTACTGCCATTTCTTCTGGTTTTGGTTCTCTACCTCTCGGCATCTGAGGCTCGTTTGGCACTGAACCCGGACGACAAGCTGCTTCCCAGCCTGGGGCAGATGGCTGACACGCTGAAACGCTATGCATTGCAGGAAGACCCTCGCACAGGCGGCTGGCTGTTCTGGGACGACACGCTCTCCAGCCTGCGTCGGCTCACGCTTGGCATAGCGCTTGCCACGGCCATCTCGCTGGTGCTCGGAATTGCCATGGGCGCCATCCCTCTGGTTGGCGCGACCTTGTCCACGGCAGCTGCGGTGGTATCCATGATTCCGCCGCTTGCCGTTTTGCCGGTGCTCTTCATCGTCTTCGGGCTCGACGAGTTGTCCAAGGTGATGCTGATAGTCATAGGCATCGCTCCGGTGATGACGCGCGACCTGGAGCAGCGCGCAAGGGAAATTCCCCACGAATGGCTCATCAAGGCGCAGACGCTGGGGGCAAGCACCTGGACGCTTGTTCTCAGGGTCATACTGCCCCAGCTCATGCCTCGCCTGCTTGTGGCATTGCGGCTGGCGCTGGGCTCTGCATGGCTGTTTCTCATCGCTGCGGAAGCCATAGCTTCCACCGACGGACTGGGCTACAGGATTTTTCTGGTGCGGCGATATCTGGCGATGGACGTGATACTGCCCTATGTTGCCTGGATAACGCTTTTGGCGTGGCTAATGGACCGAGCACTGAAAGCCATTACCGTGCGTCTGTTTCCCTGGCATGAGGGAGGCTGACATGGCTTACCTCGAAATCAAAAACCTGTGGATGCGCTATGGCGATCAGGTGGTTCTGGAGCGTATCAACCTGCAGGTGGAGAAGGGGCAGTTCTGTACTCTGGTAGGGGCATCCGGCTGCGGCAAGTCCACCTTCCTCAGGCTGCTGCTTGGGCAAGAACGCGCTAGCAAGGGCATCATCATGCTCGACGGGAAGCCCCTCGCCTCAGAGCCGGATGCCAGCCGGGGCATTGTGTTCCAGAAGTATTCGGTGCTTCCCCACCTCACCGTGCTGGACAACGTTGCCTTGGCGCTGGAGTTGCCCCGCAGCCGCTGGCTTGGCCGTCTGCTGGGCCAAGCAAAAACACGAGCTCGTGAGGAGGCTCGGGACATGCTGGACAAGGTGGGCCTGGGTGCAGCCCTGGGAAAATACCCAAGCCAGCTATCGGGCGGCATGCAGCAGCGCCTTGCCATAGCCCAAGCCCTCATGTGCAAGCCACAAATACTGCTGCTTGACGAGCCGTTCGGCGCACTGGACCCCGGCATACGCAAAGACATGCACCTTCTGCTCAGCGACTTGTGGCAGCAGAACAGGCTGACAGTCTTCATGGTGACCCATGACCTGCATGAAGGCTTTCATCTCGGAACCCGGGTACTGGTGTTTGACAAAGTGCGTATAGACCCACATGCCCCCCAGGCCTTTGGGGCCAGCATCACCTACGACATACCTCTCAACCAGAGCCGCACCGCCGCTTGGGGCACGCTTGACGCACTGCGCGGGCAACAACAATCACCAAACGAATTAGGAACATCGGCATGAGTCTGGTCAATCAACAAGGGAACACGGGTTCGGAGATATCCAACCCACCCACCGAGCAGCCCGTGGACAACCCAGCCTGGTGGAAAAGTTTTCCAGAAACCTGCATCGCAGGCTTGCAAGGCGACGACGTTCTATGGTCTGAAATCATGCCCGGCGGCACCCACTGGTCGTGGCGCATGCAGCGGGGCCGGGCTCTGCGCTTTGTGGCGCTGGACGGTGACGTCAACCTCAGCATGGTGCTTTACGCAGCCCACGACAAGCTGGAGCGTTACAACATGCCGGACTCGCTCAAGGCACAGCACACCGCGCACTACAGTGCCGGGCATGTACTCATGAGCGACATGGGCCGCGCCATGGCCAGCATAACCCATGACACCCTGGGCTGGCATGACCCGCTTGGCCTGCTGCTTGACGCCCCCCGCATGGCGGCCAAGTACGGCGAGCGAACCTACCAGACACACCGCAACGCCATGTACCGCAGCGGCAAGGACGGGCTGCTGACTGAAATCGGAAAACATGGCCTGACAGCGCGAGACCTGGTCATTGGCGTCAACTGGTTCAGCAAAGTCAGCATTGATGCCAACGGCGGCTTTCATTACCACTCCGGGCACTGTCCGCCGGGGAACTGGTTTGAACTGCGCTGCGACATGGACATGATCCTCGCAGTGTCATCGGCACCCCATCCGCTCGACCCCCGGGTTTCATACAGCCCCGGTCGCATAGGCGTGATGGCCAGAAAGGTCGGGGCCGCTCCACCAGACGATGCATGCCGCCGGTTCCGCCCGGAAAACGCCCGCGCACTGCACAACACCGACATGTTCTATGCCTGAACTTGGAGTACCCACATGATCCAAACCCTCAGCAACGCCCCTGTTTCTGATCCAACTGGTGCCACGGCAGCGGCACTGCGTCTGGTTGAGAGCCCGCTTGATCCCCGGCAGGCAGCGTCGAGCCGGACACACCCCGCCGGCGAGCCCATACTCTTCAGGTTGAGCCGCGGCCAGACCCTACGCATCGTTGATCTTGAAGGCAACCAGGCTGCCGACGTCATCTTTTACGACGCTGAAGACCCGTCCGAGCACTACAGCGCCACCGACACACTGCTCGCCCAGGGCGGCATCTACCTTACAACCGGCTCGCGCCTCATGAGCAACCATGGGCGTGCACTCCTCACCATAACGGCAGACACCTGCGGCAGGCACGACACACTTGGCGGCGCCTGTGCAGCAGAGAGCAACACCGTGCGCTACGCCCTGCAAAAGAAGTACATGCACAACTGCCGCGACAACTACCTCATCGCCCTGCAACGGGCCGACATGGGACTGACCAAGCGCGACCTGGTGCCCAACATCAACTTCTTCATGAACGTGCCGGTCACAGAAAGCGGCGATCTGAAATTTGATGACGGAGTCTCCGGCCCCGGCAAGTACGTGGAAATGGTGGCCGAAACCGATGTGCTGGTACTTATCTCAAACTGCCCGCAGCTCAACAACCCCTGTAACGCCTACAACCCCACGCCGATCCAGCTCATCGTCTGGAACCCGGCCTGATCAGCAACACCGGCTGCGGGACGACCCGCAGCATTGCGTCCAGCGCGGGACGACCCGCACAAGGAAATCATGTTCAACAAGGTACTGATTGCCAACCGAGGCGCAATCGCATGCCGCATCATCCGCACTCTGCGGCAAATGGGCGTGCGCAGTGTGGCCGTTTACTCCGAGGCTGATGCGCAGGCCCGTCATGTGCGTGAAGCTGACGAAGCTCACCTCATCGGGCCAGCTCCCGCAGCACAAAGCTACCTTTGCGCAGAACGCATCATCGAAGCAGCCCTGCAGTGTGGCGCGCAGGCTATACACCCCGGGTACGGTTTTCTGTCGGAGAACCCTCAGTTTGCCGATGCCTGCGAGGCAGCCGGCATCGCCTTCATAGGCCCTACCGCTGCGCAAATGCGCGCCTTCGGTCTGAAGCACACGGCAAGGCAATTGGCCGAATCTCTGGGTGTTCCCCTGCTGCCTGGCTCCGGCGTACTCTCCGGTCTGGAACATGCCTGCCAACAGGCGCAGAAAATCGGCTACCCCGTCATGCTCAAGAGCACCGCGGGAGGCGGCGGCATCGGCATGCGCCTTGTGCGCACCGAAGCCGAACTGCTTGAGGCCTTCGAAGCTGTAGGACGACTTGCGCAGGCCAACTTCAAGGACGCAGGCCTCTTCCTGGAAAAATACGTCGAACAGGCACGCCATATCGAAGTGCAGGTCTTTGGCGACGGCACAGGCAACGTTATTGCACTTGGAGAGCGCGACTGCTCGGTACAACGCCGCAACCAGAAGGTCATCGAAGAAACACCCGCCCCCGGCCTGACGCACGCGCAGCGCCAGGCGCTGCACGCCACGGCAGTAAGGCTGGCCAGCGCGGCTTGCTACCGCTCTGCCGGTACGGTGGAGTTCGTTTACGACTCTGTCAGCGGCGAGTTCTACTTTCTGGAAGTCAACACACGGCTGCAGGTGGAGCATGGCGTCACGGAACAGGTCACCGGCGTAGACCTGGTGGCATGGATGGTTCAACTGGCCGCAGGAAGCCTTCCGGAGCTCAAGCACCTGCAGCCCGTTTGTAACGGGGCATCCATCCAGGTGCGGCTCTACGCCGAGGACCCCGCACGCCAATTCCAGCCCAGCGCCGGCCTGCTGACCGAAGTGCAATTCCCGCCGGGTGCCCGGATAGACACCTGGGTCGAACGCGGCACAGAGGTACCGCCTTGGTACGACCCCATGCTCGCCAAGCTCATCGTCACCGGGTGCAACCGTGAAGAAGCACTTGGCCTGCTTGCACAGGCACTGGACGAAACCCGTTTGGCCGGCATTGAAACCAACCTGGCGTACCTGCGTGAAGTGGTACGCCACCCCGTGTTCCTTGCGGGGCATCAGACCACCCGCCTGCTGGAAAACTATGCCTACCAGCCCCACACCATAGAGGTGTTGGAGCCAGGCGTACAGACCAGCGTACAAGACTGGCCTGGACGCACCGGCTACTGGAACGTAGGCGTGCCGCCCAGTGGCCCCATGGACGCCTACGCCCACCGCATGGCAAACGCCCTGGTGGGCAATACGCCAGAATCTGCGGCCTTGGAAATCACCTTGGCCGGCCCCGTTCTGCGCTTCCAAGCGTCAGCCGTGGTTGCCGTTACCGGGGCCCCGGCCCCTGTCACACTTGACGGCAAGCCGGTTGACATGTGGAAGGCCCTGCACATTCCCGCCGGCAGCACACTGGCCGTAGGGCGCACCACGCAGGGCGTTCGCGTGGCCCTGGCCGTGGCGGGCGGCCTTGATGTACCTCTCTATCTCGGCAGCCGCAGCACCTTCACCCTGGGGCAGTTCGGCGGGCACGGCGGTCGCCACCTGCGCAGCGGGGATGTTCTGCATATGGCGCCAACGGCCCTCAAGACCCACGCCGGGCCTGCCCTGAAGACGTGCCCTCCCCCTGGCATCCCGGACTATGGCCACCATTGGCATGTGGGCGTCATCTACGGCCCACACGGCGCGCCCGACTTCTTCACCCCCGAAGACATTGACACTTTCTTCACTACCGACTGGAAGGTTCACCACAACAGCAGCCGCACCGGCGTTCGCCTTGTCGGCCCAAAGCCGCAGTGGGCACGCGCAGATGGTGGCGAAGCGGGCCTGCACCCCTCCAACATCCATGACAACGCCTACGCCATAGGCGCCATCGACTTCACCGGAGACATGCCAGTCATCCTGGGGCCGGACGGCCCGAGCCTCGGCGGCTTCGTGTGCCCTGCCGTGGTGGCCAACGCAGAGCTCTGGAAACTCGGCCAGCTGCGCCCAGGCGACACGGTGCGCTTTCACCGCATCAGCCTCACTGAGGCCCGCCAACGCCAGGCGGGCATGGAAAAGATACTTGGCAGCCTGAGCGGCGCCCTCCCTGCGCAACCTGCAGACGACGCCAGCGCCCAGCCCAGCCCGGTGATTCACAGCGACCCGGGCCGTGGCGACATACCAGACATGGTTGTTCGCCAGGCCGGCGACCGCTACCTGTTGGTCGAATTCGGTCCGCTGGTGCTGGATATCGAACTGCGCCTGAGGGTACATGTGCTCATGCTGGCTCTGCAAGACCTCCAAGCCTCCGGCAGGCTTGAGGGCGTAATGGACATGACACCCGGCATACGCTCGCTACAGCTGCACTTTGATCCAGCCATCATCGCTCAGACAAAACTTTTGCAGCGGGTAATCGATGCAGAGGCGGCGCTGCCTCCGGTGGACGACATGGAGGTACCCAGCCGAACAGTGCACCTTCCGCTGTCATGGGATGACCCCCAGACCCGCCTGGCCATAGAAAAGTACATGCAGTCCGTGCGACCGGACGCACCCTGGTGCCCCAGCAACATCGAATTCATCCGCCGGATAAACGGACTGGAGAGCGTGGACGACGTTTTCCGAACCGTATTCGAGGCCAGCTACCTGGTGCTCGGCCTGGGCGACGTCTACCTGGGCGCACCGGTCGCCACCCCCCTGGACCCGCGCCACCGGCTTGTAACCACCAAATACAACCCCGCCCGCACCTGGACCCCTGAGAATGCTGTAGGCATAGGCGGCGCCTACCTCTGCGTCTACGGCATGGAAGGGCCGGGTGGTTACCAATTTGTGGGGCGCACCCTGCAGATGTGGAACCGCTGGGACCATGGCAAGCCAGGCACTGTATTTGAGCAACCCTGGCTGCTGCGGTTCTTCGACCAGATCCGCTTCCACCCCATCAGCCACGAGGAACTGCTGAGCCAGCGCGCGGCCTTTCCCGGCGGCGGGGTACCACTGCAAATTGAAGAAGGCGTTTTCAGCCTCAAGGCCTACCGCAGGTTTCTGGCAGACCAGGCCGCGGACATTTCCGTATTTCGTGCCCGCCAACGAGCAGCTTTTGACGCCGAACGCGAGCGCTGGGCAGCCGCTGGCCAAGACCTTGCTGCTGAGGCTCAATCAGATGCAGCACCAGCCAATCAGGCATACGAGCTGCCCGAGGGCTGCCGAGCCATCGCCACCAGCGTGCCCGGCAGTGTCTGGAAAGTGGCAGTTGTGCCAGGCCAGACAGTGGCCGCCGGCGACGTGCTCATGGTCATTGAATCCATGAAGATGGAATTCAACCTTCTCGCGCCAGACCACGCCACCGTGCATTCCGTGCTGTGCGAGCAGGGCGGCGCAGTGACAGCCGGCCAGACGGTACTGGTGCTCGCCGAACAGTCAGCCCCACAGCCTGCCGCCAGCTGAGCCACCGCACCCCACCGACCCATGGCTCCAAGTCCGGCTAAAGGAAACACCATGACCATGCCCATCGAAACCCTGTCATTCGACCTATCCAGCCTTCAGGCCGCCTACCGCGGCGGGCTCACCGTGCGCGAACTGGTTGCCGAGGCCATGCGCCGCTGCGCTGGTGAGGAACATAACGCTTTCATACACCCCCTCACCCCTGCCGAGCTGGAGCCCTACCTGGAAAACCTTGAGCAACATGCTCCCCGCAGCCTGCCCCTCTACGGCGTACCCTTTGCCATCAAAGACAACATAGACTTGGCCGGGGTACCCACAACAGCAGCCTGCCCGGAATATGCATACACGCCACAAGCCAGCGCTCACGTAGTGCAACAACTGCTTGCAGCAGGCGCAGTACCCTTGGGCAAGACCAACCTGGACCAATTTGCGACCGGTCTCAACGGTACGCGCTCACCCTACGGGGCATGCCGCAACGCTTTCAACAGCAGTTTCATCTCCGGCGGCTCCAGCTCGGGCTCTGCCGTGGCAGTGGCCAAAGGCTGGGTCAGCTTTGCGCTGGGCACCGACACCGCAGGCTCGGGCAGAGTGCCCGCAGCGTTCAACAATCTTGTAGGCCTCAAGCCAACGCTGGGCCTGCTGTCTTGCACGGGCGTCGTGCCTGCATGCCGCTCTTTGGACACAATTTCCATCTTCGCTCTCACCGCCGCTGATGCGCAGGCAGTCCTGGGCGCATCAGCCGGCTTTGACGAAGCCGACTGCTACAGCCGCCATGCACAGCCTTTTGGAGTGGACTTTTCAAGCGGGCCATTCAAATTTGGTGTTCCCAGGCCGCAAGACCTCAACTTCTTCGGCAACCAGGCGGCCCAGGAACTTTTTGCACAAACAGTAAAGCGGCTCACGGCCCTGGGCGGCAAGGCAGTGGAAATTGACTTCCGCCCCTTTCTGGAGACAGCACGCCTTTTGTACGAAGGCCCTTGGGTTGCAGAACGCCATGCCGCCGTAGGGCAGTTCCTGCATGCCAAGCCGCAAGCGATCTTTCCCGCAGTGCGCACCATCATTGAAAGCGGCAAAACGCCATCCGCTTCAGATGCGTTTGCAGCCGCATACCGTCTGCAAGAACTCAAACGTACTTGCAACGCAGCCTGGCAGCTGGTCGACTGCCTGCTTACACCCACCGCCGGCACCATTTATCGAATCGATGAATTGCAGGCAGACCCCATAAGGCTCAATTCCAACCTGGGCTACTACACCAACTTCATGAACCTGCTTGACTACAGCGCCATTGCCGTGCCAGCCGGCTTCATGGGCAGCGGCTCCACGCAAGGCCTGCCCTTTGGCGTCACGCTAGCAGCCCCCGCCTTTCGTGAAGTACCCCTGCTGCGTCTGGCCGACCGCCTGCACCGCGCACAAACGCTATGCCTGGGCGCAACCAAAGTGCCGCTTGCAGGTACGCCTGCCATCAACCCGAATGCCAACCCACCGGGCTTGCAACCCGGCACGGTGCGCGTGGCCGTATGCGGGGCACACCTTTCAGGCTTGCCGCTCAACCACCAACTCACGTCACGCGGCGCCCGCCTGGTTGCGCAAGTCAAATCAGCGCCCAACTACCGCCTCTATGCCCTGCCCGGCGGCACTGTGAGGCGGCCCGGCATGGTGCAGGTGGAACAAGGCGGCGTGTCAGTGGATATGGAGTTGTGGGAACTTCCGGCAACAGAGTTCGGCAGCTTTGTAGACGGCATCCCAGGCCCGCTGGGCATAGGCCAGGTGCAGCTGCAAGACGGCAGACACGTCTGCGGTTTCGTATGCGAGGCTGTGGCTGTAGCACAGGGCGCCGCTGACATATCTGCCTGGGGCGGCTGGCGTGCCTGGCTCGCGTCGCAAGCCTGACCAATTGCGCTGCGCGATTGCATGTTGCTGCGCACGCCGCGGCCGTGCCTTGGAGCCTACGCAAAAGCCTTTAGCCCCTTGAAATGCACTCTTGCAGTGCATTCTTGCCGGCATATTCATCTGTCCAATTGCACCGCTGCAACACGCATTGCCGCGATCAAGCTGTTCGCGCCTGAATCATTCAGGTTCGAACAATTGAATTCGCTTACAAGGGTGCAATCAGGTCTGATAGAGCGCTCGAGTCCTGAATCAATGAGTCTTTGTCTTTAGTACCCAACACCCTGACCCAATGCCAAAGAAATTCAAACTCAGCCCACTTTCGCTGGCTCTGCTCTCCGGCTTCGTATCAAACTGCGTGTGCGCCCAGCCAGCGCCTTCGTGCCCTACAGGATCCACGCCAGGCATAACCGGCGCCTGCACGGTATCCAGCAGCTTTACCTACCCAACGGGTGCAGGCCCAATCTACCAGTATCGAACAGATGGCGTTACGGGCATCCTCACCATAGCAAACGGCGTCGTGCTTACCTCGAACAACTCAAATACTGGCACGAATGTGATCAATATCTACAGCGCTGCAAAGTTGTTCAATCTGACCAACAACGGCACCATCAATGGCTCGGGCACCTCTGCTGTGATCAATTCCAGTTCGGCAGACCTGACGACATCCATCATCAACAGCGGCAACATCTATTCTGCCAACTCCAGCCTGGAGCCATTCACACCAGCCGTCACTCCGGGCACATCAACATATGCCATCTCGCTGACTTCGGCCAACAAGTCGTTCACGCTGGACAACAAGGCAGGCGCCAAGATTGTGGGCGCAGTGGGCGGCGTTGTTCTCAACATGGCTGAAAACAGTCTTTTCAAAATCACGAACGCGGGCCTCATTCAAAGTGCAACCAGCAACACAAACAGTTCGGCCAACTCCGCTATTCACATCTTCACGGGTGCCACGATCGCGGGACTGGACAAGACATCTTTCATCACCAACGAAGCGACGGGCGTCATAAAAGGCGAATTCAATGGCATTCGGCTTGGCGCTAGCTACATCACTACAAACCCATTGAACGGCATCACCATTACCAACCGTGGCTCCATACAAGGCGTGGAAGACGCCGGTATTGAGTTGCGAGCGGGGTCGCAAGGCGTCATCATCAGCAACTACGGCACCATTGCGGGTGGCACCTCCGCCGTGAACATTGCCAACGGTGGCGGCAATACCTTCAATGTGCATACCGGCTCTGCTTTCACAAACGGCATCAATTTCAACAACACAACCGGCAACACCGTCAACTTTCATACCGGCAGCTATACCCTTGGCGTCAAAAATTATGCAACGGGCACCAACACGATCAAGCTGCTGGGCACAGGCAACCAGCTCATTACCACCGGGCTGGACGGTGGCGGCACGGGCAACATCGTTGTCGTGGCGCCGGCCCCGGCTGCGGCTGCGCCGGTTGTTGTCAACAACACGGCGGCAACTGTCTCCAACGTGGTCAACTCGGTTGCCAGCGTTGCTTCAACGCTCAGCGGCTCCTCTTTCCGCTTGCTGCCGCCCACGCAAGGCGTATCGCCAGACGTTCCCGGCGGGGCCGCGCCTGCGGGCCTGGGTGCCCAGTCATACTTGCGGGAAGACCGGTTCCGCCCCGCTGGCGGGCCCGGCGGCGCCGTGCTGCTGGCCAGCGCAGATTCTTCGGCGGCGCTTGAGCTGCTGAGCAACAGGCAGGCGCAGCGGGTTGATTCCCAGGGCAACGTAGCCTGGGCGCGCGGCTTTGCTTCTGCGCACAAGCTCCCAAGCACCAACCAGGTAGTGGGCCACCTCAACACCAGTGCAGGCCTGATGTTCGGCGTTGACACCAGCCTTGAAAACGGCCGCCGCGCGGGCGTCTACGGCGGCTATTCCCAGGGCTACACCCACATGAATGACGCGTCCGGCAAACTCGTCACCAACTACTACATGGGTGGCGCCTATCTGCGCGGCACAGCAGGCAACTACAACTGGATGGCAAACCTGTCCGGCGGCCTCATGGCAAACCAGATGAACCGCAGCATCAACAACGGCGCAGAACAAGCCAAGGCATCTTTTGACAGCATCTTTGTCTCGCCGGAACTGGCGCTGTCTCGAAGCGTGGCGCTCAGTCCTGTGTGGAACCTCACCCCCACCCTGCGGGGCCGCTACGTAGGCGTGTTCATGCCGCGCTACACAGAAACCGGCTCTTCGCAAAACGTCAGCTACGCAGCCAAAGACGCCCATTCGCTGGAGCAGCGCCTTGAACTCAAGCTCACCCGCAGCGGCGGCGGCAGCGCAGCTCCACACAGATCCCTCTTCTATGTGCAGGCAGCCGCCATTGCAAACCAACGCATAGGCGATGAAGGACTCAACGCCAACGTACTGGGCACGGACTTTGTGGTGCGCAACCCCCAAAAGCGCAACATCGAAGGCCTGCTTGTCGGCTTTGGGCTCGACCACTACGAATTGCGCAAAAACGTAAGCGCCTTTGGCGGCCTGGACATCAGCCACTTTAATGATGACTCTTCCACAATCATTGGCCGTATCGGTATCAGGATGGCCTTCTGATTTGTCTGCCTCCACACACGTGCATTAGTTGAACCCCAGACGGTCTCACATGCCGGTGGAGGTTGTGACCCTGCGGCTACGTTGCATGAGTTGCTTTTGAACTGATATACATCGGGTAATCGGGTGCCCTCCGACAGGTTGCAGATTGGTGGTGCCAGCACCGTTCATCGTTGGGAAAAATCAGCGACCGCCCCTTACGGCAGCTGCTGATTTACTCAGGCAAACAGCGCCTGATGCTCACGGCAATACTGCAGTCCACCAAAGCGCTGGGCGTTGTTCCAGCAATACTTGCCTTCCGGGTAACTGATTTTTTCGCGGCAATGAGCGCAAACGAGCTTCTTGGCTAAAGAGGCGTCCTCGCCTGCTCGCACTGAGGCCACCGGTGCCATCGCGCTAACCTGCTGTGGCTGCTTGGCTGTCTGGGGCACGGCGGCCAACTCAGGCTTGGGCTGCATGAATGGCGGCAGCTCCAGCAGATTCACCGGGCGGTGTTGACGCTTGAGCTTTTCGCCCCATTCGTGGATGGTCTCCGGGCTGCGCAGATTGAACAGCGCCTTGAACACACCACCGGTGCCGGTGCTGTTCACCAACTTCTCATGCCAGGCAGGAAACTGGTCGGCCTTGATGAGAAAGCTGGCATCAAAGACCTTGGGGTCCGGCCGCTTGATGGTGGCTTGCGGGTGCATCATCACCACATTGTGAAAATCCGGCAGTTTGTCTGTACGGCTGCCGATTTCCAAGCGCTCCAACAGCCGGCCCAGCACTCGCGCGTGGCGGCGGCTTTGTTCATAGGGGGACGGGATGCCGTAGCGCTCTTTGCCATAGCGCACGGTGAATTCCCCATGGGCATTGACTTCCACATCGCCTGAGTAGTTTTTGGTCTCAATCAGCACCATGTAGCCGGTGCGGTTGATGACTAGGTGGTCTATCTGGGCTACCTCGCCGTCCACCTCCAGGCGCAGGTCGTGCAGCAGTACGTTATGCGGGCTGTCTTTGTAATGTCCGTCCAGGTAGAAGGCGGCAGCACGTTCGCCCTCCATACCGGCTTTGAAGCGACGCAGTTCGTCGCGCAACCAGTCTTTCTGGCGAGTGTCCAGGTAGCTGGATTTTTGGAGGTCCTGGAGCAGCGCCAGGCGCTTGGATTTGTCGTCAGCAGACTTGATGAGCACGGTAGCTACCTCAAAGTTGTTGTGGCTTCAGGTTTAGCGCAGAGATAAAGAGGTTATCTCTGCTGGATTCGGGCGAGCAGGGCATCGACCTGCTGCTCGGCGTGCAGGCGTTCGGGGAGGTCTTGCACGAATTCAAGCTCGCGCAATCGATGCGCGAGCTCAACATACGCATCACGTAGCTCACATAGCTTGGCAGATAGCTCGAGGAGACGCTTTTGTTCAGTCATGGAGAATTGATGTGCTAACCGTCTGCACTGTGACCTTGAGGTTGGCTGATGTCTTGCGCAAAGGTGGCGTCTCCACTGCCCCTGAAGCTCAGCTGCTCGCCGCTGCTGAGGGCGGCAAGGTTGACGTCGCGCCTGGCGTTCAGGGTGGCGTTGCCGGCACTTTGCACCTGCGCTGCGGTGAGGTTGATGTCTTGCCCGGCGTTGACGTTCAAGGTGCCGCCAGCGCCCGTAACGGAGAGTGCTGCTCGTTGCTGGGGTGCTGCGCTGCCGTTGGTGCTGGCGCTGGCCTGGCTGGTGATGTTGATGTCTTGCCCGGCGGCAAGGCTGAGGCTGTCTTGCGCGGTGACGGTGCCGCTGGTGTTGTTGATGTCCTGGCCGGCGGCAAGGGTGACGTCTGTGCCCTGGATGGTGCCCAGTTGGTTGGTGATGTTGGCCGCAGCCAGGTTGACCGTGCGCCGGCCCTGGATGGTGCCGCTGTTGGCGATGGCCTGCGAGGTGTTGATCTGTACGTCGCGCCCACTGAGCAGCGCTCCGTCGGCCCCCGGGTCGCCGGGCTGCACGCGGGCGTAGAGCTGGGGGACCAGGGCTTTTTGTGAGGTGGCGGGGGTGGCGGCCAGGGTGGAAGCCGCTACACAAAGCATAGCTGCCGACGCAATGGCAGCGGGGGCAAATAGCATATTTTTGCACCAGGCGCCCAGATGCGGCAGGGGGTTGCGGCGTGGATGCGGCCGCGTGAGGTACGGGCTCATGGTTTGCGAATCCGGGCCAACTGGGCCAACACCTGCTGCTGTGCCTTCAGGCGTTCGGGGAGGTCTTGCTCAAACTTCAGCTCGCGCAAGCACTGCGCAAGCTCAACGTAGGCATCGCGCAGCTCACAAAGCGTGGCAGATAGCTTGAGCAGACGTTGTTGTTCAGTCATCTGCCGCCATTACTTTGTTGCTCTTGCTTCAATTGCTTGAGCAATGAATCCATTTCCAATTGATACCTCTTGGCCTCAGCAGGGTACATCTCGGTGCGTGCTTTGTAGAAATCGCGAATGAACTGCTCAGGGTTTGCCATGGCCTCCTTGGCCTGCTCCTTCAGGTACTGCTCGGCTTGCCGGATGTATTGGTCTTGCTCGCCCAGCCTCTGGGTCACACCATTGACCTTGTCGGTGATTCCGTTGACCTGTGTATTTATGTTTGAAATCCTGGCATCCAGTGCACTGGCTTGGCCCTGGATACGCTGAATCTGCGCGGCATCGCCCCCTAGACCTTGCTCCAACAGTTGGTTTTTCTGGCGCTCCAGCTGCAGTTGTTGCGTGATGAGCCCCTCACGTTGCGTGATGAGCTTGGCCTTGGCTTCTTCGGTGGCCCTCATCTGGTCCTCTACTTGACCGTAGATCAAGTCTTGCCAAGTGTAGGTTTTGTAGGTTGGCGGCTCTACTCCGGTTTGTGCAACAGAGATCGCACGTTCCAGCACATTGTCTGCACCTTTAGTCTTGGATACCGTTCCGGCACCGTGTTGCACTGCAGCCGAGAACAACGCTTCCTTTTGGGCTTGACTCAAGCTATCAAAATCAATACCCGCTTTCTGCAGTTCCTGCACGACAGGGTAGCTGACAGCTTGGAGGGGAACACCTTCAGCGGCGATGGATGCTCCTGAATTCATAGCTTTCAACGCGATGAATAAAAGGGCAAGGTACCGATTTGATGCTGAACCCCGAGCGCAGAGGCTGGATGGGTTCTGGGCGCGCGTGTCGTCTCTACCGTAGCCGCAGCTGCAGGCGGTTTCGGCGACAGCCATCTCCAGCGCGAAGCGGGGTTTGCTCTCGGCGGGGTTGGGGGTGATGGGGGTGGGGGTCTGTCCGGTGGGGTCGGCGGCGTTGACCTGGTTGGCACCGAGCACGAGCTTGAGGTGGTTGGCCCACAGGCCGGCGTTGATTTCTGCGGCGCGCGCCAGGATCTGGGTGGCGCTGGCGGTGCGGGTGTCCAGCCCCAGTCCTTCGATCTGCACTTTGCCGCCGCTGACTTGCCAGTTCTGCAGGCTGCCGGCGTTCATGACGGGCGTGCCGGTGGTCAGTGTGACGGTGCTGGCATTGATGAAGCCACCGCCGTTGACCTGGATGCCCGCAGGGTTGGCAATGATGACTTCGGCCTTGCTGCCGGCCACTTCCACATAGCCTTTGAGCAGGCTGGGATTGGCTGAGTTGACTTCGTTGAGGATGACGCGGGCAGCACCCCCGGCGACCATGGGGTTGCCCGCTATCCAGCCGCCAAGCTGGGTTTGTACGTTGCCCGCACTGTTGTTGAGGATGGCACCCTTGGCCTGGACGTCAAACTGGCTGTAGGTGTTGCGGCTTACACCGGCGGCGCTGGGCGTCTGGATGTTGACTTGCGGCAGGGCGCTGGCGGTGTTGATGATGACCGGGCGCTGGTTGCCCGGGGCATTGGGGTCGGCAATGATTTGCGCGTTGGCGGGGTTGCCCATGATACCCAGGAGACCAGCCGCAGCCAGCGCCCCCACCACGGCCAGCCCAGCGGTGGCCAGCCATTGCAGGGCTGCAACGGCGGTGGAGCCGCTGGCAGCCTTGCGGCATCTCTGTGCCGTATCGGCCACCACCATGCGGCAGCCACGCGCTGCGTTGAAGATGATGCGGTGCAGTTTCTTGTTCATTGGGGCGCTGCCGGGCTGTGACTGCTGGGGGTGTTGCCCATCTCTCCTAGGCAAAGGAGAGATGGGGCTGAGGTCTTGCCCAGGCTCAGAACTTGTAGAGCAGGCTGACGGCGAATCGGCGTTGGCGTGGTGTGCCCCCAACCTGAGCTTCGTAGCCGATGGACTCATACTCAGCACGGGCCTCGGTCTTGGGGGCTAATACCCATGCGTAACCCAGGCCCCAACCCGTACCGCCAATGGCTTTAGTAAAGCTGCCTGCCGGCATGTCTTCAACGAAGGTGGCCGAATGTACAGAGAGCTTGCCGTAGACGAGGCCCGAGTCAGAGACGCGATATCCTGGTGCTACCGAAAGGTTGATGTGGTCTCGCGCAGTGAGGGTGCTCTGACCGGCTGGCGTTACACCCGTTCCGTAGTTCTCTTTGAGCATGTTGTAGCCAATTCCGAAGGTCACAAGCCAGTTGGGGTTGAGAGCGAAGCCATAGCTGCCCACAAGTTCCAGACCGGTATCGGTCTTGTCGTAACTTCCTGCGGAGAGTCGACTGACCGGGGAAACATCAAACTTGTTCTGAATGGAAACGGCAGACACACCAACACCCCATCCGGTGAAGTTGCGTGCTGCGGCTTGTTGTGCGCTGGCTGCGCTGGTAAAGCCCGCCAGTGCGACGGCGATTACTGCCCAAGTGGCTTGCTGTTTCATGTTTTTCTCCTGGTTAGATATGGACTTGCGTCCTAGTTGAAAAAGAGGTTCACATCAGGCTGTTGCATACTCAGCTCAACCCTGTCAAAAGCTCACGCTCAGCAAGAACCCGCCAGTGGTCGCCGCAGTCTTGAAGTTGTCCGGCTTGTGCAGCGGCGTGCTGATGAAGAAGTCGTACTGCAGCCTGCCCCAGCCACCGCGCCAGCCGATGGCCGCACCCGCAAGCGTCCGGCACAGCAGGCTACCTTGCGAGGCAGAGATGGGGCTGAGGTCTTGCTCAGGCTCAGAACTTGTAGAGGAGGCCTACGCCGAGCAGGCTCTGCTCGGGCTTGGCGGTTGAATTGCCAAGGTTCTTCTCGTTGTACCTGACCGATTCATACTCAGCACGCAGTTCCCAACTAGGTGCAACGGCGACGGCCAAGCCGACTCCCATACCCGTCCCGGAAAAGTCAGGGTAGGTCTTCTGAGTAGAGGCCGTGTCCCCGTAATCACCTTTGAGCTAGTGGTATGCCAGCTTGCCGTAAACCAAAAGCCCAGTGCTCACCTTGTACCCGGGCGCTACAGAGATGGACAAATGTTCCTTTACTTTGAGCGTGCCGGTCTGTTGGCCTCCTGACGTGTATTTGAATTGGCCGGAATCTGTGGAGTTCAGGTCCCAAGCCAGTCCCAACGTCGTCACCCAGCGGTCCGAAAGCGCTACCCCCCAGGAACCTAGCAAGGTGGCTGCAGTGGCATTCCCTTGAGGCGCCTGGCCATTGACGCTCGGAATATTCTGGCTGGTGAGCGCTGCCTTGTTGTTCTGCGCTGTCACGCCAATGCCGACGGCAGGGCCGACGAAGTTCTGGCCAGACTGCGCAAGGGCGGCAGTGCAGGCCAGCGCCAGCGTGGCGGCAAGTGCGTTGGGCAGATTGAGTTTCATGGTTTTCTCCTGGTTGGTGGCGCATGGACGCCGGTTAAGAAAATGTCTGGCTCACCAGGCGGTGCCTGCAGGTGGCTGGCGTGTGCCGGGCGCGGCAGGCAATGCGGCCAGCATGGGGCGCTGGCGCCACCATTGGCGAGCCTTCTCCGGCGGGATGTTCTTGCCGTGGTAGGTGTTGACGCGCATGCCGCGCTCTGCGCCACGGTGGTTCAGGGAACGGGCGCAGCAGTCGGGCATGTAGTCAAGCAGGGCGCGGCGCAACACCCGGGTATGCCCGAAAGGCGCAACCCAGTGGATGAACCACATGCGGTCTCCGCTGCGCCATTGCTCCACCTGCATGCCGGCCATGTGGTCGCTGAGGTAGCAGGCTTCGGCGATGGCGCCGAAGTTGGCCCAGGCCGCCCAGGCTGCAGGGGTCTCGGTTGCTGTCTGACCGTCGGCCGCTATAGGGCGCTGGCTCAGCAGGATGTACTGGCCCGCCTGCACCGCCGGCACCACCTGGCCGGCCAGCATGCGCAAAGGCAGGTCACTGTGCAGGGCGCTGTGCATGAGCAGCCAGGTCACTGCGCCCAACACCTGCGCTTCGCTTTGCGGGGGGTGGCCCAGGGCGGGGGAAATCAATCGCAATGTCACGTTGGAGGTTTGCATGGCTTGCTCAAAAACTCAGGCTGGCCTGAAAGCCGCCCGAGGTGCTGGCGGTACGGAACCCACGCGGCATGTGCAGCGGTGTTCCAACGAAGAGGTCGTACTGCAGGCGGCCCCAGGCACCGCGCAGGCCAAGCACCATGCCGGCAAGGGATGTGCCGACGAGGGCCTGGCTGCTGGGGCCGGCGACTTCGCCGTAGTCCAGGCCGATGTAGGCACGATGCCCGGCCGAAAGTCTCGCGAAGTTGCCTCTCACGCTGCTGAAGGCGTTGCAATTCGGAATCTGGAGACGGAGGGGATTGCGCGAAAGTTGCGGGGGCAATCGACGCGCACAAAAAGCCAAGAAGAGTCAAAGTACGGAACCGATGAATCGTCAACTGCGCTACTGCGCAAAAAAACGCAGTCAAACCCGAACCGATGAGCATCAATTTCCTCCCCCGCAGAACTTTGCATGCAAGCTGGTTTTAGGGGCCGGTCAATTGTTTTTTGGTGGACAGAATGAGGCTGCAAACCCTGACAATGGATAGCAGCCATCAGCGGCGCCGGGGCTCGAGCCCGGCGCCGCTGCCTGCCGCCCTTCTTGGGGGCGGGCGCCTTGGCTCAACCATGGCATCTGTTGGGCGCCATGGTCTTTGCCTCGATAAGGGGGCTGGCGCCCCCGAATATCTGTTTCCACGCTTTAACCGCGGGTTGATACGTTTTGAATTTCCTCCACAGGCGAGGCGTGGGCCAGCACAGGCTTGCGACGCGGCGTGCGCGGCAACGGAATGATCGGCGGCGCTGACGTCACGCCCTTTTCGTCAGACTGAGGCTCGGGGTCTTCTTGCGGAGGGCGAGGCAATACAGTCAGCGTCAGCGTGCCGGCAGACAAGTCCTGCGCAGGCAACATGACGCGAACCGAGGTGAAGCCTCGCGCCTGCAATGCTTGACGGGCTCGCTGAAGCAACTGCCCAAGCCCCCGCGCTCCCACGCACCGACCGACGGGCCCGTCAAGACCTTCATCGCCACCCAGCTTGGATGCAAGCCAAGCGTACTCTTCACGATCCTGCGGAGGAGTGGCCTCTACGGCAATGGATCGAATCACCGAGCAAGGGTGCTCATCGACAATAAGCATCTCCGCCCCGCCAGGACGGGAGCCGTCTGCCATATAAAAAAGAGCCCGCGACTGCTGCCACATGGGCGCAATCAGTTCTGCGTTGACCACACCAGCCCCCAACGAACCGACAGGGCCGGGCAGATTTGTCAGCAAGGGGAACGCGATTGCGGCGGATTGAAGCCAGGCCATGCGAGGCTCGAAGGTCTAGCCCGGTCGCGGGCCAAGTAAATTAAGCGGTAAATCGTATTGGCCGCGCCCAGAATGCAACTTGCAGTTTGTCAGCAGATGCACAAAGTTCGGCTGTGATGTTGAATGCGCGGGGTAGGCCGTGCAATCATGGGAAGCCATCTTTCTAAAAGCAAGCCCGCTGGCCCGCAATGAACATACTGCTCATCCATCAAAACTTCCCCGGACAGTTTCGGAGCCTGGCGCCAGAGCTTGCACGTGCAGGCCATCGACTGCAGGCCATCTCCATGCGCCCCGCGCCAACTCTGGCTGGAGTGCCCAACCGCTGCTATGCGCTTGAAAGGGGCAACACGCAAGGCATACACCCCTGGCTGGTCAACACGGAATCGGCGGTGCTGCGCGGCCAGCAGGTGGCCAGAGAGGTGCAACAGCTTCAAAGCAATGGTTTTGAACCCGACGTGGTGCTGGGCCACACCGGCTGGGGAGAAATGCTGTGCTTGCGCGAGATACTGCCGGCGGCCCGGATCATTGGCCTCAACGAGATGTACTACCGCGCCATAGGAAGCGACGTGGGCTTTGACCCGGAGTTTCCCGCCGATGCAGAGGCGGCCGCACGCCTTTCGGTACGCAATATGCACCTCACCGCCAGCCTGCTTGCGTGCGACGTTGCCATTACCCCAACTGAATGGCAGGCCAGCACATTTCCTGCCGCGCTTCGCAAGCGCATCACGGTGCTGCACGAGGGCATACGGACTGATCAGCTGCGGCCAGACCCAAATGCTTCAGTCAGGGTCGGGAACCACATCCTGCGCAGCGGAGACGAGGTTGTAACCTTCGTCAACCGCAACCTCGAGCCCATGCGTGGCTACCACCAGTTCATGCGTGCCCTGCCGGGCATTCTCCGGGAACGCCCCAATGCCCGGGCCGTCATTGTTGGAGGAAACGACGTCAGCTACGGAAGCCGCCCCCCAAGCGGCAGCAGCTGGCAGCAAATCTTTCTTGAGGAGGTTCGCACCGACCTCGACATGCGCCGCGTGCACTTTGTCGGCCAGGTTCCATACACCGACCTCATTCAGCTCCTGCAAGTAAGCGCCGGCCACGTCTACCTGACGGCGCCCTTTGTGTTGAGTTGGTCCATGCTTGAGGCAATGAGCGTTGGTGCGCTGGTCATAGGTTCAAGTACAGCGCCAGTTCGCGAAGTCATCACTCATGGTCAAAATGGCATGCTGGTTGATTTCTTCCAGCCCGCGCAGATCGCCGAGGCTGTATGCGATGCGCTAGCCCGCCCAAAGGACTATGCGGCGCTACGAACTGCGGCCAGGCAGTCTGTGGTGGATAGATTCGACTTCACTACCCGCAGCCTGCCCGCTTATCTGAGGTTGGTTTCAGAAGGAATTTCACTGACTCACAGGCCCTGAACGCTACATCTTTTTCAGGCCAACCAGATCTCATGTGCCAATCATCTGTCACCGAGTTGGTTTGCCGGCACAAACAAAATGCCTGATCTGTTGACGTGCCAAGGCTTTTGCTCGAGTCGACGCAGTTTACTTGCCCTAATCGACTAAGCGCGCGTCTTGAAGAACTGATCAAGCACGAGACACGGATCAAACACATGGCGAACCTGTTTTGGATTGACAGCCTTTTTGATTTGATGCGCAGGTTTGTCCAGGCTTCCCAGCATCGGGGCTCCGAGCGGAAGACCACTCACTCCGATGAGACGGATAACGTAGAACTTTCCCGTAGCTTCATCCAAGTCTGCAATCAGTGCGATTTCGCCGTTGTTCAGTTCAACATAGTCACCGGGCAGGTGGTAGGCGGGAGAATCGAGAAGCTCCAAGCGACGCAGTTCACGCACCATATGGTCGTGGGTGTTGTTGTTGACCGATTTTTGAAGCGTGGAAAGGCGATCGGTCGCGACCGCAGAGAAGACGTTGCTCAAACGGTTTATACCTAAACGCATCACCGCAAGAGACGTCGCACCGATCAGTTGTGAAATCGGCCCAGAGTCTGGTCCATGTGATGGTGCTTGGGTTGCATGCTGCGTGGCAATGACTTCCAGGACCCCCCGGAAATCACCAAGCAAAACATCAGCGGAATGCGCGGGAGAACCAGAGGGTGCCTGTAATTGCGTGACCAGACAAAAGATGACAACAGAGACCTCATGCACAAGAGGCTTGATTGCGGGCGCCAAGTCGGGCTGTGTAGCGATCCACTTGATGCATGCAAGCATGTAAAGGCATGCGCTTGCAGATCTGTCGATAGCTGTAGCGGCAAGGTTGACCTCTCGCCCGGCAAAGATAAGTGAAGCGGCGGGTATTTCGAACAAATCCTGATTGAGCAAATCAAGTTCTTCCCGTAACTCAAAAACATGCTCAGAGACTGCTGATGCAGACAACCTTTTGCAAATTGTTCTGATCGCCTCCAGGTGCGCCGACAGGAATTCAAAGTGACGCTCAGCAGGCTTTCTGTACCTGGAGCCGTTGTCCGTACGAATTGGTTCGTCTACTCTCAGATCCAGCAGGTCTCTCACCGTGGCCTGTGGCTTGTTGATGACCAGATTGGCCTTGTGGATCAGCCTCTTGTTGTAGCCCTCAAGTTGGCTCTCGGTTGTGAAGAGCGCACTCCAGTTATGTCGCCCGGAAACGAGTTCACTTGCTGGCAAGTTCCACGCCTTGCACAACAGCCTGCCCCTTTCATCATAGAGGTCAACAGGTGAGAGCTGACCCGCAATCAGCATCCCGGCCGGGACTGCAACCAAGGCCATATCAGGCGTCAGTCTCGCACATGCCCTTGTAAAGGGGTGAGCTTTCGTTGGTGATGATGAAGTACCGCGTGGGCTCACTGTCAACTCCCGGAATCACCTCCTTCATCCTGACCAACGCCGGGCCATCCAGAAAGCGTACGGAATTTACCAGCACATCTGAGATCAACGGTGCACTGTCTCCAAAATAATCTGCGAGTTGCGAGTGCGGAGGTGAATTACTCAAACGCGTGAGTGTCAGCGGGTAGTGAAAAACAAGTCCGCTGAATGCGCCCCATCGGTCCCTATGCCGACTGAAGATCAGATAGCTTTCACCGTCCTTGACGATCTTCAATACAGGCCCAGAACGCTTTTCTGCCGAATAGCAACCGACAAAAGGATCTCCTTCAAGATGTTGCTTACCAAACCACAGCCAAGCTGCAAAAAGAGCAATAGCAACCCAAACGACAGAGAAAGCCCGTGAAGCGAAACGTAGAGAAGATCGCATTAAAGTGAAGAATCGGCAAAAGAAGAATCAGACAAGCTTCACTTTGCCTCAGTCACTTCAGGAGATAGCCCTCAATTGTTTATAGAAATACCATTGGACTAATGTGGCGATTCAAAGTCCTTGCGCAGGCAAAACCAAAATCGGCGTGGTGCATCTGCATCTTTTTTATGGGCAGGCGTCAGAGGGCGTTTCTATAACTTGAAGGTTGCTACTTCTGCAAGAAGATTGGTGGCACTCTGACGAAGAGACTGGGCAGCCGCGGATGACTGCTCGACAACGGCCGCATTTTGCTGGGTATTTTTCTCAAGAATGTTCATGGCACCGTTGATCTGCTCGACGCTGGTTGTCTGACCATTCGCAGATTGAAGGATGTCCTCCATGTTTCCATTGAGCTGCTGGGCATTGGAAATGACCTCTTTCATGACGCCGCCAGCCGATCTGACCACACCAGATGTGAGCTCCACTTGGCTAAGACTCTCGGTGACCAATGTTCCGATTTCCTTGGCCGCCATGCTGGTTTGTTCCGCAAGCTTGCGAACTTCCCAGGCTACAACGGCAAACCCGCTGCCTTCATCGCCAGCACGAGCGGCTTCCACCGCGGCATTCAGCGCCAGAATCTTCGTTTGAAAAGCAATGCTGTTGATGATTCCTGCGATATCGCTCACCTTGATGGATGCTCGGTGAAGGTCATCCATGTTGGCAACGACCTGCTCCACGATCTGGCCGCTTCTTTGCGCGGCATCGGCGTTAGAAGATGCAAATACAGCGGACCTGGCAGCAAGCTCAGACGTGTGCTTGGCGGCTTCCCGAATAAGGGTCATGGACATTGATTGCTGATGCAGGGAAGCCGCCACACCTTCCGTACGTGTCTGAAGGTCAAGACTGACCTGTGCTATCTCATTGCTTGCCACTTGCAACTCCTGGGCAGTCGCTTTGACATTGTGGACAAGCTTGCGCAAAGAATTCCAGGCAATGCCCAACTTATGCAGAGTCTGAGATTCCTCGTCCTTTCCGCCAGATACAGCGGGAACAGACCGCAGATCACCAACGGCCAGCGACTCCAGGTTTTCGCGGATCGTTCGCAGGCTGGTGGAAGTTGCCAGGTAATAGGCATAGTACAGGTAAACGGCGAGACTCAGGCAAACGAGCACAACAGCCAGTCCGACCATTCTGGACGACTTGTATTCCGAGATTCTTTCTCGAAGCAGGCGCTCCATGACAGGAATGGTTTGCATGTGCATCTGGTGAAGCGCATCTGTTACCTTGGCTCCTTCGTGCCTGAAGAAATCGACATCTTTCTCCCGGCTTTCCTGCATGGTTGCGGCATAGGTAGCCTTGCGGAAAGCATCGGCGCGGTCTAGCACCGACAGATCAAGCGTCGTTAGCACCTCCGGCGACTTCTTGGCCGCTTTTTCGATGAAGGTCCGCAAGTCGTTCAAGGCGGTGGCTGCCTTGGTATCGTAAACCGCAAAGCGGGCCCGCGCCCCACTGATGTCCGAGACGGCGGTTGCATCGCGCTGAATCTGCATTGCGCCGAATCGGGCAAGCAGGAGATTGTCTACAAGTACCGGAAATGCCTGGGTGGCGGCCAATCCCAGATAAAGAACATCCAGTTCCGGATCAAGCACAAGGCCTGACTGATCAGATATGTACTGTAGAGTCTGCAGTGAGTTGTCGGCCCATAGCCTTATTGCATTTTCGTCAGCATTGCCCTTCTCGATGCCTGAAGCCACCAGCGACCATTGAGACTTCAGCTCCGAAATCTTGTTGGACAAAGCCAATCGGTCCAACGATGCACCCCGCTGGTTGTTCGACAGACTGTCAAGGACCTGTTAAACCCTGGCCGAAGCAGATTGGATGTCCGCAGGAAGCTCCGCCTTGATGAGGCGCGAGTCAACGATGGCGCGATAGTCGGACGCGAGCTTGCTCAGCGCAACATAACCTTGCAGGGCGGTCACGCCGTCCATTTCTGACTCGATGAACTCAATCTGGGCAAAGTAGTCCCTGGTAAGAATGGATGCGGTCAAAACCAGGGGCAGCAGAAAGACTGAGCTGATCAGCAAAGCCTTCTGGGTAAAACTAAGTCTTTGCATGAGCCATATGCCCAAGCGCATCAGCAAGTTGTGTTGTTGTTGGGGTAAGGCCTCCGTCCGCACGGCAGGTGAAGCAGAGAAAACGGTTGGAAGAAGCTTGAGCTCACTTGACATAAGGCCGCACAAAAATGAAAAGCAGAAAAACGACGAACGCCACCCGGTTAGCAAGAGCCAGGAGCGCGTCGCGAACTCGTTGGTAGCCGACTATAGTTCGCCACTGACATCCTCTCTAGAGGACACACCAAGCCAGCATTACCCCGATAGACTACGCCGCAGTTTCCTCGCACCAAATTAAATGCCCCCGGCTCAATGTTCAAAGGAGAACAATCCAGCAAAGAACTGTTACGGCGTCTTCGAGTTTTCCGACATGAGCCCAAGAGATGGGTTCGTCCTGCTCCTCCCTTCCTCCAAGCCCGCTCATCCGATCGTTGCGATTCGGACAAACCGAGCCGAGGCTGCGATTTCCAAGCAGCTCAGCGTCAACAAGTGCCGCTCTGATCCAGTCAAGTCGTTGCGATCATCTCCGCCCAACTCAAATGATTCACCTGCGAACAAATTACAGAGTTTGTGCGTATCGAAAGCAGGAAAATACGCTCCCTTTTCGAATCGATATGTTTTCCTGATGAAAGTTGAGTCATGCCAGCACAGGCCGGGAGCGTTTGTTTTGTTGGCTCAGTACCACAAGCTCGGGCGGAGTTCGGCTCTTTGGCACACAGACAACGCTTGCGGTCACTATTCGCGCCCCTCCTTTCCCGTTGGAATTCATGAAGCGGCGCCTGAGTTTGAAAAATTGATTTGGAACAGGCAGGCTAATGCAAGGAGCTCTGGTTTGATCAACCTGCGGCAGCGCCCTCTCCCGCTCAGACTTCCCGTATCTCCTCTAAGACCCAAGCCTCATCAGCAGCCGCAAAAGCCACAGCCTCAGCCACAGCCTCAGTGAGCGTCAGCCGATTGAGCTTCAGTCTGGCCAATTTGCATTTGCATTTCTTGTCTAGCCTCTTCGGGCGTTTGTGTGCCGGCAAACAGAGTCGGCAGCTGAGACACCGCTTCCTAATGAGAATGGCTCGAATCCCCATATCTGTGCAGTCTGCTTTCGATCCGATAACGCCATTGCGTCGCAAGATCAGCAGACTTGCCTTCATCTTCCGCAGGGGGAGCCAGTAAGTTCCTAAGGAGAGGTTGTGAGAAGTCTTGCCGATTCATCCCATCTTTTGATTCTTGAAAGCCTGCCGGATGCCACATACCTCATTGACCCGGAATCTTCAAGGATCATCTGGTGCAACAGCGTCGGATACGAAGGCTTGGGGTACTCAAGATCAGAGATCGTGGGTCACTCGGTCCTGAGTCTGCAGAAAGATGTTCCTGGGCATACCGCCTGGAAAGACATCGCCGCAGAAATCAGGCGCTGCGACACCTATCTCTTCTCGGGACGACACATTCATAAGCAAGGGCATGAAGTCAGCGTTGAGGTACTGACCAAGCCAACTTGGATCGAAGGCACGGAGTTTTTTCTGTCAGTTGCAAGAGATATCAGCAGGCGGCTTTCTACTGCTGCGATGCAGATCACTCGGGATGAGCAGGTCAGGTTTGCGCTGAGCGAAGCCGGAGACGGCTTGTGGGACTGGTCAGTTCTGACTGGAGAGGTCTATTTCAGCCCTCAACTCAAGCGGATGTTGGGATATGGTCCCGATGAAATGCAGCCGGGCATCGACTCCTGGTCGAGCCGCGTACACCCTGATGATGCACCTATGGTTTTCCGTGCTATCGAGCAGCACCTGCAGGGCATGAGGGAGCGCTATGAGGCGGAATACAGATTGCGCAACAGGAACGGGCACTACATTTGGGTGCATGACAGGGGGCGCATCTGCGAGAGCGGACCTGACGGAAGTCCTACCCGCATGGTGGGCATGGTCAGAAACATTACAGACCAGAAGAATCTTGAGTTTCAATTGCTTCGGGACGCGTCCATCGACAGTCTCACCGGTCTCAGGAACAGACGTGAGTGCGATCAGCACTTTATGCAACTTGTTGAAACCTGCAAACGCCTCGGTGTCGAGCTGGGAGTTTGCATCATCGACATTGATCACTTCAAACGTATCAATGACGTTCATGGGCACCTGGTAGGTGACCGGGTACTTGCTTCCGTTGCCTCCCTGTTGCTCAATCGCGTCAGACAGTCCGACTCTTTGTTCAGATGGGGTGGTGAAGAATTCGTACTCCTTTGCCCCGGCCAGCATCTGGAGGGACTTTGCACACTGGCCCAAGATCTCAGAGAGATGTTGGCCACTCATTCTTGGGCCGATGTCCCGGGTCTGGGTCAGATAACAGCAAGCTTCGGTCTGACGATCATGCCCGTGGAGGGAGCATCACCCGAGAACCTCTTTCTTGCCGCGGACACCGCGCTTTTCACTGCGAAAGCACAGGGGCGAAACTGCGTCGTGTTCACTGCAGTAGCCGATGTCGTTTGCAGTACGAATCTGCAAGTACCACAGCCTCCATCGGAAATTACTGTCCGCAGCGCATTTTGACTACGCGACTACAACGCCCAGTCGCTTTTTTGCGGCGATGTTCAGCAAACTCCTAGAACGGGCAGGCATGTGCCACGGCGATGTTCTTCCTGGCTGTTTCAGAGTTGCGCCGTCAACCAGACTTGGATGCGATCGTTCCTCAACGCCATCGACTCTCAGGCTCCAGGAACACCCATGGTTTTCGTCTTGCGAGGATGCTGCAGCTTTCGGCCCACCCCAAAGCATGCCCCAATTCAATGAGACCTGCCCAGTCCAAATCAACCTTGGCGTCGAGTCGATTGTCGAGACCGATTGGGGAATCGTTGCGCAAATGTCTCCTGCCGATGTCGCATTCGCCATTCTTGCTGTAGCGCCAATCCAGC
>Ga0114938_1000412_pt1 | contig 32701 bp, 28 predicted proteins | sample AshMeaBigSpring_FD_88675 | JGI IMG/M metagenome (GOLD analysis project Ga0114938, IMG submission 88675) | Groundwater microbial communities from Big Spring, Nevada to study Microbial Dark Matter (Phase II) - Ash Meadows Big Spring | ecosystem: Environmental > Aquatic > Deep subsurface >... | reverse complement strand
TATATGGACATAGCCTTTAGGTTAACGAATCGTGGTGTGCAATTACTGCGTGGGCACCCGGTCGAATGAAATGCCACAGGCCAAGGGGACGCTTGCGACGCCTAACTACAATTAGAGGGCATTAATAACTGGCAGAAATACGTCATTTTGGCCAGATAGTCGGCCAACGGCGCAACAAGTCCTTGAGTAGCCTCGGGCATGAGTTGATCTAGCCAATTCCCTTTGGGAGCCAAGGATGGCCCAGCCGCCGCGCCTGCTCGACCAGGCCCGAGCCTGCATGCGCACCCGGCACCTGAGCTACCGGACCGAGAAGGCGTACCTGTATTGGATACGCCGTTTTATCCATTTTCACAAGCTTCGGCACCCACGGGAGCTGGGAGCTCCCGAGGTGGAGGCCTTCCTGACCTCCTTGGCGGTCGACCGGCGAGTCGCGGCCTCGACGCAGAACCAGGCGCTGGCAGCGATCCTGTTCCTGTATGGGGCCGTGCTGGAACTGGACCTGCCCTGGCTGGCGGACGTCACGCGGGCGAAACGGCCGGTCCATCTGCCTGTCGTACTGACGCGCGACGAAGTTCGCCGCGTGCTCGCAAACCTCACGGGCACCGAATGGCTCATCGCTTCGCTGCTCTACGGTTCGGGCATGCGGGTGACCGAATGCCTGCAGCTTCGCGTGAAAGACCTCGAACTGTCCCGCCATGAGATCGTGATCCGCGACGCCAAGGGCAACAAGGACCGGGTGACGGTGCTGCCGGCGAAGCTGGTGCCGCATCTGCGCGACCATCTGGAGCGCGCGCGCGTTCTCTTCGAGGCGGACCGCAAGGCCAGGAAGCCCGGTGTCTCGCTGCCATTCGCATTGCGGCGCAAGTACCCGCAGGCGGCTACCTCCTGGGCCTGGCAGTGGGTGTTTCCGGCACGCTTCCTCTGCCGCGACCCGTATTCCGGCGAATCGGCGCGCCATCACCGCCTGCCGCAGTCCGTGCAGCGTGCGGTGCGCGAGGCGCTGCGCAAGGCGGGCATCGACAAGCCCGCGAGCTGCCACACCTTCCGCCACTGCTTCGCGACGCACTTGCTGGAGGACGGCTACGACATCCGCACCGTGCAGGAGCTGCTCGGACACTCCGACGTAAAGACCACGATGATCTATACGCACGTGCTGAACCGCGGCGGGCGCGGCGTGCGCAGTCCGCTGGACGCGGCCCGCACCTCAGGCGAGTAGGGCGGCGATGGCGTCGGCGAATCGCTCCGGGGCGCCGGGGTCCATGCGCAAGTAGAGCGCCGGTTCGACCAACTCCAGTTCCATCAGGCGGAAGCCGTCGCTGTGACGCACGAGATCGGCGCGCCCGTAGAGGAGCTTGCCGCCTGCGGCGGCCATCGCGGCATCGGCGACAGCGCGCAGGGAAGGTTCGGGTGTGATGGACCGGATGTCGGCGCCATGCTCTTCCTGCACGCGGAAGTCGCCGCGCTTGGGCACCTTCAGGATAGCGTGGCTGTAATTGCCGCCGAGGTAAATCAGCGAGAACTCGCCTTCGCCGATGATGGCGCGCTCGAAGGGCTGCATCATCAGCGGACGGTCGTGAAAATACGCCTCCACCACGCCGGCCAGGTCGTGCGCGTGCTGGCGGTCGAGGCGCCAGGCGCCCTCGGCGTTGCCGCTCGTGACGGGCTTGATCACGACCTCGTCGCCGCCTTGTTCGTCGAACAGCGTCAGGAGCCCGCCACGAGGGAGCCCGTTACGCCAGATGGTGGGCACCGTGGGAATGCCCTTGGCGGCCAGTTCGCGCAGGTAGGTCTTGTGCATGTTCCAGCGCGTGATCGCCGCGCTGTTGTGCAGCCGGGTGACCGCCTCGATCGCGGCCAGGGTGCCGAGAAAACTCTCCGCGTGGTGCTGGTAGTCCCAGGTGGAGCGGATCACGACCAGCTGGTAGCGGCGCCAGTCCACGCCGGGCCGGTTCCACGGGATGCTCTCGACTTCCATACCGCGCGCGGCGAGCGGCGCAACCGCACGGTCGTCGTCGATGACGAAGTCGCCGCGCTCGGCGAGCGTGAGGAAGGCAATGCGCTGCATGTTCAGAATCTCGCTGTCCAGCGGAAAGTGGCGCGCCCGAAGCTCAGCTGCTCGAGCCCCCAGGCAAGGTTGTTGCGCGCCTGGCGCTCGTAGCGCTCGCGGAATTCGTGGGTCGCGTACACCGAGGGCCGGTTGACGAAAGAGCTCAGGATGGCCGAGCGCTGCTTGCGGTACAGCGCGGTCGGCACCCACCAGTACTCCGCGCGGATCTGCAGCTCGAACTCGGCGTAGCGGTCGGCCTCGGCGCCGAGGATCCACAGATCGCAGTCCACGGTGAGCGCGAGCGCCGGCTGCGTCGGCTGCGCGCCATGCCGGGTGGCGAGGATCATGCGCCTCACGAGGTCGCAGTCGGCCTGCGGACGGCCGGAGCGCGCGAGCACGCGCACGGCGGCGTCGGCGCTGCGCTCCTCGTTGCGGCGCGAGAACGTGTTGTAGATGGCGTCGTGAAACCAGAGGGAGTATTCGACCAGCGGGTTGGCGCCCTCGGCGTGCGGCACGCGGTCGAAGGCGGCCAGGCACTCGTTGACGTGGTGCGGCGTGTGGTACTTGCGCGCGCGCTCCTGGTAGTGGGCCTCCAGCCAGCGGAACGCGACCGGCGGTTTCCCGATGCCCAGCCGGGTCGCGAGCGCATCCCAGCGCGCCGCGGAGAGGGTCTCCTTCACGCGCCGTCCTTGAGGATCAGCGTGGGCCGCACCATGCCGTACTGCGCCGCGAGCTCCGCGGGATGTGCTGCATCCCAGACCACGAGGTCCGCGCGCTTGCCGGGCTCGAGCGTGCCGCGCTCGTTGGCGAGCCCGAGTGCCGCGGCGGCGTGCCGGGTGACGCCGAGCAGGGCTTCCTCGGTCGTAAGCCGGAACAGGGTGCAGGCCATGTTGAGGTTGAGCAGCAGCGAGGCGACGGGCGCGCTGCCGGGATTGAGATCGCTCGCGACCGCGATCGGCACATGGTGCCGTCGCAGGAGTTCGACCGGCGGCAGCCGGGTTTCGCGCAGGAAATAGAACGCGGCGGGCAGCAGTACTGCGACCGTGCCGGCCGCGGCCATCGCGCCGATGCCGTCCTCGTCGACATGCTCGAGGTGGTCGGCGGAGAGGGCCTTGAATCGGGCGGCGAGCGCGGCGCCGTGCTGGTTCGAGAGTTGCTCGGCATGCAGCTTGACCGCGAGGCCGAGTTCCCGTGCGCGCGCGAAGACCCTCTCCACCTGCGGGGCGCTGAAGCCGATGTTCTCGCAGAAGGCGTCCACGGCGTCCGCGAGCCCGGCCTCCGCCGCCGCGGGCAGGATCTCGTCACATACACATTCTATATAGACATCGCTGCGGCCCTTGAACTCGGGCGGCACGGCATGCGCGGCGAGGACCGTGGTGCGCACGGTGACCGGCAGCCGCTCGCCGACCCTGCGCGCGACGCGCAGCATCTTGAGCTCGTTGCCGCGGTCGAGCCCGTAGCCGCTCTTGATCTCGAGGCAGGTCACGCCCTCGGCGGCGAGCCTGAGCGCCCGCGGCAATGCGAGTGAGAGTAGTTTGTCTTCGCTCGCCGCGCGCGTCGCGGCCACGGTCGAGACGATGCCGCCGCCGGCGCGCGCGATGTCCTCGTAGCTCGCGCCCTGCAGCCGCTGCTCGAACTCGCGGGCCCGGCTGCCGGCCCAGACCAGGTGCGTGTGGCAGTCGATGAGCCCGGGTGTCACGAGCGCGCCCCGCACGTCCATGACCTCCACGCCGGTCGGCAGGTGGGCGGGCAGTTCGCGCTCGGGTCCGGCCCAGGCGATGCGGGAGCCCGCGATTGCGACCGCGCCCTTCGGAATCAGGCCGTAAGCGGCGTCGCCGGCGCAGGACGCGACCTGCGCCCCGCGGATGACCCGGGTCCACTGCTGCGTGTCGGCGCCTGCCACGCGCGCAGTTTACCGGAGCCTCCTGCGGCCGCGTTATGCTCTGCATCCGTACCGCCCGCCGGAGCCCTCGTGCCAGACTCGAAGATCACCAAGGACTTCATCGCCGCGCTGCCGAAGACCGACCTGCACGTCCACCTCGACGGCTCGCTGCGCATCCCGACGCTGATCGAGCTCGCCCGCGCGCACCACGTGCAGCTGCCGAGCTACACTGAGGGCGGCCTGCGCGAGACGGTCTATACCGAGCGCTACACGAGCCTCGGCGACTACCTGAAGGGCTTCAAGTACACGGTCGCCGTGATGCAGGACGCGGAAGCGCTTGAGCGCATCGCGGCGGAGCTCGCGGAGGACAACCAGGCCGAGAACGTGCGCTACCTGGAGGTGCGTTTCGCGCCGCAGCTGCACGTGCGGCCGGGCCTCGACGCAGTCGCGGTCATCGCGGCCGTGGACCGGGGCCTGCGCCGCGCGCGCGATGCGTTCAACCGCCGGCCGGAGATCGCCGCCGGGCGCGAGCCGCCATTCGACTACGGCATCATCTGCTGTGCGCTTCGGATGTTCACGCCGGAGTTCTCGCGCTACTACGCCACGCTCTTCGATGCGCACCCCTACACGCGGCCGAAGGACGTGTACGCGATGGCTTCGATCGACCTCGCGCGCGCGGCCATCATCGCGCGCGACCGCGAGGGAATGCAGGTGGTCGGCTTCGACCTGGCGGGCGAGGAGGCGGGCTATCCCGCGGGCGCGCACAAGGACGCCTTCGACTATGCGCACCTTCATTTCCTGAAGCGCACCGTGCATGCCGGCGAGGCCTACGGCCCGGAGTCCATCTTCCAGGCGATCACCGACCTGCATGCGGACCGCATCGGCCACGGCACTTATCTCCTCGAGGAGGACCAGATCCAGGACCCGGAGATCGGGGACCGCGCGCGCTACGTGGACAAGCTCGGCAACTACATCGCCGACCGACGCATCACGCTCGAGGTCTGCCTGACGAGCAACCTGCAGACCAACCCGAAACTCAGGTTCCTGGACGACCACACCTTCCGCAAGCTGCGCGAGAAACGGCTCTCGACCACGCTCTGCACCGATAACCGCCTGATGAGCCACACCACCGTCACCAACGAGCTGTGGCTCGCAGTCAAGCACCTCGGGCTCGACCGTCACGACCTCAAGTCCATCATCATCTACGGCTTCAAGCGCAGCTTCTGGCCGGGCGATTACCTCTCGAAGCGCCAGTACGTGCGCCAGGTGATTGACCACTACGAGGCGGTGGAGGGGAGGTTCGCATCGTGAAGGGCGGCTGGCAGGGCGCGCTCGAACGCTGGTCGTCCGCGGGACTCGTGGACGCCGCGCTCGCGGATCGCATCCGCGCGTGGGAGGAGGAGCATGGCGGCGAACGCGGCAGGAGCCGCCTCGCGATCCTCGCCTTCGCCTTCGGCGGGATCCTGCTGGTCGCGGGCGTGCTCTTGTTCGTTGCCGCCAACTGGGACCGGCTTGCTCCTGGCGGACGCTTCGCCCTCGTGCTGGCGATGATCGCGGTGTTCCACCTGGGCGGCGCGTATGCCTCGCGCACGAGCTCGGCGCTGGCGGCGACCCTGCACGCCGTCGGCACCGGCGCGCTCGGCGCCGGCATTTATCTCTCGGGCCAGATCTTCCACATGGCCGAGCACTGGCCGGGCGCGCTCATGCTCTGGTCCATCGGCGCGGCGCTCGCATTCTGGCTGCTGCGGCAGTGGCCGCAGCTGCTCTGGCTCGCGGTGCTCGCGCCCGCCTGGCTGTGGGGCGAATGGGTCGAGGCGCAGCCGCCGATGGCGGCGTGGCGGGGCGTGTCGCAGGCGACGCTCGGCATCTTCCTGCTGGCCTGCGCCTACCTCATGGCCTCCGCGCCCGAGGCGCGCGAGTCCTGGCGCCGCGCGCTCACCTGGCTCGGCGCGATCGCGATCATCCCGGCGGCCGGCGCCATGGCCTGGTCGGACTTCTCGTCCGCGGAAGCGGTGGGCACCGGACTCAGCACGCGGAGCCTCATCGCCGCCTGGTCGCTCGCCATCGTCCTGCCGGTGGGCGTTGCCTGGGTCCTGCGCGAGCGCGAGGCCGTGTTCCTCGCGGTGGCGATCGCCTGGGGATTCGCCGCGCTCTGGGTGAATCCGCGGCCGGATTCCGGTGAGCTCCTGATGTGGCTGTTGTACGCCGCGGGCGCCGTGCTGCTCGTGCTCTGGGGTATCCGCGACCGCCAGCGGCTCGCGGTCAACATCGGCGTGCTGGCGTTCGCGATGTCGGTGTTCGGCTTCTACTTCTCGAGCCTCTACGACAAGCTCGGCCGCGCCTTCGGCCTGATCGGCGTTGGATTCGTCTTCATCGGCGGGGGCTGGCTGCTCGAGCGCGCGCGCCGGCGGCTCCTGGGGCGCATCGCGAAGGTGGGCCCGTGAACGCGTTCACGAAGGGTCTCATCATCGCCGCCGCGCAGGTGGCGCTCGCCGCGAGCGTGGGCGCGAAGTTCCTCTACGACCGCTCGCATTACCCGCGCGTGTGGGCCGAGACCGCGCCCTACGATCCCGACCTGCCGATCCGCGGCCGCTACGTGAGCATTTCCGTGCTCGTGCAGACCGCGCGGGTACCGACAAAGAAGGAGGGTGCGCTGCCCGACGCCTTCCAGGCGCACCTCGAGATCTACAAGGACCAACTCTACGCGGTCGAGGACGAGAATGGCCGCCAGTGGGTGCAGAAGCGCCGCTGTGGCGAGGCCGACTGCTGGCAACTCGCGAATCCGGTCGCGTTCTTCATCCCGGAGCACGCGGTGGACCCGTCGCGCCGGCCCGCCGGCGAGGCGCTCTGGGTCGAGATGACGTTGCCACCGACCGGCCCCCCGCGGCCGCTGCGGCTCGGCGTCAGGAAGAAGGGCGCCGAAGGAATCACGCCGCTCGAGGTGAAACAGGCGGATTGAGGCGACGCGCGCGTCCGGCAGGTCGGCGCGCAGGATGAGCACGACGTACCTGAGCGTGATGACGGTCAGCAGGCTCCAGAAGATGAGCGACACGACGCCGATGGCACCGAGCGTCGCCCGGGCAAGGGAGCGGGAGTCCTGCATGGAAATGGACGACGCGGTCAGGCCGCCGCGCGTCTCCGTCGGGAGGCGCCGAGCAACAGGCCGCCGAGCAACAGCAGCGAGGCAAGGCCCGTCGCGCCGCCGCCGCCGCTGGATTCGGCGCGCGTCACGCGCACCGAGCCGTCGGTGCGGATGCGCTCCTTGAACGCCGACAGCTCCTTGTCGAGGTTCGCGGTCATGTCGGCCATCGCCTGCTCGAAGCCCTGCTGCTGCGTCGCGCGCAGGTCGCGCTCGAGGCCGACGAGCGTCGACGTGCTCCCGACCTTGCTGATGCCGGGCGCGCGGAACAGCAGCGTGCGCGTCGGGATGTCGAACACGGCGGTGTCCACGAAGGTCTGCACGTCGTTCTTGTTGCCCTTGATCGTGTAGGCGCCGACGATGGTCCAGTAGAGCAGCGACGACGTGCGCTCGTCGCTGTGCGACACCTGGTCGTAGGACACGAGCGCCATCACGTCGAGGCCGTACAGCCGCGCGGTCTGCTCCAGCGACTCGAAGCCGCGGCTCGAGCGCAGGTAGGCCTCGGGGATGACCGCGATCTCCTCGATGAAGTCGCGCCCCATGAAGCGGGCCTTGACGTCGTCCAGCATGCGGATGCGCTCGGATTCGGGGAGCGCCAGGTCGCCGGAGTAGCTGCTCGGCACGAAGGCGATGCCGACCTTGAGCGGCAGCTGCAGGTGCGGGATGCCTCCGGTCTGCGCGGGCGGCGGTTCACCCTTCGGGTAGAGGTAGTCCACGAGGCTGCTGGAGACGCCCTGGCGCGTGGATGTGCCGAGCAGGCCGGCGCAACCGGCGAGGGCGAGCAGGCAAGCGACGATCGGGATCGCGCGCTTCATGGCTGGGGGCGGATTATGCGCCCGTTCGCGGGCGCCTGCTATCGCGCTATCCTTCGCGTTCATGAGCGCCCAACCGAAGCCTGCCGCGGGTCCGCGCGTCGTACGCGCGCCGCGCGGAAGCAAGCTGAATTGCCTGAGCTGGCTCACCGAGGCGCCGTACCGGATGATCCAGAACAATCTGGATCCCGAGGTCGCGGAGCACCCCGACCAGCTCGTCGTCTACGGCGGGATCGGCAAGGCGGCGCGCAACTGGGAAGCGTTCGACACGATCCTCGCGGTGCTGCGCCGCCTGAAGGACGACGAGTCGCTGCTGGTGCAGTCGGGAAAGCCCGTCGGCGTGTTCCAGACGCACCCGGATGCGCCGCGCGTGCTGATCGCGAACTCGAACCTGGTGCCGCACTGGGCGACCTGGGATCACTTCCACGAGCTCGACCGCAAGGGCCTGATGATGTTCGGGCAGATGACGGCGGGCTCCTGGATCTACATCGGCTCGCAGGGCATCGTGCAGGGGACTTGCGAGACCTTTGGCGCCTGCGCGCGCACGCATTTCAATGGCGAGGCCGCGGGGCGCTGGATCCTGACCGCGGGCCTCGGCGGCATGGGCGGCGCGCAGCCGCTCGCCGCGACCATGGCGGGCTTCTCGATGCTCGCCATCGAGTGCGACGAGTCGCGCATCGATTTCCGCCTGCGCACCGGCTACGTGGACCGCAAGGCGACGTCGCTCGACGAGGCGCTCGCGCTCATCGACGAGTCGCGCCGCGCGAAGCGCGCGCTCTCGGTGGGGCTACTTGGCAACGCCGCGGACGTCGTGCCCGAGCTCACGCGCCGCGGCGTGGTGCCGGACGCGGTCACCGACCAGACCTCCGCGCACGATCCGCGGAACGGCTACCTGCCGCGCGGCTGGACGCTCGCCGAGGCCAGCGAGGCGCGCAAGTCCGACCCCGCGCGCATCGAGCGCGAGGCGCGGGCCTCGATGAAGGTGCACGTCCAGGCGATGCTCGACCTCAAGGCGAAAGGCGCGGTGGTCTTCGACTACGGCAACAACATCCGCCAGGTCGCCTTCGACGAGGGCCTGAAGAACGCCTTCGACTTCCCGGGCTTCGTGCCGGCCTACGTGCGCCCGCTGTTCTGCGAGGGCATCGGCCCGTTCCGCTGGGTCGCGCTCTCGGGCGAGGCCGAGGACATCTACCGCACCGACGCGGAAGTGAAGGAACTGATCCCGGACAACGCTCACCTGCACCGCTGGCTCGACATGGCGCGCGAGCGCATCCGTTTTCAGGGCCTGCCGGCGCGCATCTGCTGGGTGGGACTCAAGGATCGCGCGCGGCTCGGCCTCGCGTTCAACGAGATGGTGGCGAAAGGCGAGCTGAAGGCCCCCGTCGTGATCGGCCGCGACCACCTCGATTCCGGCTCGGTCGCAAGCCCGAACCGTGAGACCGAGGCGATGAAGGACGGATCCGATGCCGTCTCCGACTGGCCTTTCCTCAATGCGCTCCTGAATACGGCGGGCGGCGCGACCTGGGTCTCGATCCACCACGGCGGTGGCGTCGGCATGGGTTTCTCGCAGCACGCCGGCGTCGTGATCGTCTGCGACGGCACGCCCGCGGCCGCTGCCCGCATCGCGCGCGTGCTCAGGAACGACCCCGGCACCGGCGTGATGCGCCACGCCGATGCCGGTTACGAGCGCGCCATCGCCTGCGCGCGCGAGCAGGGGCTCGACCTGCCGTCGGTGCGCTGAGTGCCGCTCAGAGCGCGGGTGTGACGATGCCCGTCGTCACGTTCCACTCGAAGCTGGTCGTGATCAGCCTGCCGTCCGTTCCGGTTGCGTAGTACTCGATCTTCAGGATCTTGAATACGAACTCCAGCTTGTCCTGCGGGAGCGGCGACGCGGGCAGGGAGGCGAGTCCGTAGTCGGTCACGAACATGCCCTCCACGATCGCCCGGTAGAGCGGCCGCCCGTCGCTCGCGGTCGCGTCGATCGTCACCTTGGGCAGCGCCTTGCCGAGCGTGATCAACCGGACGAAGTGCTGCGACCAGATGCCGGTCGGCAGCGTGAGCGCCACCGGCCCTGGATTCGGCTTGCCGACCGAGGCACCGCTTCCCGTCGTCCATGACGTGCTGGCCTCCACGTTCCACTGGAGGCTCGAGACACGGATCCAGCCTTCGTGCCCCTTGGCAGTCGCATCGCCGGCAACACCGGTGAACAGCATGAAGATGTCGGCCGTCGCGACGCCGGGCAGCGCGAGGAGCGTCGCCGCGACGACGCTGGCTCCGAAGAGTCTCCGCCTCATGATGCAATCTCCTTCACGGTGTGTTGGTCCTGAAATTCCAGCTGCCCTTGCCCGACTTGCTCGGCGGGCCGGTGCCCGCGTAGTCGAAGTACTCCCAGGTGATCCGCCCGCAGGCGATGGTCAGGGAAACCTTCGCCCGGCCCGCCACGGTGGGGACGCTGGCCGAGTTGTACGACCGGACCAGCGCCTCTTCGCACTGCACGCGCGCCGTCACTTGGATGGACTGCTGGCCGAGCGAGACCTCGTCGAAGACGATTCGCTTCAATCCCGCGCCGCTCGCGGCTGGCTGCGCCAGGGCCGCCGTCGCCGCGCTCGATTGAATGACCACGGTGACGATCGCAGGTCCGGTCGGTTCGCTGCGGTCGATTCCCCAGGCAAGAGTGTCGACGTCGAACCAGCCGGCGTAGGCCTGCGCAACGGTGCTGGGTCCGGCGATGCCGTCCACCATCATCAGGTTGACGGAATGTGCGGGAAGCGACAGCAGCGCGAGGCAGGCGGCCAGTGGCCAGCGGCGAAGTATCATGATGTCCTCCTCAGGCCAACTTGGGCATCATTGGCACCCTGAACGACCGGGGAGGGAGGAGTGGTTCAACCATGGGCACGCAGGTCCTGAAGCCGGGCGCGATTTCGCTCGCGGAGCTGCGGGCCATCGCCCGGGGTAACGGCCCGGTCACGCTCGCCGACGGCTGGCGCGGTGCGGTCGAGGCGTCGCGCGCTGCGGTCGCGAAGCGGCTGGCGGATGGCGAGGCGCTCTACGGCATCAATACCGGTTTCGGCAAGCTCGCGAAGACCCGCGTTTCCGACGCCGAGCTCGCGACGCTGCAGCTCTACATCGTGCGCTCGCACGCGGCGGGCATCGGCGAGCCGCTCGCTGATTCGACGGTCCGCCTGACCATGGTGCTGAAGGCGGCGAGCCTCGCGCGCGGCTACTCGGGCGTGCGTCCGGTCGTGATCGAGCGCCTGCTCGCGCTCGTGAATGCCGGCATCCACCCGCTCGTGCCGGGGCAGGGATCGGTCGGCGCCTCCGGTGACCTTGCGCCGCTCGCGCATCTCTCGCTCGGGCTGATCGGCGAGGGCCGCGTGCGCGTCAAGGGACGCGAGCTGGAGGCCGCAGCCGCGCTGAAGGCCGCCGGCATCGAGCCGCTCACGCTCGGGCCGAAGGAAGGCCTTGCGCTGCTGAATGGCACGCAGGTCTCGACCGCGCTCGCGCTGGAAGGACTGTTCGCGGCCGAGGACCTGCTCGCCGCCTCGATCGTCTCGGGTGCCATGTGCGTGGATGCGGCGCTCGGCAGCCGCGCGCCCTTCGATGCGCGCATCCACAACGTGCGCGGCCAGCCCGCGCAGATCGCGGCCGCAGCCGCTTTCCGGGCGGTGCTCGGCGAGAGCGCGATCGGCCATTCGCACGAGCACTGCGACCGCGTGCAGGACCCGTATTCGCTCCGCTGCCAGCCTCAGGTGGCCGGTGCCTGCCTGCAGCAGCTCGAGAACGCCGCGCGCACGCTCATGCTCGAGGCGAACGGCGTCTCCGACAACCCGCTGGTGTTCGGCAAGGAAGGCGACGTGCTCTCCGGCGGCAACTTCCACGCCGAGCCGGTCGCGTTCGCGGCCGACGGCATCGCGCTCGCGCTCGCCGAGATCGGCGCGCTCTCCGAGCGGCGCATCGCGATGCTGATCGACGATTCGCTGAGCCAGCTGCCGCCATTCCTCGTGAAGCAGGGCGGGCTCAACTCGGGATTCATGATCGCGCAGGTGACGGCGGCCGCGCTCGCCTCGGAGAACAAGTCGCTCGCGCACCCGGCGTCGGTGGACAGCCTGCCGACCTCCGCGAACCAGGAGGACCATGTCAGCATGGCGACCTTCGCGGCGCGAAGGCTCGGCACGATGGCCGAGAACACGCGCGGCATCCTCGCGATCGAGCTTCTCGCCGCCGCCCAGGGCATCGACTTCCGCCGGCCGCTGAAGTCGAGCCCCGCACTGGAGAAGGCGCATGCGCTCCTGCGCTCGAAAGTCGCGTTCTACGACCACGACCGCCATTTCGCGCCGGACATCGCCGCGGCGAAGGCCGTGATCTCACACGAGGACTTGCTCGGCCTCGTTCCGGCGGGGCTGGTGCCAAGCCGCTGACGCGGATCTGCCGGGGCCGACGGGGTTTCTCGTTCGCAAAGTCCGCCGGAACTTACGCGCGAACTCGCGGGGTCCCTGTCAGCCTGAACGTGTGTCAGTCTGTGATCGGTGGATGTCCCGCGAGCCAGCGCATCGATCGCAGCACACGCGTACGTCCGCTGGGGTGGTCGAAGAACACGCACTCCTCGACCCGCCCCGGCTCGATCTTGCGATAGCTCGCGAGCCGCATGGCGACGCTCGCAAATCCCTGCGGCTCCTGCGCCGCCTCGAGCCCGAAGGCGTCGGCCTGGTTCTCGGCGATGCGCACGATGCTGTTCGAGACGGGTGTCAGCAGCAGCATCACGACCGCCAGGATCGCGACCGCGAGCGGCAGCCCGGCGGGGTCGGCGATGTCGCGCACACCCCAGCGCTCGCCGCGCCGCGCGCGAAGCACGCCGAACAGGCGGTTCACCGCCCAGAAGCCGATGCCGAGCACGAGCGCCATGCCGAGCGGGATCCACAGCGCGTGGTGCAGCACGTAGTGCCCCATCTCGTGCGCCATGACCGCGCGGATCTCGGGCGCCGAGGTGTGGTTCAGCAGGTTGTCGTTGAGCGCAATGCGCGACGTGTGCAGGAATCCCGAAACGTTCGCGCTGATGCGCTTGGTCTGCTTCGAGGCGTCGTACCAGAACACGTCGTCGGCCGGTATCCCGTTCTCGTGCGCGAGCGTGAGGATGGAGTCGCGGAGCCCGCCGGCCGGCAGCGGCTGGTAGTCGTTGAACAGCGGCGCGATGAACACCGGGTTCACCATCATCATGAACAGCAGGAACACCGCGCTGGCGCCGGTCGCCCAGGACACCCAGCGTTCGCGCACGCGGCGGATGATGGCGTAGAGCACGGCGATCGCGAGCGCACCGATCGCGACCTCGAGCGCGAGCGAGATCCCCTGCTCGCCGAGGAAGGCCGCGAGCGTCTGGTTCGACATGCCGTACTGGTGCTCGCGGAAGAAGTCCACGTACAGCGTCCAGGGCAGGACGAGGATGCCGGTCGCGAGCAGGAAGAGCGCCGCGTAGATCAGCGGCTGGCGGAAGGGCTTTTTCGCGCGCCGCTCAGCGAGGTTGCGCATCCGCGCCGAGAAGCGCGTCTCCAGCAGGATCCAGGCGATCGCCACGGTGACGAGCGTGCCCCAGGCCTCGATCCAGTAGCCGCCCTCGAAGTAGGCGTCGGACTTCGCGCGTTCGGCCGCCGGGATCGTGGCGATCCAGGCGTCGGTCGCGCGCGCGGCGTCGAAGCCCGGAGCCCATTCCGCGCCGGCGGGAATTTCCAGCGGCAAACTGCCGGCATCGGCCATCGTGATTCCCCCTTGTGGCCGGGATATAGTGCATTGTTTGCGGTGCAGCAGTCGAGCGCATGAACGCGGCGGATGAACGGGCGAGCGCGAAACCGGTGACCGGCCTGATCGGCTGGCGCGGCATGGTCGGCTCGGTGCTGATCGAGCGCATGCGCGCGGAGGGCGACTTCGCCCTGCTCGAGCCGGCGTTCTTCTCGACGACGCAGGCGGGTGCGCCGGCACCGGACGTCGGCCGCGGCCGCCGTGTGCTCGGCGACGCGCACGATCTCGATGCGCTCGCGCACTGCGAGATCCTCATCTCCTGCCAGGGCGGCGAATACACCGAGCGCGTGCACCCTGCGCTTCGCGCCGCGGGCTGGCGCGGTCACTGGATCGATGCCGCCTCGGCGCTGCGGCTGCGCGACGAGTCGGTGATCGTGCTCGATCCGGTGAACCGCCCGGTGATCGACCAGGCGCTCGCCGCCGGCTGCCGCGACTGGATCGGCGGCAACTGCACCGTGAGCCTGATGCTGATGGCCTTCGGCGGCCTGTTCCGCGCGGGGCTCGTCGAGTGGATGACGATGATGACCTACCAGGCGGCCTCCGGCGCGGGCGCGCAGCAGATGCGCGAGCTGCTCTCGCAGATGGGTGCGCTCTACGCGTCCGCGCGCGGGCTGCTCGAGGACCCGGCGAGCGCGATCCTCGACATCGACCGGCGCGCAACCGCCGCCTTCGACGACGCGATGCCGGTCGCGGCGCTCGGCTATCCGCTCGCGGGCAGCCTGCTGCCCTGGGTGGACCGCGACCTCGGCAACGGCTACAGCCGCGAGGAATGGAAGGCGGGCGCGGAGGGCAACAAGATCCTCGGCATGGCGGGCGAGCCGGTGCCGATCGACGGCATCTGCGTTCGCGTCGGCGCGATGCGCTGCCACAGCCAGGCCGTGACCATCAAGCTGGCGCGCCCGATGACGCTGGCGCACGCCGAGGCCGTGATCTCCGGCCTGCATCCCTGGGTGCGTATCGTCCCGAACGAGGTCGAGGCGACGCTCGCGCAACTGACGCCCGCGGCCGTGACCGGCAAGCTCGGGATCGCGGTTGGCCGCATCCGCCACCTCGCGATGGGCGAGGACTACCTCACGGCCTTCACCGTCGGCGACCAGCTGCTGTGGGGCGCGGCCGAGCCGCTGCGGCGCATGCTCGGCATCCTGATCCGGCGCTGATGGCCGCATGACCGCCGCTCCCGCGAACGCCCCGCTCGGGCGCCTGCTGGCGCACCCGGGATTCCTGCGCTACCTGCTCTCGCGCACCGCCGTATCCATCGCGGTGCAGATGCAGACCGTGGCGGTCGGCTGGCAGATCTACGAGATCACGAGAAGCCCGCTCGACCTCGGGTTGATCGGCCTCTCGCAGTTTCTGCCGTTCGTGCTGCTCGTACTGCCGGCGGGGCAGGTGGCGGACCGCAGGAACCGGGCGAGCATCCTGGTGGGCTGCTTCGCGCTCGAATTCGTCTGCGCGCTGCTCCTGCTCGCGTTCACGCTCTCCGGGCTCGCGGTCGCCTGGCCGGTGTTCGCGGTCATGGTGCTGTTCGGCATGGCGCGCGCGTTCGCGATGCCGGCCGGGCAGGCGCTGCTGCCCAACCTGGTGCCGCCCGAGCTTTTTTCGCGCGCGGTCGCGGTCAATTCCAGCACCTGGCAGGTGTCGGTGATCGTCGGTCCCGCGATCGGCGGCCTCGTATACCTTGCGGGTCCGGAAGCGGTGTACCTCACGGTCGCGGCGCTGCTCGCCTTCGCCGTCATCCTCATGCTCGGGCTGCGCGCCGCGCCGCCGGCGCCCTCGACCGAGCCCGACAGCTGGCACACGCTGCTCGAAGGCCTGCGTTTCGTGTGGCGGCGGAAAATCATCCTGGGCGCGGTGTCGCTCGATCTCTTTGCCGTGCTGTTCGGCGGCGCGACCGCGCTCCTGCCCGCGTACGCGAGCGACGTGCTCGACATCGGGCCGGACGGGCTCGGCATCCTGCGCGCCGCGCCCGGCGTCGGCGCCGCGCTCGTCGCGCTCGTCTTCGCCTGGCGGCCGGTGACGAAGCGTGTGGGCAGCGCGATGTTTGCGGGCGTCGCCGTGTTCGGCGTGGCGACGGTCGTGTTCGGCGTGTCCGAGAGCTTCTGGCTCTCGCTCGCCGCGCTCGTGATCCTGGGCGGCGCCGACATGGTGAGCGTCTACATCCGCCACATGCTGGTGCAGCTCGAGACGCCCGACGCGATCCGCGGGCGCGTGAGCGCCGTGAATGCCGTCTTCATCGGCGCCTCCAACGAGCTCGGGGAATTCGAGTCGGGCCTGACCGCGGCCTGGTGGGGGCTGAAGCCGGCGGTGGTCGTCGGCGGCCTCGCGAGCGTCGCGATCGCCGGCCTCTGGATGCGCTGGTTCCCGGCGTTGCGCGCCATGGACCGCTTCCCGGGAGTACCGCCACCCGCCGCTTGACCCGCAAGGCCCGTGTCTGTATATCCATACAGTATGCGGGCCGGCGAGTACAAGGGCAGGGGCGCGGTCTCGAACCGCGCGGGCCGGTTCGAGTCGCTCGCGGTCGAGCGGGTGGACGACGGCTGGGGAATCCTCGACGAGCCGCTGCCGCCGCTCGAGACCCGGGTCCTCCCGGAGCCCGCACAGTCGGTCATCGCCAGGAACGACTCGCCCGACATTCCCTTCGACCAGTCCATCAATCCGTATCGCGGATGTGAGCATGGATGTGTGTGGTGCTATGCCCGCCCCACTCACGCCTACCTCAATCTCTCTCCCGGGCTCGATTTCGAGACACGCCTCTTCTTCAAGCAGGACGCGGCGTTGCGTCTGCGCGTCGAGCTGAATCGCCGCGGCTACAAGCCGAGCCCGATCAATCTCGGATCCAACACCGATCCCTACCAGCCCCTGGAGAGGAAACTGGGCATCACCCGCTCCATCCTCGAAGTCCTAGCCGAGTCCCGTCACCCGGTCACGATCGTGACCAAGTCGGCGCTCGTGGTGCGGGACCTGGACCTGCTGCAATTGCTCGCCGCGGAACAACTGGTCCGTGTGTTTGTCAGTGTCACTACGCTCGATGACGAGCTGAAGCGGCGCATGGAGCCGCGGGCGTCGGGGCCGGCGGCGAGGCTCGCGGCGATTACGAAGCTGTCGGCGGCCGGCGTCCCGGTCGGGGTCATGTTCGCCCCGGTGGTGCCGGCCATCAACGACCACGAGCTCGAGGACGTGCTGGCGGCGGCGGCGGGAGCGGGCGCGAAGACGGCCGGCTACCTCCTGTTGCGCCTGCCGGGAGAAGTCAGGGACATCTTCTATGAGTGGCTGGAAACGCATTACCCCGAGCGCGCGAACCGCGTGCAGAACCGCATCCGGGAGCTACGGGGCGGGCGCGACAACGACCCGCGCTTCGGCCACCGCATGCGCGGGCAGGGCCCGTGGGCCGCGCTGCTGCGCCGGCGCTTCGAGGAGGCCTGCCGCCGCAATGGCCTCGAAATGGGCCGCAGCAGCCCGCTCGCAACGAACCTCTTCCGTCCGCCAAACCGTGCGCCCGGCCAGATGGCGCTGTTCTGATCGCAGCGTATACTCGATCCGGTTCGTCGCTGCGCCCGAGGAGTCGTCCCCATGTCGACCCTGAATCACCGTTCCTTGCAGCACGCGGGCGCAGGCGCCGCGGCGCTCGTCCTGCTCTCGGGCTGCATGACCGCGCGCCTCGAGGAGGATCGCAACATGACGACCGCGATCTCCTCGCACGAGGCCGTCGTGCTGCTCGCGAAGCCGCACGTCGAGGGCATCACGGCCGAGGACGAGTTCATGGACTGCGTGGGCGACAAGATGAGCCGCGCGACCGGCATCCAGGTGCGCTCGAACGATGAATTCGTGGACTCGATGTTCCCCTGGCTCGAGCCTTCCACCGCCCCGCAGCGCCCCGAGGGCGTGACCAGGCTGCTCTCCCGCGACGTGGTCGTGGACCGCATCGCCGAGAGCGGCGTGCGCTACCTCATCTGGGTGGACGGCGCGACGCGCAAGACCGACAGCGGCGGCAGCATCACCTGCACGCTCGGCCCGGCCGGCGGCGGCTGCATCGGCTTTGGCTGGTGGGAAAAGGAGTCCGACTACCAGGCCACGGTCTGGGACATCAGTACGGCCAAGACCGCGGGCTCGGTCTCGACCAACGTCACGGGCACCTCGGCCCTCGTCGGCGTGCTGGTTCCGCTCCCATTCATCGCACGGGTGCAGGGCGCGGCCTGCGACAGGCTTGCAACCCAGCTCGGCGCGTTCCTGCGCGGCGAAGACCCGTCCGCGGCGCCGGAAGGCGGCTGAGACCCCCGTTTCTGCCGGGGCTTTGAACCATCGGCAGGCGGGGCTCTCCAAGTTGGAAAGACGGACCTTGAGCCGGCCGCCCCCGTGCGGGCGATCCGGCGGGAGGCTGGAATGAACATTCATCGGCTGTGGCGTGGATTGGCGGTCGCGGCGGCCGCGGCCGTCCTGGTCGGCTGCCTGAGCGCCGGCGGCGGCATGACGCAGCCGAGCGGCGGCAGCGGCAGCGCGGGCGGTTCATCCGGCGGTGGCTCGTCAGGCGGCGGCTCGTCCGGCGGCGGCTCCGGAATGCCGGGCGGTGGTGGAGGCATCCCGGGTGATGGCGGCGGCGCGGGCGGCAGCGGCGATCAGACCGGCGGCAGCGGCTCCTCGGATTCCCAGTTCCCGAACAAGACTCAGACAGGCGCGGGCGCGGACGCCCCGATTCCGATCCCCGGGGATTCCGCCAGCGGCTCGCCCGGCGGCTCGACCACCGGCAAAGCGGGCGGCTCCGCAGGCGAAACGCCCTGCGTGGAGGGCGAGAAACGCGAGGACGGGACCAAGGCCGACTGCGCCAAGAAGGGCAAGGAGGGAGGCACGGGGCAATCGTCGGAGCAGGGCCAGTCCTCGACCGGCGGCGCGGCCCAGCAGGGCCAGGGTGCCGGTGGCAGCGGTGGCAGCACCGCCACCGGCGAACCGCCGCAGGGCGGTGCGGCGGGCGAGGGTCCCTCGGCGCCGGCTTCCGGCGGCACGAGCCGCAGCGAGGAAATCGGCAAGCGCCTCGATGAGACCTTCGGCACCTTCGACGAGGCCGTGCGCACGGCGCAGGCGCAGATCGCGAAGGAGCGCGAGGCGGCGCAGGGCGCGGGCGGCGCGGATGAGGGCACCGGCTCCGACGGGGATGGGCAGGGCGATGGCAAAAGCGGCGCGGCGGGCGAGGGCCCGAAATCGCCGGGCGGCCTCGAGTCCACGAACAAGCAGGCGCAGAACCGCGAAGGTGCGCCGGGCGGCGAGCCCGGCGAGGTCATCGGCCAGGGCGGCGTCGGCGGCGGCGCGACGGGCGCGGCCGGCCAGACCAACGTGATCCCGTCCGACATCCCGGATGGCCGCGACGACGACATCGTCGCGCGCCAGATCCGCGAGGCGGCGATGAAGGAGACGGACCCCGAGCTGCGCGAGGCTCTGTGGGAGGAATACCGCCGCTACAAGAAGGGCGGCTGAGGCCGGTGCGGGTGCACGGGGCATGAACAGGACAGCCAGGCTTTCTCTCCTCGCGGCGACGGCGCTCGTGGCCGCGGGCTGTGTCAAGGAGACACGGCCGCTGCCGGTCATGCAGGCCACGCAGGCGACGACGGAGATCCCGCAGGAGCAGCTGCTGGACGTCGGCGTCCACATCCTCGATCCCGGCATCCCGAAGGAACTCGAGGAGAACCCGGACCTCGCGCCCAAGCTTCGCATCTACCCCGAGATCCGCCGCGCCGAGGCGCGCTATGCCGCGATGCAGCTGCGCGACGTGCTCGAGGGCACGGGGCACTGGGGCACCGCACGCGTGGTGCCCGCGAGCGTGACGTCATTCGACGTCACCGTGGACGGGCGCATCCTCGAGTCGAACGGCAAATACCTGAAGCTCGGCATCACGGTCACCGACGCCACCGGGCGCACCTGGATCAAGGGGCAGGAGTTCGAGGGCGTCGCCGACACGCGCGCTTACAAGGACGGCTACAACGGCGGCCGTGACCCGTTCGAAAACGTGTACGTGCAGATCGCGGACGCGCTGCTCGCCGCGCGCGCGAAGCTGCCGCCGGCCGAGCTCGCGAACGTCCGCCGCGTCAGCGAGCTGCGCTTCGCCGCGGACTTCGCGCCGGTGGCGTTCTCGCAGTACCTGGCGCAGGACGCGAAGACCGGCCAGTACCGCGTGCTGCGCCTGCCCGCCGAGGATGACGTGCTGCTCGGCCGCATCCGTCAGATCCGCGACCGCGACTACGGCATGATCGACACGGTCAGCGAGAACTACGCCGCGTTCAGCGAGCGCCTCGAGGATCCCTACACCAGCTGGCGCCGCTACACCTACGACGAGATCGTGGCCGAGGAGAAGCTCAAGGCGCAGGCGCGCAACCGCATGATCCTGGGCGCCGCCGCGGTCGCCGCGGCCGTGCTGGTTCCCGACAGCTGTGACACCAGGGACAACAGCGGCACCTGTGAAAGGGCCTCGAACGTCGCACGCGCGGGCGCCGTGACCGGCGGCGTCGCCGCCGTCATCAGCGGCTACCGCAAGCGCGAGGAGGCGAAGATCCACGAGGAGTCGCTGAAGGAGATCTCCGGATCGTTCGAGAGCGAGGCCGCGCCGCTCGTCGTGGACGTCGAGGGCCGCACGCTGCGCCTGACCGGCACCGCCGAAGAGCAGTACGCCGAGTGGCGCAAGCTGCTGCACGAGCTGTACAAGGAAGAGACCGGCCTCGTTCCCGCGGCGCCCGTGGCGCCGGCCGCGGATGCCCAGGCCTCCACCGCGCAGGCCGGCGGCGCGGGCTGAGCTCACATGGCGGACCTGACTTCCGGGCTCGTACTCGGCGCCCGGTTTGCACTGGTTCGCAGGCTGGGCCGCGGTGGCGCCGCGGAAGTCTGGCTCGCCGATGACCGCGAGCGCGGCGAGCCGGTCGCGCTCAAGGTCCTCGATCCCGCCGATCCCCCGGATCCCGGCCTCGCGCGCCGGCTCGCCGACGAGGTGGCGCGCGCGCGCGCCTTGCCGCGCGCGCACGCCGTCACGATCCACGACGTCGTCGAGGCCGACGGCCTGCTGCTGGTCGCGATGGAGCACCTGCCCGGTGGCGACCTCGGCCAGTTCCGCGGCCGCTCGTTCGAGAGCTGGGCATCCGCCGTGGACGACGTTGCCGCCGCGCTCGAGGCATTCCATGCAGGGGGCCTGGTGCACCGCGACCTCAAGTGCGGCAACGTGATGCTGGATGCCGCGGGGCGCGCGAAGCTCGCCGACTTCGGGCTCGCCGCGGCGGCCGGCGGTCCCGCTCCCGGTGGCGGCTCGCCCTACAACGCGAGCCCGCAGCAATTGCGCGGCGAGCCGCCGCAGCCCGCCGACGATCTTTACGCATTCGGCGCCCTGCTGTACGAGCTGATCGCCGGGCACCCGCCCTGGTATCCCGAAATCACGCGCGACCGCGTGCTGCATGAGCCGGTGCCGCCGCTCGTGCCGCGCGGTGAAGTCCCCGTCGCCGTGCGCGAACTCGCCTTGCGCCTCCTTGCCAAGTCGCCGCGCGAGCGGCCCGCGAGCGCCGCCGACGTGCGCGCCCGGCTGGCCGCCGCGGCCCGCGACGAGTCGAGCCTGGTCGAGCCCGTCGTGCACGCATTGCCGGCGCAGCCGGGTCCTGCGCGCCGGTCCGGCTGGTTGCCGCTGGCGGTGGGCGCGCTCGTGGTCGCGGTGGCCGCCGCCTTCCTGTGGCTGCCGCAGCGCTTTGCGGGCCGGGGCGGGTTCGAGCAGGAAGCGCGCAGCGAAGCCGAGCGACTCGCGAACGAGCAGCAGGCCCGCGAGCAGCAGCTGGCGGACGCGGCCGCGGCGCGCGCGGCCGCCGTGGAGGCCCGCACGAAATTCGACGCGGGCCTGGCGGCGCTCGACGGGCGCGCCGCCGCGCGCTGGGCGACCGCCGATTTCGCCGCGGCCCGCGATGCGGGAGCGGACGGCTCGCAGCGATACGCCGTCGAGGATTTTCGCGGCGCGGCCGCGCGCTGGGACGAAGCGGGCAAGCTGCTCGCCGCCATCGAGGCGCGCCAGCCGCAGGCGCTGAAGGACGCTCTGACGCGCGGCAATTCGGCACTCGGCGACGGCCGCACGCAGGAGGCCCGCGACGCCTTCGGCCTGGTGCTCGCGATGGACCCGGCGCATGCCGGCGCGAAGGCGGGCATCGCGCGCGCCGGGAAGATCGAGCAGACCTTCGGCATCGTGGACGCCGCGGTCGCCGACGAGCGCGCGGGACGCCTCGCCGCGGCGGAACAGGGCTACCGGCGGGCGCTCGCGATCGACGCGGCGGCGCCCGGCGCGACCGAGGGCCTGGCGCGCATCACGGGCCGCCGCTCCGGCGAGGCCTACGCCGCCGCCATGTCGCGCGGCCTCGCGGATATGGCCGCGGGCCGCTCTGACACCGCGCGCGCGGCGTTCCGCGACGCGCTCGCGCTGCGGCCGGGATCACGCGAGGCCGCGGACGCGCTCGCCGCCCTCGAGCAGGGACAGCGCGCGGATGACTTGAAGGTGCTCGAGCTGCGCGCCCGCGCGGCCGAGTCCGCCGAGCGCTGGGACGAGGCGCTCGCCGCCTGGCGCGAGGCCGCCGCCCTCGAGCCTTCGCTGGCGACCGCGCGCGAAGGCATCGCCCGCACGGAACCGCGTGCGGAACTGCAGCGCCGGATCGAGGCTCTGAACCGGGAGCCGCAGCGTCTATGGGACCCTGCCGGGCGCGCCGAGGCACGCCAGCTGATCGCATCCGCCGCGGCGACCGGGAACCCGCGGGAGCGCCTGGCCCGGGCGGCCGGCGAGCTCGAGCGGCTCGCCGCCGCCGCGCAGCAGCCGGTGCGGCTGCGCCTGCGGTCGGACGGCGCCACGAGCGTCACGATCTACCGCGTCGGCCAGTACGGGTCGTTCTCGGAGCGCGACGTGGAGCTGCTGCCGGGACGCTATACGGTGGTCGGCACGCGGAACGGCTATCGTGACGTCCGGCGCGACGTGGTGCTGCCGCCGGGCCAGCCGCCCACGGCGGTCGTGATCAAGTGCGAGGAACCGATTTGAAGGAATTGTGGCTCGACGAACCGCTGGGCGAACGGCCGCTGGCGCCGTCCGACCTGCCGCTGTCGGTCGGCGGCCCGGGCGCGGACGTCGTGATCCCGGGCTGCGCGCCCGGCGAGCTGCGCGCGCGCGTCGCGGTCGGCGGCGAGGGCCTCGCGGTCAGCCCGGAGCCGGGCGCCGGCAAGGATGCGCTCGACGGCGTCTCCATCGCCCTCGAGGAGCGCGACGGGCGCCGCTATGTCGTCGTGCGCCACGGCGGCGTCGCGAATACGACGCTGCCCCCGCAGTTCGAGGGCCGCGCAGGCGATGCTGCAGGCCCGGAAGGCGACCGGCTGCCGCTCGTCGTCGTGGACTGGGAGCCGCGCGCGGCGGCTCGTCCGCGCAGGCAGAGGCAGGCCGCACCCGCCTGGGTCCGGCCCCTGCGCTGGGCCGCGATCGCGCTAGTCGTGGCGCTCCTCGGCTACCTCCTGACCGCGACCTCCGTGGAGATCGCCACCAGCCCCGAGGCAGACCTCGACGGCGTGGATTTCGCGGGCACCGCGCTCGATTTCGGCCTGGGCGGGCGCTACCTCGTCCCGCCCGGCGAGTACGAGTTGACGGTGAGCGCGGACGGTTATGCCCCCGCGCGCCAGCGCGTGGTGGTCGGCCGCACTTCCGGCCAGCGCATCGCGCTCGCGCTCGCGCGCCTGCCCGGCATCGTCACCTTCGACACGGGCAGCGTCGCCGCGACGCTCGCGGTGGACGGGCGCACGGTGGGCGCGCTGCCGGGCGAGCACGAGCTGCCGGCCGGCACGCGCGAGCTCTCGATCACCGCGCCGCGCCACGCCGAGTTCCGCCAGCGCCTGGACGTGCTGGGCGGCGGCGAGCGCCAGCAGCTGGCGGTTGCGCTCGTGCCGGAGTTTGCGAAGCTCACCGTCACGAGCGTGCCGCAGGGTGCGACGGTCTGGGCCGACGACGTCGAGCTCGGCCGCACGCCGCTGGAGGCGGAGCTCGACGCGGGCCGCTACCTGCTCGCGATCCTGCACCCCGAGTTCCGCCGCTACGAGAGCCCGATCACCGTGCGCGCGGGCGAGCCGCTCGTGATCGGTCCGGTCGAGCTCGGCATGCCGGACGGCACGCTCATCGTGCAGAGCAGCCCGGCGGGCGCCGACGTCAGCATCGGCGGCCGCTACCGTGGACGCACGCCGCTCTCGGTCGGCGTCGCGCCCGGCATGCCGCAGGAACTGCTGGTCTCGCTCGCAGGCTATGCGCCCGCGTCGCAGACCGTCGCGGTCGAGAGCCGCGCCGAGCGGCGCGTGTCGGTGGACCTCGTGCCGCAGCTCGGCGAGGTGCGCTTCCAGGGCGAGCCCGCGGACGCCATCCTCTACGTGGACGGCGCCGCGCGCGGCCCGGCCAACCAGGTGCTGCAGCTGCCCGCCGCGCCGCACGCGATCGAGGTGCGCAAGGCGGGACTCGAGCCCTTCCGCGCGACCGTGACGCCGCGCGAGGGGCAGTCGCAGCTCGTCGAGTACCGGCTGCTGACCGCGGGCGAGGCGAAAGTCGCCGCGATCCCGGCGCGGCGCACCACGGCGCTCGGCCAGGAGCTGGTGCTCGTCAGGGGCGGCCGCTTCACGATGGGGAGCAGCAGGCGCGAGCCGGGCCGGCGCTCGAACGAGACCGAGCGCACGGTTGTGCTGCAACGGCCGTTCTACCTCGCGCGCCACCAGGTCACCAACCGCGAGTTCCGCGAGTTCCGCGCCGACCACCTCTCCGGGATCTTCAAGGACGAATCGCTCGATCTCGACCGCCAGCCTGCCGTGCGCGTCTCGTGGGAGGATGCGGCCGCGTTCTGCAACTGGCTCTCGCAGCGCGACGGGCTGCCGCCGGCCTACGAGCGTCGCGGCGACCGGCTCGTGCTCGTCGAGCCGGCCACGACCGGCTACCGCCTGCCGACCGAGGCGGAGTGGGAATTCGCCGCGCGTTTCGACGGCGCCGCGGCGACCCGCAAGTACCCCTGGGGTAACGGGCTGCCGGTGCCGCAGAAGGCCGGCAACTGGGGCGATAGCGCCGCGATCTACCTGACGCCCGTGACAATCACCGGCTACAACGACGGCGCCCGCGTCTCCGCGCCGGTCGGCAGCTTCCCGGCGAACCCGCTCGGCCTCTTCGACCTGGGCGGCAACGTGCTCGAGTGGACCACGGACCGCTACTCGATCTACGTGGTCGGCCCGGACCATGTCTCTACCGATCCGGTCGGCCCGCGCGCCGGGGAAGCCTACGTGATCCGCGGCGCGGGCTGGCTCACCGGCAGGATCGCGGACCTGCGGACCGCCGCGCGCGACTCCGGGTCGAGCGGGCTCCACGACCTCGGCTTCCGCATCGCGCGCTACGCGGAGTGAAGCATGCGCATCCCCCTCATCGTCGCCGCCGCCCTGGTCGCCGCCGCCGCGCTCGCGATCGAGCCGCCGAAGGAAAAGCCCGCCGCGCCGCCGGCGGCGCCCGCACCCGCGCCGAAAGCCGGCGAGCCCGCGGAGCCACCGGCAGCGCCTCCGCCCGCGCCGGGCGCCGACGCGGCCGCGGCCGCCGCGGAAGAGGAACCGGAGGAGCTGCCGCCGCTGCCGCCGGACGTCACCGACGCCGGGCCGCCCCCGCAGAGATTCACGCCGACCGAAAAGGTGCGCGCCGACTTCCCGGTCTCGTACCCGATCGACATCTGAGGACCCCATGAAGACCCGATATCCCAAGGAACTCCTGTTCAGCCTCGGCTCGCTGCTGGCGGCCATCGTCGTCGTGCACTCGATCTGGTCGTTCTGGGTCCGGCCGAACGCGCAGGCGGTGCTCGTCGTGCAGGCGGAGCAGATGCGCAAGGACCCGAACTACGTCCCCGACCGCTCGCTGTTCGTGATCATGAAGGACTGGGAGCAGGAGAGCTGCGTGATCCTCATGATCTGGGCGCTCGCGATGATCGGGTACAAGTACCGCGTCACGCGCGAGGAGCAGGACGAGCTCGAGCGCGACCCGGTGCGCGTACCCGAGGGCATGCGCATCCTGCCCGAGGACACGCGCGAGTACGTGCGCCAGCTCGAGGGGCTCCCGGGCGCGCAGCAGCAGTCGCTCGTGGTGCGCGCCTCCAAGGCCGCACTCGCGCGCTTCGGCGCGACGCGCAATGTCCAGGACGTGAGCGAAGCGGGCCACGCCGTGTGCGCGGCGGAAGCCGAGCGCCTCGACTCGGAGCTGTCGATGATCCGCTACATCGCCTGGGCCATCCCGGCGATCGGCTTCATCGGCACCGTGCGGGGCATCGGCGACGCGCTCGCCGAGGCGCACAAGGCCGTGACCGGCGACATCTCGGGCGTGACGGAGGGACTCGGCGTCGCCTTCAACTCCACGCTGGTCGCGCTGCTGCTGTCCCTCGTGCTCATGTTCCTGCTGCACTACCTGCAGCTCGCGCAGGAGCGGCTCGTGCTCGACACCGAGACCTATCTCGACAACCGGCTGCTGCGGAACCTGCAGGTGAGGTGACGATGGCCTTCGTCGGCATCGAAGTGGTGGATGCGGCCGTCGTCGCGGCGGGCGGCGATGCGCGCCGCCTCGCCGCGAGCCCGGGGCTCGCGGTGCTCGAGGCGACCGGCCCGGTGGTGGGCGAGGAGGCGGCCGCGCAGGCGCGCGCCAAGCCCGTGCTGGTGGCCGACCGCTTCTGGTCGGACCTATCGGCGGACTCCTGGGCGCAGGGCGGCGCGGCGCCGGTCTCGCACGCGGAACTCGCGCACGCGCACCTGTCCTCGCTGTGGCGCGCCGTTGCGCAGCCGGAGGACGCCGCGGTGTTCGCGGTGCCGGGCGCGATGCGCCTGCACCAGGCGGGACTCCTGTGGGGCATCGCGCGCCGCGCCGGGATCCCGGTCGCGGGCATGGTGGACGCCGCGGTCGCCGCCTGCGCGGGGCTCGCCGCGCGCGGCATCTTGCTGCACCTCGACGTGCAGCTGCACCAGGCCGTGCTGACGGAGCTGTCCGGCGCGACGGTGCTGCGGCGCCGGCGCGTGGGCATCGCCCCGCGCGCCGGGTTGCGCGCGATGTATTCGGCCTGGGCGCAGCTCGTCGCCGAGGCCATGGTGCGGCGCACGCGCTTCGATCCCCTGCACCAGGCGGCGACCGAGCAGCAGCTCTACGAGCGCCTGCCGGGCTGGCTCGCGGCGCTCGGCCGCGCCGAGTCCGTGGACACGACGATCGAGACGGAGTCCGGCAGTTTCGGCGCCACCGTGCGGCGCGAGCAGTTCACGCTCGCGGCCGAGGCCTGGTATGCGCAGCTCGCGGAACTCGTGCACGAGGGTCATCGCGCCGACGAGGAGGCGACGCTCGCGCTCACCGCGCGTGCCGCGCTCCTGCCCGCGCTCGGCGCGCGCCTGGCCTCGCTGCCGGGGCTCGAGCTTGCGGTGCTGCCCGAGGAGGCGGCCGCCGCCGCCGCCGCGGCTCGCGCCACCGAGATCGGCCCGGCCGAGCCGCCGGCGCTCGTCGCCGCGCTGCCGCGCTCGCGGCCGCTGTCGGCGGCGGCGCGCCAGCGCGCGCGGGGCGCACGCCCGACGCACGTGATCCAGGACGGCCGTGCGCATGCGATCGGCGCCGAGCCGCTGGTGGTCGGCGCGGGCCCGGGCGGCGGCCGGCGCATCGCGCTGCCGGCCGCGGCCGGCGTATCGCGCAGCCACTGCTCGCTGGTCGCGCAGGGCGACCGGGTCCTGGTGCGCGACAGCAGCCGCCACGGCACCTGGGTGAACGGCGCGCGCGTGGACGGCGAGGCGGCGCTCGCCGCCGGCGACCGCCTGCGCGTTGGCACGCCGGGCATCGTGCTCGAGCTGGTCGCGGTCGGCTGAGGCCGTCATGGCGCGCCGGCAGACCGTCACGTTCAGCATGTCCTTCCTGGACGTGATCTCCTGCGGCTTTGGCGCCGTGGTGCTCTTCTACACCATCATCAGCGCGCAGGCCGGCCTCTACCGCATCAAGGAGAGCGCGGACCTCACCGCTGAGGCGAAGAAGCTCGAGCAGGAGGTGCTGGACGGCTACAAGCACCTCGCGGAGCTCAGGAACGCGCTCGATTCCACCGAGGACCGCACCGTGCGCGCGGCGGGCCTGTCGCGCGAGATGCTCGAGAAGCTCCGCGTCACGCAGGAGGAGCTCGCGCGCTACGAGCACGACACGCTCGCGCGCCGCGAGAGCCTCGAGCGGCTGAAGGCGGACCTCCGGCAGCTCGAGGAGAGCACGCGACGCCTGAAGGAGAGGGCGCCGCCGAAGGAAGGCGCGGGCGGGGGCGAGGCGCGCGTGCTCGAGAAGGCCCAGCTCGTCACGCTGCGTGTCACCGGCCAGCGCGTGCTGGTGCTGGTCGATGCCTCCGCGAGCATGCTGGACGAGACGGTCGTCAACGTCATCCGCTTGCGCAACATGCCGCCGGAGCGGCGCATCGGCTCGGCCAAGTGGCAGCAGGCGCTCAACACCGTGTACTGGGTGGCCTCGCGGCTGCCGAAGACCGCGCAGTTCCAGATGTACGCCTTCGACACGCAGCCGCGCCCGCTGGTCGAGGGCACCGCCGGGCGCTGGCTGAACGCGAGCGACGCCGCGCAGGTGGAGGTCGCGATCGCCGGGCTGCGCAGGACCGCGCCCACCGGCGGCACCAGCCTGCACAACGCCTTCGCGGTCATCAAGCAGCTGTTGCCCGCGCCTGACAACGTCATCCTCATCACCGACGGGCTGCCGACCCAGGGCGACAGGCCGCCGCTCGTGCGCACGCTGGTGACGCCCGAGCAGCGCGAGGACCTGATGCGGGACGCGGTGAAGTCCCTGCAGCCGTCGCCGCCGCCCGTCAACGTGGTGCTGCTGCCGATGGAGGGCGACCCCTCCGCGCCGATCTACTTCTGGCGCCTTGCGCGCGCGACCGGCGGCGGCTTCCTGAGCCCGGCGAAGGACTGGCCATGAAGCGCCGCACGCGCCGCGACACCGAGACCTTCAGCATGTCGTTCCTCGACTGCATCTGCTGCGGCTTCGGCGCGATCATCCTGCTGCTGGTGCTGAACGAGTTTGGCGAGCCGATCCAGCTCGAGACCGCCAAGGAGGACCTGAACGAGCAGATCGCCAGGATGGAAAAGGAAGTCTTCGACATCCGGGGCCTCGCGCTCGTGCTCGAGCGCGAGCTGCGCGCGCGCATCGCCGAGCTGTCCGAGGAGCAGAAGCGCCTGGCGCGCCTGCGCGGCGACCTCTCCTCCGTCGAGGGCCGCCACAAGGCCAGCACCGACGAGGAGGCGGCGCTCGAGCGGCTGAACGAGACGCTGCTCGCCGCGCGGCGCGCGCTGATCGACGAGACGCGCGAGCTGCAGGGGCCCGGTTACCGCGAGGTGTACAAGCAGCCGGTCGCGGGCCTGCCGATCGACAGCGAATACGTCATCTTCATCGTGGACACGTCGGGCTCCATGCAGACCCAGAACTGGCGCCGCGCCGAGCGCAAGCTCGAGGAGGTGCTGAACATCTACCCGAAGCTCAAGGGCATCCAGGTGATGGATGACGAGGGCGGCTACATGTTCAGCGAGTACCGCGGCAAGTGGATCCCGGACACGCCGGCGCGCCGGCGCGCGATCCTCGACCGCTTCCGCAACTGGCAGGCGTTCTCGAACTCGAGCCCGTCCGAGGGCATCATCGCGGCCATCCGCACGTTCTGGACGCGCGAGCACCCGATCAGCATCTACATGTTCGGCGACGAGTTCACCGGGCCGTCCATCCAGGACGTGGTGGACACGGTCGACCGCATCAACCGCTCCGACGAGACCGGCGAGCGCCTCGTGCGCATCCACGCGCTCGCCTTCCCGTTCTCGACCCAGTACCCGCAGCACACGAGCATGCGCTACGCCACGCTGATGCGCATACTCTGCGCCAGGAACGGCGGCGTGTTCGTCGGCCTGCCGGAGGATGAATTCGTGACCCCGCCCCGGACCAGAGGATAACCTCCATGACGAACCGCTTGCTGGCCGTTGCCGCCCTCGCGGCGCTCGCTTCCGCGTGCACGGCGACGCGGCTGACCACGCAGGCGACGCTGCCGCCGCCGCTCGTCGAGCAGCTGCCGGCGCGGGTCGGCATCCATTACTCGAAGGAGTTCCGCGAGTACGTCCACAAGGAGACGCGCGGGCAGGTGGACTACGAGGTCACGCTCGGCCCAGCGCACGTGACCAACCTCGACTGGCTGCTGAAGGCGATGTTCCGGGAGGTCGTGCCGGTCGACGATCCCGCGCGCGCGGGCGAGGTGCGGCCGACGCTCGCGATGGTGCTCGAGCCGCGCTTCGAGGAATACTCCTTCCTGACGCCCAAGGACATCGCGGGTGAGGCCTTTGTCGTCACCATCCGCTACCTGCTGACGGTCTACGACGGCGGCGGCGCCAGGGTGGACGCCTTCACGTTCACGGGCTACGGCCGCGAGGCCGCGCGCACGCTGGCGAGCAAGGAGCCGCTCGCGCTCGCGACCCAGCGCGCGATGCGCGATGCTGGCGCCAAAGTCGCGGTCGAGCTGCCGGAGCAGGATGCGATCCGGCTGCTGCTGCGCAACCGCGATGCGCCGGCGGCCATCGCGCCGCCGGCGGCGACGGAGCGCGCGCCGGAGCAGGCGCCACCGCCACCGGAGGCGCCCGCGCCGGCGCAGGATCCGCCGGCCTAGTCGCGGGTCCTGGCTCCCTTCTCGGTCGCCTGCGGGGCGGCCCCCTCGGTCTCGGGCCCGGTGTCCGGTTCGGCCTCGGGGTGGTGCACCTCGGTCCACTCGCTGGTGAAGCGGACGCCGCTCGCGGCGATCGCCTTGCCGCCCTCGAAGCGCGGGCTGTAGATCGCGCGCGACAGCGCGCGGCGCGACTGCGTGAGTTGCGCCTCCGACATGTTGGACTCGACCACCGTGATGTTGTCCGGGATCCCCGCGTCCGACACCGTGAATTCGAAGATGGTCTTGCGGATCCGGTACTGGCCGGTCGGCGTGCTGAGCCCGCGCAGGGCGGCGACCGGCGGCCGGTAGAACACCATCCGCGGCGCCAGCAGCGGGTTGATGAGCCCGCGGCCGGGGTTGGCGTCGTACACCGTGGCCGCCTCCTCGTAGTAGGGCAGCGCCAGGTTCGGGCGCGACGTGGTCTGGTACCAGTCGCCGAGCTCGGCCAGCGTGTCGATCAGGAGTTGCGGTGGCGGGTCGGAGGCCGCGCGCAGCAGCTCGAGGGCGGTCTTCACGGCGCGCAGCCCGGTGCGGTCGACCGCGGGCGGCGGCACGCGCGATTCCTTGTAGACCCTGCCGACCACCTCGCCGGTCACGTCGTCGCGCGCGGGCTGCTGCGAGTCGAGCGTTTCGGGGTCCATCGTGTACTGGAGCCGGTGGGTGCGGGCGACGCCGACCAGCGCCTTGATCGCCTCCGGACTGAAGCCCGCGCTCTCCTCCATCGTGATGTCGCGGGCGCGCAGGTACATCATGCGCGCCGCGATGAACTCGCGCAGGTCCTCGTAGAAATCCGCGAGCTTGAGCAGGGCCGGCAGCGTGCGCGGGTCGCCGTAACCGAAATTCTGCTCGGCGACCTTGAGCGCGTACAGGCGCTCGCGCTCGACGCCGCTGAAGTCGGTCAGCGCGTACAGGCTGTCGGCCGCCTGCTCGATCAATGGCAGCTGCGCGAGATTGAACAGCCCGTCGGCGCGGCGGCTGACGGCGAGCGCGCGCGCGAAGTGCGCCGCGGCGAGGTCGTGCTGGTCCTGCGCCGCGTACACCGCGCCGAGGCCGGCGAGCGGCACGATCAGGCGCCGCGACGAGATGCCCTGTGTCGCCTCGAGCAGCTCGAGCGACTTGCGGTAGCTGGCCTCCGCCGCGGGATAGTCGGCGAGCTGGTACTGGGTGGCGCCCAGGTTGTTGTAGGCGATCGGCACCTCGTGGTCCGGGTGAGGCCCGGCTTCGGAGAGTTCGACCACCTGCTTCGCGAATGGCAGCGCCTCGTCGAAGCGCGCGGTCTCGTAGTGCGCGCGGAACTGCGCGTAGGCCTCCAGCCGTTCGTCGAGCGGGATGATGCGCGCCCCGGTGCGCGCCGCGTGAGGCGGTGCTGCGGCTGGCCAGACCGGGGCCTGCTCCGGCGACTCCTGGACCGGCGGATCCTGGGTGGCGGGCGCGGGCTCGGCCGGGGCCCAGAGCAGCAGCGAGGCGATCAGGGGTGTCATGACCGGAAGATAGACCATGTGCCGGGAGTCATGTTCCCCGCCCGCCGCGGCCCTGCTCTCACCGGGGACCCTCCTCGCGCTCGAACACGGCGATCAGGCCGCCGGCGGCGATCGCGAGCAGCGGATCGGTGATCTCGGCGGTGTGCCCGGGCAGCCAGGTCTGCAGCAGCTCGATGGCGAACACGATCCCGGCTCCGGCCGCGGCTGCCGGCAGCGCGGGCAGTCCGCCGCGGACCAGCAGCCACACCAGCGCCCCGTTCGTGAAGCAGCGCAGGAACATGTCGGTCAGGTTCGCGGCGCGATACTGCGTCAGGCTTTCCGCGAATGGCAGCAGCGCGAAGCGGTCCTGCGCCAGCTGGAAATCGAACGGCGCGAGTCCCTGGATCGCGATCGTCACGACAAGCGCCGCGGCCAGCGCCGAGGCCGCGCGATCGGGGGCGAGGCGCGCAACCGGCGCCGCGAGCGCGAGCGCCGCCGCCATGCCTGCGATCTCGGCGGGATCGAGCGCGAGGCCCGCGAACAGGATGCGCCCGGCGAGCACCGCCCCCATCGCGAGCGCGAGGGCCGAAAGCGCCCGCGCCGGCGCGATGCGTTCGCAGTACCGGGCGATCACGAGCCACGCGAGGGCATGCGGGGCGATGCGCCCGGCGGCCCACCAGCCGCCCTCGGCGAGCGGCGCGAAGGCGCCTGCCCACTTGGCCGGGTCGAGCACCGGCGCGAACGGCGCAAGCCGGTAGCCGACCCAGGACAGCAGCAGCGCGGTCGCGACCGGATGGCGCAGCAGCCCCGCGAGCGGCGAGGCATGCAGGCGGCGGTGCGCCGCCGC
>Ga0114938_1000411_pt1 | contig 32808 bp, 25 predicted proteins | sample AshMeaBigSpring_FD_88675 | JGI IMG/M metagenome (GOLD analysis project Ga0114938, IMG submission 88675) | Groundwater microbial communities from Big Spring, Nevada to study Microbial Dark Matter (Phase II) - Ash Meadows Big Spring | ecosystem: Environmental > Aquatic > Deep subsurface >... | reverse complement strand
ACGTCCCCAAAAAATAGGCACATCGGGCGCGTGGTGGAAAAGTCCGTTGGGCTGCTGCAATTTATCTAAATATGCCACCATATTATGCGCAGCACGGTTGATGTATTTAATATTTCCGGTTGCTCGATAGGCTTGCGTTTGTATCATGGTTATCATGTACATATCGTCCATCCAAAAACGGCTTTGCCAGGTGTAACCCATGCTGTACCACTCTTTTTCTTCGGGTTTGAGTTTGGCATATTCCTCTGCGCTCAACACTTTAAACTGCTCATCGGCCATAAACATGCCCAAATCGTACAGGCGTTTATCTTTGTTTACAAAATAAGCTTCGAGCGGAATAATTCCATACACATTATTATCCACGTGATTCGCCACAGGTATCAGATGCTTTTCAGTATCGAGAATTGGCATAGTTCTATCTACCAGTCTTTGAGTAAGCGCGGTATTGTTGGTTAATTTTGCATACGAGAATCCACCATACCACACACATACATCGGGATAAACAATATAGCCAACAGGGCAATTAAAAAACGTTCCTGCCTTTTCTTGTTCGGGCGTACACCACCAACCGGTACTCGAGTGCGGACGTGATAAAAAGCGTTCGGTAACTTTTAAACCAACTTTTACAGGGTTAGCATTATCGGGAAAATTCTTAAATTCTTTGATTGTTTTTGGTTTCTGTCCAAATACAAAAGCTGTTGCCAAAATGGCAAGAATTAGAATATTTAGTCGTTTCATTTTTAATTGAAATTTATTTACGAAAGATTATTAATTTTCTTTGACAGATTAGAATTTTTAAAATTAATTTCGTCCCTACGGGACTTTGAATGTAAGACTCGTATCTATTTTTACCATAATAACACCTCTACGAGGTTAAAAAGAGTGACGTAGTCACGAAAATATGGTAAAAGCACGAATGAAAACAACTCTTAAAGTCCCGTAGGGACGACATATAATTAATGTTTCAAAGTTGAATTAAGAAAATTGAAAAATAAGAAATTATATTTTGTTTATTACTTAATTGATATACTGTTATTTATATTTGTCATTTGCCATTTATCTATTTGCAACAAACTGATATTTTCCCGAGCCGGCACTTACAACCACATATTTTCCTTCGGTTCCCAATACTGATATATCCTTACTTGCCGATAAAGCAATACCGCTTTCGGTAATGTCTTGAAGCGAATTTGCAGGTATGTATATTTTAGCAGTTGTATTTACCGGAACTTCCACTTCCATAGTCAACTTTGTATCATCTAATTTCCAATGTGAAGCTGCGTTTCCATAAGGTGTTTTCAAATTTGCATTCATATAAGTAAAGTCTCCTCCCGGATTTGGTTGAATAATCATTGTTTTGTATCCGGGCGCACTCTCACGCAATCCTGCTGCCACACGGTACATCCAGTCGCCAATAGCGCCATAAGCATAATGGTTAAACGAGTTCATTTCGGGTGTCTGGAAGTTACCATTCGGTTTAAGAGCGTCCCAACGTTCCCAAATAGTGGTAGCTCCGACAGTAACAGGGTACAACCACGATGGATATTTTTTCTGCAACAAAAGCCGGTAAGCCACCGATAAATGACCATAACGCGAAAGTACGTGGCAAATATAAGGTGTGCCAATAAATCCGGTCGTAATGCGGTTTTTGTATTTCTCTACATTCTTTGCTAAACGGTTGGCTGCCTGCTGACGAAGATTTTCGGGTAACATATCAAAATGCAATGCCAACACATAAGCTGTTTGTGTATTCGAAACCAATCCTCCGTTAGGTGTAACGTATTCATTCAGATACGCCTTTTTAATATTGCCCAATAGCTCCGTGTAGTTTTTCACATCATCGGTTTTACCCAACACTTCGGCTGTATTGATAAGCATTTGTGTTGAATGTGCAAAGAAGCATTGCGCAATCATATTTTTGTCGGTAATGGCTGCAATACCGTCTTTATCATCGTCGGGGCGGAAGAAAAGCCAGTCGCCAAAATGGAATTTTTCGGTATTCCACAAGTAATTTTCGCTTTTAATTTTCATATAATCCACCCATTTTTTCATACTTGGATATTGATTTTCTAATATTTTTTTATCGCCATAAGCATTGTAAATATTCCACGGAATAATGGCCGATGCATCCGACCAACCGGTAGAGCCCGATTCGGTTTCCGATTTTGTAAAAATATTCGGAATTACCCAAGGCACACGTCCATCAGCCCATTGGTCGGCAGCCATATCTTTCATCCATTTATTAAAAAAGTTATATACTCCGCGGTTGTAGGCAGCCGTACGCACAAAAACGTGAGCATCGCCAGTCCAACCAAGTCGCTCATCGCGCTGCGGACAATCAGTCGGAATGTCTAAGAAATTGCCTTTTTGACCCCATTCAATATTGCTTTGTAACTGATTGATTAATGAATTGCTGGTCGTGAAACTTCCCGTTTTCTTAATGTCGGAATAAAGCGCCACAGCAGGGAAATTTTCAGGATTGATTTCGCCACGCACGCCTTCAATTTTTATATATCGGAAACCATAAAAAGTGAAATGCGGTTCGAATGTTTCTTCGCCATTGCCCGAAAGTATGTATGTGCTTAATGAAGTGGCTGTACGCAGGTTTTCGGTATAAAAATTACCAGCTTTGTCCAATACCTCGGCATGATAAATACGAATGGTATCGCCTTTTTGTCCTTTAATTTTAATAGATTCGAATCCTACTAAGTTTTGTCCAAAGTCCAACACTTTTTCGCCTTTAGGTGTTGTAATTACTTTCGAGGCTTTGAAAACTTCGTGTTTGCGAACAGGTTCGTTGTAAGTTGCTACTAAATTATCAAACTTATAATCAGCTATTTTCACGCCATTCCATTTGGAATCATTGTATCCCGCCATTTTCCAGCCTTTAGTTTCTTTGTTGGCATCAATGGTTTCGCCATAGTAAATTTCGGCAGTTACAATGCTTCCGGTCGATGATTTCCACGATTTATCAGTAACAACCAATTCTTTTGTTCCATCGGTGTAAGTTATCTCCAATTGCATAAGCAAACCAAGTTTATCTCCCCAGGTATTTACCTGCGTTACCCAGCCTATGTAGCCACGATACCAACCATTACCCACATTTACAGCAATTACATTTTCGCCTTTTTGAAGCATGGTGGTTACGTCATAAGTTTGATACTGAAGACGTTTGTTGTAACTTGTAAAGCCGGGAGTAAAAAATGCATCGCCCACTTTTTTTCCGTTAATGTTGGCTTCGTACATACCGTGAGCAGTAATATAGGCCGTAGCCGAAAGAATGGTTTTGACGGTATTAAACGATTTGCGAAATTGTGGACACAAACGTTTGGTTTCTACCATATCCGACTCTATCCATTGCGCTTTCCAGTCGGCAGTATTCAACAAAGCCATTTGCCAATGATTTACAGCACTCCAGCCCGAGCTTTTTCCTTTATTATCCCACACGCGGGCACGCCAAAAATAGCGTTTACCCGATTGCAGTTTTTCGCCCTCGTAAGCAATATTAATCGAAGCATCGGATGTTACTTTTCCCGTTTGCCAAAGCATTTTACCCTTCATAGCGGCATTGTCGCTCACCTGAATTTCGTAAGCAGTTTGCATCACATTTCGCTTTGCAGAACTTAAAATCCAACCAAATTTTGGTTGCGATTCGTCTAACCCAATGGGGTTTGTTAGATGCTCAACTGTGAGCTCCGAAATTTGTACCTGTGCATTCATAATCAGCGCCATAAAGGGCAAAACAAACGCTAAAATTGTTTTTCTCATGATTCTATTTAATTATATTTACGATTTAATTCATTTACTATTTATTTCATTTACAATTTATCAATTTACCATTTACTATTTAAAAACCATCTTCAAACCATCAAATTGGCACATCATCACATCATCACATCATCACATCATCACATCATCACATCATCACATCAATTACTATAGCCCGGATTCTGCGGGAAATCCTGCGGATTTGTTATTCTCAACAATTGTTCCCTCGGAATAGGCCGTAGCCAGTAATTATACCAGGTTACCGGATTGTCGTAATAGATATCCGGCCATTTCATGCGTTCCTCCAATTTGCCGAATCGTTTCAGGTCGTACCATCTATTCAGTTCTCCTATCAATTCTCTGCCACGTTCATCCAAAATAAAATCGGCTGTCACATCTTCTTTTGTTATAAGCATTTTGTCGAAAAACTGCGGGCTCGACAGATCATCCCTTTCTGCCCGCTTCCTTACTGCATTAAGGTAATACACAGCGGCTTCGAAGTCCTCCAGCAAAAAAGCTGCTTCGGCGGCTATCAGGTAAGTTTCGGCCAGCCGATACACAAAAACATCCTTCGAACCTGCCTCGTAATTGACATCCGGACGTGTAGGGTCGAGGTATTTGTTAATATACGGGAAAATTAAATGGTTATAAAACTTGACATTCGATGGCCAGGTTGCATTTGGACTCGACAATGATTGTATGTTGTTACCAACCACATTTTTCATCGAATCGGGTAAATAAACCCATGTTGGCCACACAGCTTTACAATCGTCGGGGGTAAAATCCCCAAAAGGCGCCATCATTGCCTTTGAGCCAACAGACTGATAAACAACCCTATCAACTTTAAGCACCGGATCGTACATGATTGAACTATACACATAACCCGCTTCGCGATTAATATTCCAACTTGTTTGAAACCAGTATGTTGCGCGGGCATCTAATAATTTGGCTTTCGAATAAATATCAATATCCTTATTTAAAAACATTCGATAGGCATATTTGGTGGGTTTAAGTCTGTCCCAACCTCGGCCGTATTCAATACTACGGATTACACCCGAATGTTGCTCGGAATAGGCACTTACAAAATACAAATGTGCGCGATTACCATCACCATTCAGAATTACATCTTTCGAATAAAGCACCGGAAAAATAACTTCCTGAATCACATCCGGTGTTCGCTGCTTGCTAATGTCCCAAAGGTCTTTTATATTGGCTAATGCAAAGTTTCCCGAATTCAGAATAGAATCGGCATAATTCAATGCAAGTTGAATGCTTTGATGTTCATTTCGGCGTGCTGTAAGTAGTACTTTTGCCAAGTTTTGCATGGCTGCATATCGGGTTACCCGCCCGTATTCAGCCGATACATAGTTGGCTGGTAAATGCTTTATTGCAAATTGTAAATCGGTAATTATCTGGTTCCATACACTATCCGAACGCACACGGCGCGAAGTGGTAACAATACCTACTGAAGGTTTCAAAGGCATAGGCACATCGCCAAATTGTTTCACCAAATGATCGTAATGATGCGCCCTGATAAATCGTGCTTCGCCCAAATAACGAATACGAAGTGAATCGGAAAGTCCTACAATATTAGTATTGTTTAATGCCTGAATTAACGCATTGCATTGATTTATGGTGATATAGCACGCATTCCAAAAGTCGCGCACAAAGCCTGTATTCGGATCAATTTTCATATAGCCGGTGGACATGGGCGGCACAAACATATCCGTATTGTTTTCGCACATATTTACAGCGGCTTCGGTAGTGTACAAATAACGTAACCGACCGTAGAGACCATTTACTCCACTTTTTATACCACTTGCCGTTGTATAATAATCGTCGGAAGTAATTTTATTATAGTTCGTTTCATTTAAAAAAGTATCCTCACACCCCACCAACACCGCCATAAGCAGTGCAATCAAAATGAGACTATTTAATTTAATACTTTTCATGTGTTTATTTTTTATTTTTTTTGGTCACATGGAACTTACCATGTTAAAATAATCATTGTTTTGTGAGTTAATAATTATTTTAACATGGACGTTTCATCTAAAAATTATTTTTATAACTGCCCCAAACCCCTAAAGGGGCTTAAAGAAAGACCATTCGGGACTAATCCACATCCCCTTTAGGGGCTTGGGGCAGTATTTCATTTTTAAAATTTTGCATTTATCCCTATCGCCACCGAACGCAATGGACGAGCATCAAGCGGCGAATTACAATTTTCGGGATCTATCCCTATGTAATCGCTTTTTGTCCAGATATATGGATTATCCACTACCGCAAAAATGCGAAATGAATTGCTCTTTATTTTTTTTGCAACAGACTCGGGCAATGTATAACCAACATTAATATTTTTTAAACGTACAAACGATAAATCGCGGTAGGCGTAGCTACTTCCCTGCGCATAAGCATCTCGCGTAAGTGCCGGCTGTGGACCATCGTTTGTAGGATTTGTGGGTGTCCAGAAATTATAATTCAGCTGATTCCAGTTGGCAGTTCCAAAATCGGGAATAGTAATAATGCCGAGCATTCGTCCGTAATTCAATCGTGTATAAAAATAAATACTTAGGTCAAAATCCCTGTACTTTAAAGTAGACGAAAAACCACCTGTAATTTTTGGAATACGATTATAAATAAAGTTATCATCCTGATCAATAATTTTATCATTATTGGCATCGAGCAGTTTCGACTGCCCCGGAATGCGACTGTACAATGCTGCTTCGGCTGCTTCGCTGGTTTGCCAAACGCCCACGTATTTTGTTATCCACTCTACATCAATAGGTTGACCAATAAACCACTTATTACTCGGACTATCCTGCGTACCGTTGAAAAGCTGCACAATTTCGTTTTTATTGTAATTAAAAGTCAGGTTGGTTGTCCAACTAATGTCTTTTTTCGAAATCAAAACAGCTTGCAAACTAAGTTCTACTCCGGTATTTTGAGTTTGACCCACATTTTGCCACACTTCGGTATAACCCGATGTAACCGGCAGGTTGCGTTTCATCAACAAATCGAAGGTATTTTTCTGATACACATCCACCGAACCATTCAGTCTGTTTTTAAAAAACCCAAAATCAACACCAAAATTCAATTCCGCCGTACGTTCCCAACCGAGTTCGGGATTAGCAATTTCGGTTGGCACATAGCCTATGGCCGAATTGTCGGAAGTTACGCCAAAGTTATACGGGAAACGTCCTAATTTAGCATACGTTGCATAGGCATTAATGGCAGTATTGCCCGAAACTCCCCAACCCAGACGCAATTTTAAATTAGACAAAATATCGTTCGTTTGTAAAAACTGCTCTTCACTTATGCGCCATGCAAAGGCTGCCGATGGGAAAAATCCCCATTTATGTCCTTTAGCCAATTTCGACGAACCATCGGCTCTTCCCGTAAATGTAAAAAGGTATTTGTTGTTGAACGAGTAATTAATGCGGCTCATAAACGACAAAATGGACCATTCCCACTTGCCGGCAGTTGTCATCAGATTCAGTTGCGATTCGTTTACATTGTACCAAAGCCCCGAATAAGGCAAATCGTAACCATTAGCTCCCACCAAGTCGTAGTTATATTTTTGCATGTCGTGCACCAATGCAATTTTTAGGTCGTGTTTACCGAATTTATTGCTGTAGTTCAGGTTGTTGGTAAATGTGGTTGAGTTTTCGGTAGGTTTTCGGTAAAATGCACCACTCGAAGCACCGCTGCGGTTCTGACTTGTTGCCGAAAAATAACCGCCTTCTTCAATACCTGTATAATCGTAAGTTAAACTGCTCCGAAGTGAAAAATTTCGATAAAACGCCCAATTGATATAGGCATTACCCAATAATCTGTTACGCTTCGACTGACTATCCACATTTTCGCGTTTAGTATCATATATCGGATTGGAATGTAATAAGTTAAAATTCCATCCACTATTGTAAAAGCGCATGTCCCCATTTTCGTCGTAAACTTCGGTAAGCGGGTCGAGCAGTGTACCGTTTCGCCACACATTGGCATCGCCAGTTTCGCGCAGCGATTGCATTATGGAAGCACTATAACCAGTTTTCAAGGTTTTTGTTACATCCAAATCACCCGTAAACCTACCCGAAATTCGTTTGAAAGTCATGTTTTCAATTATTCCCTGTTCATTGTTGTAACCAAGTTGCACCGACGAGCGCGACCTGATGCTACTCATATTGAGTGTAAGTGTATGATCGGTTTTTTGCGACGTACCACTAAACATCACTTGCTGCCAATCGGTATAGTTTTTTTTGGCAATTACCCGATCTTGTATGGCATCAAAAGGAGTTCCCGACAAAGTTTTAAAGCGCAAATACGTTTCGCCATCCATCATATCAAAATTTCCGGCCGATTTCCCGACACCGTAATAGCCGTTGTATTCTACAGAAAGCTTTGTGCGGTCGTTACCGCGTTTGGTGGTGATAATTACTACTCCGTTTGCCCCACGCGAACCATAAATGGCCGTTGACGAAGCATCTTTCAGAATGTCTATTTTTTCAACTTCGTTCGGGTTGAGGTCGGTAAAATTACCACTGTATGGAGCATCGTCCACCACAATAAGCGGCGCATTACTGGCATTGAGCGAGTTGTAACCACGGATATGAATGGAAGAGCCATCGCCGGGAGCGTTTTCGGTAGTTATGTCGGCTCCGGCTATCTGCCCCTGCAATGCCTGAATAAAATCCCGTACAATTGATTGGTTTTTAATACTTTCGCCCGAAATGCTCGAAACCGAACCCGTTACATCCCTTTTGAGCGAAGTTCCATATCCGAGTACCACTATTTCGTCGATTTTAATATCTTCTTCTTCCAATACAATAATTGAAGAAAGAATAGCTTTGGCAGATAATTGTTTCTTTTTATAAGCAATGTGTGAGAATGTAATGGTGGCATCGGCGTTCACTTCGAGCCAAAACCGACCATTCAAATTGGTAAGAGTTCCTTTAAATGTTTCTTTTTCAGCAATTTCTACCCCAACAATTACTTCGCCTTTTTCATCGACTACTTTGCCCGATATTTTCAGCTTTTGGGGAAATGCAGAGCTGGCTTCTGCGACTTTTTTTTTGAGAATAATCTGGTTACCCAAAATGGAATATTCCACATCTTTATCCTGAAACGCAATTTTCAACAAGTCTTCGATGGTAATGTCTTTTTCCGAAATGCTAAACCTCAAATTCTCGTTCAGCGTATTGTCGTACATAAAGGTATAAACCGTCTGACTTTCAACAACCGAAACAAACTCAGCAAAAGAAGCATCTTTCAGCGAAAGTTCTTTCAGTATTTTTTGAGCGTTGGCAGTATTAAATATCGGTATAAGGAGTAAAAAAAATATTATTCCCTTTTTAAACATAAGTTGATTTTTTCAAAAAAAAAAGCGATAGACTTAATGCTGTGCAGCTTATTACCGGCTACTTATCTCCACATTATTTCCATTAATACTATAATGTATGGGATGTAGTCCGTTCATCGATTTTAAAATATCCTGTACAGATTCAGATTTAACGGTAAACCAATATTTTTGGAACTTATCAGCATCTTTTACTTCAATATTTAAACCATACCATTTACCTAATTTCTCAGCTACTTCGGCAATGGTTGCTCCTTCAAATTTCAGTTTTTCCAATCGCCAGATTCCATCAATATCGGCATCACATTTTTCGATTTTCGATGTCAAATTCTTTTTGCCCACCACTACGCGCTGTCCGGGAGCCAACAGCGCAATGGATTCGCTGTTTTCCGACGACACCACATCTACTTTTCCGCGAAGCAGCGATACCGCAATATTATCATCTGCCGGATATGATTTTACATTAAAAGCTGTTCCATGAACCACCACATTTACTTTTCCGGCATTTACAATAAATTTCAAATCTTTGTTTTTAGTTACATCAAAAAATGCCTCACCTTTTAATCGAACAGCGCGGTCCTTTTCGCCAAATTTATTGGTATAAGTAAGCGTAGAACCCGAATTGAGCCAAACTTTGGTGCCATCTGCCAATACCAATTGTGATTTTTGGCCATCGGGAGCTATAAAGGTGGAAGTAAGTGTCGGTATTTCAGCAATTTTGTCGTTTACTAAAAACGAAATGGACAAACCAATAATCAGAGCAACAGTAGCGGCAATAGAAGCCACCCGTATGACAAACGATTTTGGGTAGCTAATAACCAATGGTTGAATTTGCTTCTGAATTTTATTCCATATTTTTTCTTTGTCGGGAATAATATTTTTCGCTGATAAATCTTTGTTTGCTAATTCCCATTCGGCACTTAATTCAGCAAATAAATTTTCATTTTCGGGCAAAGCATTGCGCCAGGCCAGAAGTTCGATATCGTCTTGTGGCGTGCTTTGATTTGCTAAACATTTAGCTATTAACGGATAAGGTGGTGTTTGCTTCATAATCTTTTTTGTATCTTGTAATTGATAGACACCTAACTCTGACGAAACCCTTAATAAGGGTACTATTTTATTATAAAAACCACATAAGTAAAAACCAGATAAGCTGTCGGTGTTTCATTTCGTTGGCATAATGCCCTGACATCTTTTCGCGAATTCGCTTTAATGCAATGCCCATTTGTGCTTCCACCGTTTTAACCGAGATATTGCGTTCCAAAGCAATATCTTTGTAACTCATGCTTTGTTCGCGGCTCATTTTATAAATCTCTTTACAGTTTTCGGGCAATGTTTCCACTGCTGCCTGCAACAACTGCAAAAACTCATTCATATCCACACAGTCTTCGGCCTGTTGATTTTCAAATTCGCGTTTCGCCCAGTTTTCAAGCAATACATTCCTGTTTTTTACATCGCGCAGTTCATTCAGAATTTTATTACGGGCGGCATTGTAAATATATGTTTTAACATATTGTATTTCAAGCGTTTCCCGCTCCTCCCACAATTTCACAAAAACATCCTGAACCACTTCTTCAATCACGCTTATATCGCGGGTATAGTAGTTCAAAAATCGACAAACAGGCTCAAAATAAGCGTTGTAGATTTCGCGGAAATTTTTGTTATCTATCTTCATTTTCTTTAATCAATCCTTAGCTTTTACATTTTCACAACCAACTTATGCCATTCATTTTCAACGGAAATAAAATAAAGTCCCTCTGACAAATGATTGACAGTATATAAATTCCGTGAATTTACAACCGGAATTGTTTCTCCTTTCAAATTTAAAATCGTAACCCGCTCTGTATTATTAAATCCTGCAATCTGAAAAAATCCGGAGGCGGGATTTGGAAAAACCTTGTATTTCGAACTTGCCGAAAGCTGCGATATTGCGTTTGTGGAAGCAATGTAGCCGTGTTTCACCAAAAAAGCTTCGGATTGTGCTAAAATGCTGTAATAATCGGCAGTTTTACCTTTTTGGTACGAAAAAATGGGATGACCTGCTCCCTGATAGAGTATTAATTCTGATTCAACACCCACATCTTTCATTTTCTGTTGAAAAAGTTGTGCGGTAGTCACCGGAATATAACTATCGGCAGTTCCAAGAATTACCAAACAGGGCGGAATGGAAGCATCGATATTATGCAGGGGCGAAACGGTTAAGTATTGTGCTCTGAAATCTGTTGGACCATAACCGGTTGGACCATTGTCGTACACCGGATAGTTGAGTAACAACAAATTTGGTTTTGAGCTAATAGCTGCATTTTCTGTTGTCTCGTCCCATTGTTTCAATGTGGCCGTAGCAGCCGCTAAATGTCCGCCGGCAGATGCTCCTGAGGCACATATTTTATCGGGGTCGATATTATAAGCGGCAGCATTGGCTCGTAACCAACGTACTGCCGATTTTGCATCGCGTATACTTTCGATGGGTGTTGTGCCATGCGTGTACTGAATCCTGTAGTCCGCACATATCGCCACCATTCCTTTCGTTGCCCAATAATAAGCTTCGCGGTAAAACTGATATGGCGTCCCGCTGGTCCATCCTCCGCCGAAGTAGAAAATAATTGCCGGACGTTTTTCGCCCGACTGCACATTAGCAGGACGGAAAATATGCAATTTTAAAGCCGCTCCTGTGGGTTGCTTGTAAGTTACAATTTCGGGATTATAGCTTTCTTCTGCAGCGCCTAAAGCCGTTTTTATGGCTTCAACCCATTTTACAGCTATTTTTTCAGCTCCCGAAGCATTGGGATGTGTAAAGTTCGGACTTGGTAAGCAATCGGTTTGCCAGTTAAAACCATCGGCCATATTGGCTACGACTATCGGTTTCCCGGCAGTTTCGTATTCAGCAGCCATGTTGGCGATTTCAGTATTCAAATCGGGTATATATGAATATTTAGGAAGTTTTCCGGATGGAATCACCTGTGCTACAATGATTTTTACATTGGGATTTACTGCCCGTATTTTTGATATTATGGATTTATGAGCAGCAATAATGGCCGAAACCGGACTTGTAGCCACATCGTGGTTATGTCCGGCATGTATAAGTACCACATCAGCCTGATAAGTCGCATAAGTACTTGTAATCGAAGCATCTAAGGTCTCAGCTGTACCGGTTTCATTGCTGATAGCAGCTTGTTTTAGGTTACCTATTCGGGTTGATGTACTGTTTGGTCCCACAAATTCGACAACATAGCCTGCTGCCAGCAATTTTTCCCAAAGCGGAAAAAGATAGGATACAGCACCCACAGAAGTGCTTCCGGTGGTAATTACATCACCTAATGCAAGTATTTTGTAAACTTTTTGACTATGAAGGATTGTATTCGAAAAGAGAATGAGAAGAGTTAAAAGAAAAAATTTTTGTGATTTCATACCAAATTGGACTTATATTAATTACAAAAATAGCTTTCAGCACTTAAATTTAAAGGTATAAAATAATATGTAAGTATGTATGTAATAATATTATTGTGTGCTTAAGTTGACTTTTATAAAAAATACACCTTTAAACAAGTTATTTATCAGTACTTAGAAAATTGGAAGGAGCTGAATTATTAACACCTTTAAAAATATAAAAATCGTATTTATAACCTAACGAAATAGAGAAATTACTGCGCTTAAATATCAAATCATTCGCTTCGTAAAGTAATTTTTGTTGGCCGAATCCCAAATTTAAAGTCGATTTTTTAAACCTGACATCCAATCCTAACGCAAATTTTAAACAGGACTTATTGTGTATGGATGAAAAATGAACTGCATTATCTAAATTCCACAGTTCAAACATTTCGTAATACGATGCTCCCTGCATGGGCACAAACATACAACCCGCTACAGGTGTTTCCAATTCATAATTTAACCGCATCGGATAACCAAATAACCTGAAATCATACCGCATCATGGCAGCCAGATTCAGATTAACAGCTGCATCCATATTCACCGGATTATTTACATTGCGACTTATGGACTTTACGCCCAACTGTCCATCGGCAGTAGCGCCCAACAAAAACTGAACACCTGAAAATTTACGATAATGATAAAACGCACCCCAACTGCATTCGCCTCCGGCATAAGTCATTGCCGTAGAAAAAACCGGATTGAGCGCTAAACCACCGATTATATTCCAACGTCTACGCATCGAAAAACGGGTATTTTCAGTATCGAAATATTTCTGTTCGGAATGTCCGTAGCCTATTCCGATACCATTATACGACAATGGCGAAAGATAGGGGTCGACAAGGCTTAACAACGAAATATCCGTATATGATGCCGCCGAAATCAACTTGTACTTTTTATCGTCAACTTGTTGCGCACTGATAGTTGAAAGCAGTAATAAAATAAATAATCCGATAATGGTTGATTGCTTCATACTTCTATTTTTCCAAGTGCAAAAGTATAAAAAAAAACGGGAAACCACCTTTAGGCAATTTCCCGCTTTAAATTTTCCAACTTCAAATTTCTAACTTCTAACTTCTAATTTCTAACTTATCAACGAACGTCCTGTCATTTCAGCAGGTTTATCGATTCCCATAATAGTACAAATCGAAGGAGCCACATCGGCCAGAATACCGTTTTCAACTTTTGCGGCTTTGTTTTCGGTAACATAAATAAACGGAACCGGATTGAGCGAATGCGCTGTATTTGGTGAACCATCTACGTTTTCGGCATTATCAGCATTACCGTGATCGGCAATGATAATCACCTCATAATCATTGGCTTTAGCAGCTTCCACAACCTGACCAACACATTTATCAATGGTTTCCACCGCTTTTACAATGGCTTCGCGAATGCCGGTATGACCAACCATATCGCCATTGGCAAAGTTAAGTGCGATAAAATCATATTGTTGCGTATTCAGTGCAGCAACCAATTTATCTGCCACTTCCGGCGCGCTCATTTCGGGTTGCAAATCGTATGTTGCTACTTTTGGCGAAGGAACCAAAATGCGATCTTCACCCGGGAATTCACTCTCGCGACCACCTGAAAAGAAGAAGGTTACGTGTGCAAATTTTTCGGTTTCGGCAATGCGCAATTGCTTTTTACCTAAAGCCGAAACATATTCACCAAGCGTATTCTGCACATTATCTTTATCGAATAACACATTCAATCCTTTGTACGACGAATCGTAAGGAGTCATACAGAAATACTCCAACGGAATAGTCATCATTCCTGCTTCGGGCATATCCTGTTGTGTAAGAACTACTGTAAGCTCTTTCGCACGGTCGTTACGATAGTTGAAGAAAATAACCACATCGCCGGCTTCGATTTTTGCCAAAGGATTTCCGGCAGCATCAACCGCCACAATCGGATTCACAAATTCGTCAGTTACACCCGCTTCGTACGATTCCTGCATGGCAGCAACCATATCGGTTTTGGCTTCTCCTGTTCCATTTACCATCAAATCGTATGCTTTTTTCACACGCTCCCAACGTTTATCACGGTCCATGGCATAGTAGCGACCAATGACAGATGCTATTTTAGTTGTTGTGTCTTTGGTGTAATTATCGAGTTGTTCAATAAATCCCTTACCGCTTTTCGGGTCGGTATCACGACCATCCATAAAGCAATGAACGAATGCTTCTGTATTATATTCTTTGGCAATATCAATCAGTTTCAGCAAATGATCGAGCGAACTATGCACGCCACCATCCGAAACCAAACCTAAGAAATGTATTTTCTTTTTGTTATCGCGGGCATACGAATATGCTTTTACCACTGCCGGATTTTCCAGAATACTGTTATCGCGGCAAGCAATATTAATTTTCACCAAATCCTGATATACCACACGTCCGGCACCGATATTCAGGTGTCCTACTTCCGAGTTTCCCATTTGTCCTTCGGGTAATCCTACATCTTCGCCCGAAGCACGCAATTGTGAATTTGGGTAAGTTGCCATTAATTTATCCCAGTATGGTGTGGGCGTGTTATAAATAATATCTGCTTTCGATTGGTTACCAATTCCCCAGCCATCGAGTATCATCAGCAATGCTTTTTTGCTCATATTGTTTTGATTTTTAATGTTTTATATTTAAACTAATACCTATTCGTTTTTGTGCTGCAAAATTAGTCATTTTTTCCCGAATTTCTATCTATTGGTTTATCAATAAATCAAGAGATTTTTTCAATATAATGGCATTTTGGGGTTTTTGGTTATCTTTGCTGAGTCAATTTGCCAATAAGCCAATCCGGTAATGTGGTAATTAAAGAAATTAAGATTTAGATATGTACACGGTTTTATTTTTTATCATTACAGGCATTGCTGCCGGATATTTGTTTCGGAAACGGAAAGTCCGGTTTATCAATCAGTTGATATTGCTTTTGATTTGGTTGTTATTATTTATTCTTGGTCTCGAAGTCGGAATGAATGAAAACGTGGTTCGGAAATTTCATTTACTTGGTTTTGAAGCATTTGCAATTGCATTTTTTGCTACATTGGGGAGTGTGATAGGAGCCTGGATACTTTGGAGAAAAAAAATATGAAGGGCAGCATTATCATATTATCATTTTTCGCAACAGGCTTATTGCTTGGCATTTATCGGATATTTCCGAAGGAATGGCTGCAATACGAATTTAGTTTTTATGTGCTTTGTGCACTTATGTTTTCGGTTGGTTTCAGCATTGGTCAGCAACCCGAAACAGTACTACAATTTAAAAGCATACCGAAACGGGTAGTCTTACTCCCACTTACCACCATTTTGGGAACATGGCTGGGGGCAATTGTAGTCGGACTTTTTACACACCACCCGTTAACCGAAACTTTAGCTGTAAGTTCGGGCATGGGTTATTATTCCTTATCAAGTATTTTGATTACTCAGTACAAAGGTATCGAATTGGGCACTATTGCGCTGTTAGCCAACATTCTTCGTGAGGTTCTGGCTTTGCTCCTTGCTCCTGCCCTTGTAAAATATTTTGGCAAATTAGCCCCCATTGCAGCAGGTGGTGCAACTACAATGGATACCACTTTTCCGGGAATTGTGCGCTTTTCGGGCAAAGAATTTTCAATTGTATCTATTTACCACGGCTTTGTTACTGATTTGGCTGTACCTTTTTTAGTAACTTTGTGGTGTAGTATTGCCCCAATCCCCTAAAGGGGATGTGATATAGTTTCGAGTTCAAAATATTTTCCAAATAATAATAAAGATATAAGCAAATATTATCTAAAACAGTGTATATTTGAAGTCTGAAAAACTGAAGTGAAAATAATTGCAAATCACTAAATTTTAATGCCTTATGAACGATAAATTAGTTACACTCGCTATTCGCACCTATCATCGTGCGCAAATGATAAAAGCCGTGTTGACCAACAACGGTATCCCGACCGAAATTCACAACCTGAATCTCGAAAACCCCGAAATGGCTGTTGGTGTACGCGTTCGTATTAAGGAAAGTGATTTGCCACAGGCACTTAAAATTGTGGAATCGGTGGAAAAAGAATGGGAAAAAGAAACGCCCAAAAAGGAGATAAAAACCATAGTTATCCCTATTGATTTTACGGATATGGTTGAAAAAACCATCGATTATGGTTTTCATTTTGCAAAAAAACTGAATGCAGCAATTGAGTTTTTATACGTATATTACATTCCGGCATTTACCATTACGAACAATAATGAAATCAGCACTTACAGTTTGACTGACAGCGAATTGCTTCGAAGAATTATTTCGAACACAAAAGCCGATACCGACAATCTGAAAAACAGGATAAAAAAACGTATCGAAGCAGGCGAATTACCAAACGTAAAATTTGACTTTATCACCAAACAGGGCGTTCCCGACGAAATAATTCCCGAGTATTGCAAAAAGAAAAAACCGCATCTGATTATTATGGGTACAAGCGGACGACGTCCGAATAACGAATTGATAGGCAGTGTAACGGCTGAAGTTATCGAAAGTACCGAATCGCCGGTGTTGGCAATTCCCGCTTTGATGCAATCGAACAGCATTAAACGAATTGGTTTTTTGACTAATTTTGATCAAAAAGACCTGATTGCTATCGACAAAACCATCGAATTATTTAAAGATGAAGCGCCCGAATTGTTTTTTATTCATGCATCGGATAAAATTGCCGCCTGGGACGAAGTGATGTTAGCGGGCATAAAAACTTATTTTTCAAATCATTACCCCGATTTAAAAACAAACTATTCGCTGATAGCTTCCCACAGTTCGCCCGAACAAATTGATGATTACATGCAAAATAACAACATTGATTTATTGGCATTTAACACGCGAAAAAGAAGGCTGTTTTCACGCTTATTTAACCCCGGTTTAGCATATAAAATGGTGCTGCAATCGAACACCATGTTGTTTGTAACACATGTGTAAACCTCTCCCACCTCACCCCGGCCATCTCCAAAAGGAGAGGGAGAGTGGCAATGTATTAACCATTCGGATAATGGAAGGTTTGCTGAGTTAATCTCTGATTTTGTCGAGCAGAAAATTTAACTGTTCCACTTCACTTTCAGTCAGATTTTTAAGCAAGCTGTCGACTGACAATTCTGTTTCGAGCAGGTTATTTAATAATTCCAACCCTTTTTCCGATATTTCAACCGACTTTTTCCGTCGGTCTGCTTTATCTTCGTAACGAAGCAATAAACCCCGGCTGTAAAGCCTATCCACTAAGCGACTTACATCCGAATCTCGGTCGAGCATACGCTCTTTGATAAAGCCAATGCTTAACGGTGCTTCCGCCCGAAAACCACGTAAAATACGCAACACATTGTACTGTTGCTCCGTAATATCGTGTTTTTTCAAATCCTGAATAAACCGATATCCAAGCATGCGCGTGGTATAATTCAGATTTATCAAACCTTTGTGGTATTCGTTGCGGAAACGCCCTTTAATTTCGTCTTCTAAACGCATTATTAATTATAATTTCTTATTTCCTAATTTCTAATTTCTAATTTCTAACTTCTAACTTTTTTAAAGTTTCGCATGAGTTCCATCGCAAAACGGTGCATTTGCCGAATGTTTACAACCACACCAAGCTACTTTTTTGATGTCTGTAATTTCTACCTTTTTAGGTACAAATTCGCTACCTCTGTGCGATCCGTTGCAAAAAGGCTGATTGGCACTTTTGCCACAGGTACAATAATAATACGACCCTGGTTGCATTTCCAACACATAAGGACTTTTTTGAGCAATAACTGGATTTTCCATTTTTGATATTTCTTTTTTTAATTGCCTTTTAATCTGGCGTTAAACATAGTTTTTTAAAGTATAAACAATCTGAAAGCTTAAACTTTATATGTTATAACATGTTTCTTTGAAAAAAGTTTAAATGGAAGTAAGAAAAGATATACTAACATTATATGTCGTCCCTACGGGACTTTAAGAGTTATTTATATTTATGCTTTTACCATATTTTCGTGACTACGTCACTTTTTTTAACCTCATAGAGGTGTGATTATGGTAAAAACACAAACAAATCTTACATACAAAGTCCCGTTGGGACGAAATTAATTTTAAGATTTCTAATCTGATAAAGTAGAACTAAATAACGAATTAAGAGCGTACTCCGAAAAGTCATAAGCACACAGAATATACGGAAAATACGAAATAACACTGTAACAAAATAATATTTATAATACAGATTATTAAGTACATAAAAATACGATAATGAATATTAACAAGTGATATTCTGTTCATTCTGTTCATTCTGTGTGCTATTAATCACTTTTCGGAGTGGACTCAATTAATAATCCAAAAAAGATTCAATTCCCACATTTTTGTATATTTTTGCAGAAAATATAAAATCATCTGTATGAGAACAAAAATATTTATATCCGTTTTTTTCTTTTTCGTTGCAATTACAAGCAGTGCAACTGATTACACAAATCATTTTACCGATAAAGCATGTAGAGTCGATTTTCAGTTGACCGGAAATGCCAGCAGCACTTCAGCCTTTATTGACAAAATTAAAGAAGAGCCTTACTGGGGAGGACGCAGGTCGAACCTGACAAGCTTTTTGAATCTTGGCGAATACCGTTTTCAGGTAACCGATAGTGCTTCCGGCAAATTACTTTATATCGACGGCTTTAGTTCGCTTTTTTTTGAGTGGCAAACAACCGACGAGGCAAAACATACCCCGAAAAGCTTCGAACAGAGTATTCAGTTTCCGTTTCCAAAAAATGCAGTTAAACTCAGCATCGAAAAACGAACCGGATTTGAAAGCTGGAAACCACTGCTTAGCATTGGTTTTTCACCTAATGACAAACTGATATTTCGCAAAAAGCCAATTGAAGTACCTGTAAAGCAAATTTTGCATTCTACCACTTCCGACAAAGCAGTGGATATTGCCATTATTGCCGAAGGTTACAATGCCCAACAGCAGGACAAGTTTTTTGCTGATGCTCAAAAATTAGCCGATAATCTGTTTACCCACGAACCATTTATCCGTTATAAATCCCGTATTAATATTTTTGCCGTTGCAGCCATTTCGGTGGATTCGGGTATTACCAAACCGCAGGAAAACAGTTGGAAAAATACAGCCGTGGGAGCTCATTTCTATACTTTTTACGAACCACGCTACCTCACTTCGCCCAATATGTTCAGCATTCGCAATTATGCTTCATTAGTTCCTTACGATGCTATTTATATTCTGGCAAACACCACTACCTATGGCGGTGGCGGCATTTATAACTTTTATGCATTAGCTGCTTCGGACAGCAAACGGGCTAAAAGTGAAGTAATTGTACATGAGTTTGGTCATTCGTTTGCCGGCTTGGGCGATGAGTATTTCCGCGACAAACCCGACGTGCTCGACGATATGTATAACCTGAAAGAAGAACCCTGGGAACCAAACATCACTTCGATGGTAAACTTTGAGGCTAAATGGAAAAAAGAGTTACCCAAAGGCACCCCAATTCCCACACCCGTAACCGACGAAACCAAAAAACTGCCTATTGGCGTATTCGAAGGAGCCGGCTACCTCACCAAAGGCCTGTACCGCCCTGCCTACGACTGTCGCATGCGCACTAACGATGCCAAAGCGTTTTGTCCCGTCTGCGAAAAAGCGGTGGAACGGATGATTTTGTATTTGACGGAATAAAGGGGTTTGTAAAGTTTATAAGTTTTGTGGCACAAAGAACGCTAAGTCACAAAGACGCTAAGAAAAACATTTGAAAAAACCTCCAAACGATATTGCTTTAATGAATTAAATTTTTTACTTTTGACGCTGGAAATAAATCTATTTTAAAGCTGAATAAGCGAATTAAATAATAGCCTTAAACAACACTTTAATTTATGGACGAAAAAATTGAGAATTATGAAAAGATTGTTCAATTTTGGAAGGAATCATCTGACCAAAATTACGACACAATGCAACATTTGATGCAGTCCAAAGATTATAGTTGGGCATTATTTCTTGGACATTTGGTAATCGAGAAAATTTTGAAAGCGCATTATGTTAAGAAGCATCAAAAACATCCATTGTTTATTCATGATTTGTTGCGATTATCTGATAAAATTGAGCTTGATTTAACTGACGAACACAAAGAATGGTTAGATGAAATTACAACATTTAATTTGAATACACGGTACGATAATTATAAGCACGAATTCAGAACGCGTTGTACATTCGATTTTACTACACAATGGATAAAGAATATTGAAACATTACGATTATGGTTAATCAATCAATTATAGAAACTGCCGAACGGTTTGCAAGGTTATTACCTTCGAATTTGATGGTTAAAAAGGCCTTTCTTTTTGGTTCCTATGCAAAAGGCATCGAAAAAGAAGAGAGCGACATTGACATTGCCATTGTTTTGGGTAATATGCCTGACTTTTTTGACGCTCAAATGCAACTAATGCGCGTTAGGCGAGAAGTTGATTTACGTATTGAGCCGCATCCAATAAGCGAAAATGAGTTCAATGCTACAAATCCTTTTGCTTTAGAAATTCAGAAAACAGGAATAGAACTAACACTAAATTATCAAAACCAGATAGCCAGTGAGCCAAGGACTGAATATGGAGCAAATAAATAATTATAAACAGTCCCACAGAAGCAATCCTGTGGGACTTGTTTTTGGTTAGCAAACGCCAAACTACAATAGAATTGTTTAGATACCTCGCTCCCGTTGCACGGGATGTTCCATACGCTTCGGTAAGACAAAGGCACTGTTGGGAGTAATATACCGTCGCACGACCATTCGTTTAATTATTAGAATTCCAAAGGCGACGGCTCGAAACACCCTTCGAACCCGTTCCAACCAATCTTGAAACTCTGTAAGAGTTTAATATGCTTAACCCCCGGCGAAACCGGGGGATGACGCACTAAAAGTATCTGATGGAACTCCGTAGGAGTTCAACACCACCATCTTCGTCCAGGCGGATTCAGATTACGTCGATAATCTTACCAGCACCGGCATATTTTACACTTTCAATTTTTCCGCCAAAGCCTACGTTACCAAATTCGACACCCATGCTTAACAGATAGGTCAGATTCTCTTGCTGCTGTGGACTAAGGTCTTCTTCTATCTTAATTTCAAAAAGCTGCTCTGCAATCATATCGTTCGTCGAAAGCCATTCCGAACTTTTCGACATGCTCAAGCCCGAAGCACTTCCGCTGTTGGCAAGGTAACTTCCTACCCCTGAACTACCCACGGAGTAATAATAGTCCGAAACAAGGCCAAAGCTGACAATAATTCTGAAATAAGGCAACTTACGCACGTTGAGCAGTTCGCGCGAGGTGTTGAATGCCGGAAAGCGAACCGAGGCAAATAGCTTTTCGGTATATAGCTCTATGGCAGGTTTTACACCAAGCAGCGCATTCAGCGCATAGTTGCGGTTGAGACTAAAGCCCTTCAACTCCTGCTTATAAGCCGATAGGATCAGATTTCGCTCGCCAACTATATGTTCAGTATCGGTTTTCAGTATGTTTTTGCCCAAACCATTCCATACCGGCGATACGTTATAGTCGGCCAATTGGTACACATCCCCAACAGCATTTTTTAAGGCCTGCGAAAACAAGACGCAAGCTTTCCATTCCACCTGATGCTTGCGTACCGTTTCAAACTCCGCCCCCTTTTTTATGCGTTCAGGTTTCGGACCACCTTTTTTCCGTACATACACTTTGTCACTTCCGGGTAGCTGATAATGTGTTAAGTTATCCACACTACCTGTCATTTTCAGAATGTTTTTTGAAATTGCCATGATTGTTTTTATAATTAAAAAAGTTGTTATCTTTAGGTTAGCTATACTTTAGTTATACTTTAAATAAAGTACAATCAGAAATCAAATACAAATATAATACAAATATATAACAATCCTTATAAAATACTGTGTAAATACTGTGATTGTACTGTATTTAGACTGTGATTGTACTGTAATTAATATATAAACATAGTATAGCTACACCGAACCGACACCTTGCCACAGGTGCAGGGGGTGTTTGGGATGTATTTAGATCCTTCGCTGCATTACACTCCGCCCAGGATGACAAAGACAGGTCGTTTAGACTAATGTCGTCGCCGACCATGGTTACACCAAAAAGATGAATTTTGCGACGGGTGCATCATGAGTTTGGACTAAATAACAGGTGCAGCTGGCACATCCCGAGCATCGGGGGCACCGGAATATAAATGCCGGGGGTTGATTTATTCCTTTTTTTCAGTAACAAATCAGCGGAAATTTGAATTATTTTTTGTAGTTTTGTGGGGTTGAAGACAGTAATTTGTCTCAAATTTTGATTGAAATTATAAAAAAATTGGCTTCTATGTTAGACGATTTTGAACAATATATTCGGCAAGGTGAACCACTTCAAAAGGAAAAAAGCCAAATCTGGCAAACAGCTATTGGATTGCAGCAGGTTGATGGTTTAACGCCATCGACCTACCTGATTGAAACTGCTAAAGAGAATATTGAAGGCACAATATCTATCGGGGAAGTAAAATACCGAATCGACAATTATTACAAGCAACAGGAGAATAGAAAAACGAATCAGGGCGATAGAACTGAGGAAGCTGACAAAGTTTCGGCAAATATTGCTGAACTTTTGTCGGAGAAGACTTTTAGCTTTAGCCCTGCCGAGCTACTTACAATTCACAAAAGACTTTTCACAGGAGTTGAGAATATTACTGTAAAAATCGGGAAAGTTCGTGATTACAATATTAGCAAAAATGAATGGGTATTAAATGGCAAAACAGTGTATTACGCCTCGGCTGATAGTATTAGTGCAACGCTCGATTATGATTTCAAACAGGAAAAAAGTTTTAAATTTAAGAATCTTACAAAGCGTGAAATAGTAGAGCATATTGCAAATTTCATTTCCGGTTTGTGGCAGATACACGCTTTTGGCGAGGGAAACACGCGTACAATAGCCGTTTTTACTATCAAATACCTCCGCACTTTTGGCTTCGAAATGGAAAACGATATGTTTGCAAAGCACTCGTGGTATTTCCGCAATGCGCTTGTAAGAGCTAATTACAACGACTATTTGCATAAGGTTTACGCAACCTCTGAGTATTTGATGAAATTCTTTGGTAATTTATTGCTTGGCGAAAACAACGAATTAAAAAACAGACAGTTGCGAATAGACACAACCACTAATATTGATGACGATCAAAGTGAACAATTAATAGTAAATGAAAGTGGTCAGGAAATCGACTCAGGTGGTCAGAAAAGGTGGTCAGAAAAGGCAATCAAGTTACTCAATCTTATAAAACAAAATCCCGCAATTACCCGAAAAGAACTATCAGATGCATTGGGAATCAACCCTTCTGCAGTACAAAAACACATTGACAAACTGAAAAACGAAGGTATCATTTTTCGTGAAGGTTCTGATAAAAAAGGAAGTTGGAAAGTGATTGTATAGTAGTGTTAGTGTAACATGCGATGACAAGGTTACAATATTCTTCACTACGCTCCTGCCTGCGGCAGGCAGGTCAGAATGACAAGGTCGCCTTTGTGGGGTAAATTTATTCCATTTTTTTCATTAACAAATCAGCGAAAATTTGAATAATTTTTTGTAGTTTTGTGGGGTTGAAAAAAGAAACACAAATTCTTTAAAAAAACCTATTACGAATACTTTATGTTGTTTGAGAAAAATCCAACTACTGAAACCAAAGAAATTGCTCAAGTTTTCAATAATACTGTGGCTACATACAAGTATTATTGGTTTGTTTCAATACTTGACATTGTTGTGAAGGAACAGCGCCGACAACTATCTTTTTGGGAGATTATCGTCGGAATGGTTGTTGAGGCTTGGTATCCTATCCATTATTTCCGTTTGTCTTTTGGAAAGTCCGATTCACTTTACATTCAAATCATTGAAATACAAAAAGAGCTCAACATCCCTATTGATGCGAAAAAGAGCCATATCAAAAGTCAACTGAACAAAAACATAGACTCACCGAAAATTAAAAGTCTTTTACGTGTTTTTGCGTTAAATGTACCGTATCGCTTTTTGTCACCTTGGATAAAATTTACTACTGACACAGAAGTTGTTAGTCTATCTCAATCATTTACAAACAATTGTATTTATGCAATCAAAGGTGAAACAATAGAAATCAATCCGAACTGGGAACAATATCTTACTGAGAACTACTTGGTTTTGCGTGATTATACTTTTTGGAATTTGACTGTTTTTCTTCAAAAACGGAATCCGAATGTACCGGATGTGCCAGCTAAATTAGTTAAACCAATTTTACGAGACTCACTCTTAAATCAACGTCATTTCTGGGATGCATTCATTGATATAAATCAGTCGATTAAATGCATTTACACCGGAAAAGAATTGTATAAAAAGAATTATGATTTAGACCATTTTATTCCCTGGAGTTTTGTATCGCACAATTTGCTTTGGAATTTACTACCAGCTGATTCGAGCATTAATTCATCTAAAAGTAATAATCTGCCTTCGTTGGATGAATACCTTCGTCCTTATGCTCAAATGCATCAAAAAGCGATTCAAGTTATTTATCCAAAGAATCCAAACAACAAGCTACTTGAGGATTATCTCAACTTACACGATTCTATTTCGGAATTGACAAGACTTTCGGAAAACGATTTTTTGAATGTCTTTCAAAAAACATTTTCACCAATGGTTCAGATTGCTGAAAATATGGGTTTTAGATATTGGAATAAACCATTTCAGGTATGAAGAAGATTATCAATAATCCACATTTAACTGCCATTGAACGAACAGCCATGTCGTTCCCAACACGTTGGTTAAAACAAAACAACTTATTGAAAGGTGAGATATTGGATTTTGGTTGTGGATATGGAATTGACACCGACCAGCTTAAAGAACAAGGATTTAATATTGTTGGCTACGACAATCATTTCAGACCTGATTATCCCATAAAACGCTTCGATACAATAATCTGCAACTATGTATTGAATGTATTAGAACCGAACGAGCAAGCCGAAGTTTTAATGTCGATTTCAGAACTATTGAAGCCAACAGGGAAAGCCTATTTTGCCGTAAGGCGGGATTTAAAAAGCGAAGGCTTTCGTACACATTATGTTCACAAATTGCCAACCTATCAAAGCAATGTAATTCTACCTTACAAAAGTATGTTTACGAACGAAAATTGCGAAATATACGAATACCAGCATTATAATCAGATAGAAAAACAGCCATCGGATTGTGTTTTTTGTAATTTGGATAAAGAAAAGGAACTTATTTCAGAAACAGCCACAGCCATAGCATTTTTAGATAGTTTTCCAGTAAATCCCGGTCATACATTAATTGTCCCCAAACGACATGTAGCTGATTACTTTGAGCTTACAATTCACGAACAACGAGCCTTATGGTTGGTCGTAAACCGTTGCAAAGCACTTATTCAAAAGCGTTTTAACCCCGATGGATTTAATGTGGGCATAAACGTAGGCGAAATGGCGGGACAAAGTATTTTCCATGTACATATTCATTTGATACCACGCTACAAAGGTGATGTTGAAAATCCGAGAGGTGGGGTGAGAGGGGTGATACCAAATAAACAGAGTTATTGAATTGATTATTTATGAGCCAATTTAACTCCATAAAAGAATTACTCAACACAATGAGTAGAGGCAATAAATTGATTGCCGAAATGTTTGAGAAGCGAAAATTACCTTCTTATCGCTACGATTATGCTGTAGAGTTAATGGAGAACAACGAGGACGTAATCAGGCTGTTGCTTAGTAAGAACATCATTGTTCAGAATGGAGCCTATATCGAATTAGACAATCAATTTCTGAATTTCTTTGAAGGTATTTTGGAGGTAAATGAAGAGATTAACACCTCTTATATCAATGAGAATATTCAACAAGTAAAAGAATATGCGACCTATTATTTGCAGTCGAATTCTGAAGCAGAAAGGTTTAGATACCTGAGAAATGTGAAGTCGGTTTTGCAAAAAATAGGAAGAAGTACATTAAGAAATATTGTTGACCTGAATCGGAATATTGATAACGCATTCAAAACCGAGCCTAATTATAAAATTAAACTTACAAAACTTGAAAATTACAAGCGAAAATTAGAATCTATTCAAACACTTATTGAACAAACCGAGAGACTTTTACGAGAAGAAGAGGAAACGTTCTTTAAATTAGCTACAGATGAGGGACTAAAAGAGGTTCGTACACAGCTAATCTTAGACTTAACGGAATCTCGCCAAAACTTGATTGAAACTCGCCAACAAATTATTGAGTATATCAATCAAATTAAGTACCAAAGCAAGTTTATAGAGAAGTTGAAGCAACTCAAATACTTGCGCGATCAATTCGAAATTAAACATAAAACAAATATTCGCGAAGTTCTATCACACAATAATGCGATAATCTTTGAGCCGAAACCGTCATACAAGTTGAAACTTTCGATTGATAATTTGGGGAAAGATGAAAATCGCCAATTAATTATTAAAGTTAGAAATCGTTACAAATCAGCGATTAATCCAACAAAACAGCTTGCTGAAAACCTAACGTCAAAAGATTTGGAGTTAGAAACAGTAAAGGAAATTTATATTGATTTACATAGGGTTAGGAATGACTTTAAACAATCAGGAAGTGATCTGTTTGGCTTTTTAATGAATTACCAATTTGTGCGAGAGCTTTCATTTGAAGAACGGGTTACTGTGTTCTGTCAGATAATTTCAATGTTTGAAAATGAGTTGGAATTGACCGATAACTATTTAAAACAAAACAATATTGAATATGCTGTGGTATATCCTAAATAATACACGAAGAATATGAACGCTCCTATGCAAACAGGTGAAATTTTTGAAATTCTGAGCAGTGGTCAATTTATCTGCTCAAACAGTGCGGAGGCACGCATTTCCAAACTCTACGATATAATTGACGAAAATGAAAAGTACGAGTTACTTTATGATTATTTTTCTGCAATTGGCTTTTTGCTCGAAAAAGGTGACGAGTTTTATTATTTCTCACGTAAAAACGAATCGAAGGCTGATTTGGAACGTAAATTAGAAACCGCTTGCAAATGGATTGATGTTTTAGATTTTTTCAAAACATTCGACAATGCTTTTGTTTCGGGCTACAGTTTTACCACGCAGGAAATCGTGGTTCAGATTAAAGTAGATGCTGTATTGAAAAGTAAAGCCGATGGATTACGAAAAGTTTTCAAATTAGATGATAAAACGCCATATAACGAAGTGATTATTAAAGTGACTGAAAGCCTTTGCAAAGACGGATTTGCCGAAATTGAAAACGAAATTCTAAAGTCCTACAAAATTTTATCGTCATTTAAATATTTAGAAGAATTGGTTACGAATATAAATATTCCAGAGGAGGTGCAGAATGAGATACCTGAATAAAATTATATTTATCAATAGTGCACAAATAAAATACGCCGAGGTTAACCTTGATGGCAATGTGCATTTTATTGGTACGCAAGGCGTTGGAAAAAGCACATTGCTTCGTTCAGTTTTGTTTTTTTATAATGCAGATAGTTTGGGACTTGGTATTCCGAAGCAGAAGATTTCCTATGTAGATTATTATTATAAACACAGCAATTCGTATATCATTTACGAAGTAGTTAGGGAGGAGGGCAAGTATTGTGTTGTATCGTATAAGTCGCAGCATAAGGTTTGCTTCCGCTTTTTCAATGGAGAATACAAGCAGCATTACTTTGTTAACGCAAATGGCAATGTTCCTGATAGTTGGGACGAAATAGCCGCAAAATTAGATGCTCACAAAGTATTTTACACTAAACGCAAAATTGATGAATACAAAGAATATCGCGATATAATTTACGGGAATAATGCCGATAAAAAGCACGAATACAGGAGATATTCGATTCTTGAAAGTAAGGATTATCAACAAGTTCCTAAAACGATTCAAAATGTATTCTTAAACTCCAAAATGGAAGCTGAGTTTATCAAGCAAACCATTATTTTATCTTTAGATAATGATGTGCGGATAGATTTAAACCAGTATGCCCATCATTTAAACAACTTTGAAACACAACTGACTGATATTCGCAAATTCAAAATGCCTTCTACCACTTCGCAGGCCGAAAATATTGCGAAACTCTATATTACTATTCGTCACTTAGAGCGTGAGAAGATTCAAATAGCAAAGGAATTGGCTTGGGCAGTCAACAAAAATGAAAAAGACGAACCTATTATTTCAGAGAGGTTGAAAACCCAGAAGGAGAAAGCTGACGTATTTATAAAAAAGCAAAAGAGAGCCAAAGAACTTTTTGACGAAAAGGCAACCAAAATCAATGGAGATATTCGAGTTCAGCAAGAAAACCTGAAAAAAGCGAGGGAGCTTAACGACGAATATACGCAAAAAAATATCACTCAGATTCTGGGAATAGTTGAACAAAAACCTGATTTTGAGCGGGAACAAGGCAATTTAATTGATGAAAAGAATCTTCTTACAGCTCAGTTTCAGGATTTGGAAGTAAAATATCAGGCATTACTCAACGCATTGGAAAACCAGTTCAATGATTTCTCGAATGGAAAAATTGCAGTTAGAAACACGGTGAATGCTGATTTTCTTACATTTAAAGATAAAATAACCAAAGAGTTCAGCAAAAAAATAGCAGATCTTCGGGAGGAACACAAACAAGAAATTGAACATTTACGTACTGTTTGGGAAGATAAAAAGAAAAATACAAATGCTCTGAGAGTCAATAAAGAACGTATTAGACATACTCGTATTTTTGAAGAAGAAATTCGAAGTTTAGAGCAGGAACTGCAAGCTATTCAGAATAAAATCAGACAATTGCCTATTGATAAAAACAATGCTGGTGAACAAATAAAAACCATTCAGAAACAATGGGAGCTTGACAAACAGAATTTAGAGAAAAATTTTGAACGTGACAAGGAGAAAATTGAAACTCAACTTACAGATTTAAATACACAAATCACGAAAATAGAGTCTTATATCAATAATAGTAAAGATTCATTTTATGGTTGGTTGACTGGTAATTACCCCGATTGGGATAAAACAATAGGGAAAGTAATTGATGAAAAAGATATACTTTTCAGTACGTCTTTAAATCCACGTTTGAAGGAAAAATCGGAAAATTTTTACGGTATTGAAATTGACCTTAGTGAGATAAACAAAACAGTGAAAACTGTTGCCGATTACGAATCTGACAAAATGAGTTTAGGCACTCAAATTCAAGAATTAAAGCAAACTATTTCTGATTTGACACAAGTACTGGATGCAGAAAACGAAAAGTTGAAAAAGAAATATCAACCGAAGATTCGAGAGCAAAAGGATTTTATAAGGGAAATTGATTACAACTTAGAGCAATCAAAAAGCAAACAATCAGAAACGTTCATAAAACTGAATAAACTAAAGGCTAAGGCACAATCTGAGCGTAGCAGTCAGCTCGAAATAGTGGAAGCGAACATTGCTGAAGCAGTTGAAAACGCGAAAGTTGCAGAACAGAAAGTACATGTTGCTGAGGAGGAAAGCAACAAAGCCATTAAAGCCAGAGAAAAGGAACGTGATAAAATTATTGAAGCTGAAAAAGATTCCAAAGATAAGTTGCTGATTGATATTGAGGCTGCTATAAAGTCGAAAAAAACTGAGATTGACACGCAAAAAGCCGAAATGCAGAATCGTAAAAATAAAGAACTTTCGGAGAAAGGAGCCGATACCAAACGGCTGAACGAAATAGATTCAAAACTCAAAGATATTGAGGATAAACTCAGTTATATTGAAAATAATCGTGATTTGGTAGCAAACTATCGATACGATAAAGAGCGATATTTAGATAAGATCAACGACTTCAAACAACAAAAGCAGCAACTGGACAAACAGTTTGAATTGGAGTATTCAAAATACGAAAAACAACACAATGAAATAGCTAACGAATTATCAGCGATTCAAACGATTGTTCAGGAACTTGATAACAAATTGAACTATATTCATGAAGATATATCGTTGTTTGATGAGTTTCAAAATAGCGAGTGCTTCAAATCCATTACCGAATATTTCGAAACACTCAATCTGAATTTAGCCTCCGAAAAGCGGGTGAAAATCTTAATCGATGAGGTCAAATCCATTCATTACGAAAAATTACACAACCGCAAAGACGAATTGAGGAATACAGCAACCGATTTTCTTGGAAAATTTAGCGAAAGCAACATTTTTAAGTTTAAGAAAGTAATTCCCAACGAAAGTGCTTTGCTTGTTTTTGCCGAAATGCTGTCAGACTTTGTTGAGGAGCGGAAGATAGAACGAATTGAAAAAGAAGTAAATGAGCGTTTTGCATTTATTGTTTCCACTATTGGTACTGAAACTGGCAATTTGTTGGCTCAATCAGGTGAAATCCAGAAAATTATCACCAAGATAAATAATGATTTTGTCGAAAGGGAATCGATTGGTGCTGGTGTAATCAAGAAAATTGAATTGAGAGTTGAGGATAGCAAGAATGAAATTGTACAATTACTGTTGATGATAAAGAAATTCAATGATGAAAACTCAATGGAATTTGGTGAACCCAACTTGTTTTCCTCAGGCAACCAGGAAAAGAAAAATAAAGATGCAGTTGATTTGCTTAAGCAGTTTGTGAAAAAAATCAATGATGTCAAACGCGATTACATTTCTTTGTCTGACTCTTTTGAGCTGAAGTTTAGGATTGAAGAAAACCAAAACGACACAGGGTGGGTAGAGAAATTATCCAATGTCGGTTCAGAAGGAACCGACACCTTAGTTAAGGCAATGTTGAATATTATGTTACTCAATGTTTTCAAGGAAAGTGTTTCAAAGCGATTCAAAGATTTCCGCTTACACTGTATGATGGATGAAATAGGCAAACTTCACCCCACTAACGTACGTGGCATTCTTAAATTTGCAAATGATCGCAATATTTTGTTGATAAATGGATCGCCAATTGAAAACGATGCCTTAGCGTTCTCGCATATCTATAAACTAAACAAGGATGCAGAAAGTATGACCCGAGTAAACTTAATTATTACCCAACACAGCGAAGAATGAATTTACCCATTGGCATAGCTGATAAACTGATTTTGTTGCAAAATGGAGAAAAAATCCCTGCAAGTAAACTAAAACATAGTGTTATTGAAATTATGTTGGGCAATGGTATTTTGGAACAGCAAATTCAGGGTAGAAGTAAGAAGTTGATTTTTCTTCGTTCACCTGAGAGGCTTAATGATTATTTGAGCAATCATTTTGGTATTAATAGTTTACACGATTATGTTTCGATTCATAAAAAAGAAGATGTTTTAAGAAGTAACTTTGTGGCAGTTGCGTCGGATTCAAAACTAAGAAACGTACGAACTTTCAAAGGTTTTTTGGTAAACACACTTTCTCCAATCCAAGCTACATTAAATAATGAACCAATTTTAATTCATCCATACACTGGAAGTTTTCAATTTATTTATGATTTTGAAAAATTTACAATTCCAGAAGATATTACAATTGTAGGAATTGAAAATCCTGAAAATTTCAGATATATTGAAAGACAACAGTATCTTTTTAAAGACATAAAACCTCTTTTTATAAGTCGTTATCCTCAAAGTCAAAGTAGGGATTTGATAAAGTGGTTACAATCTATACCAAATAATTATCTGCATTTTGGCGACTTAGATTTTGCTGGAGTTGGAATCTATCTCAATGAATATAAAAGATTCCTTGGAAAAAGAGCCATTTTTTTTGTTCCTAAAAATGCTAAAGATTTATTTGAAAAATATGGAAATAAAGATTTATATGATAATCAGAAAATTCAGACTAAATTAGATTATTATTCTGAAGTTGGAATTGCTGAGTTATTGATTATGATAAATAAATATCACAAAGGGTTAGAACAAGAAATATTTATTTTAAATATCGATAATACGATATAATTATAGTTCGCACATTCAGTGCCGAAGGTCACGAAGCATCTACCTATTATATCAAAGAAGACAATACTTTGTTTCTTTACAACGGCAATGCAAATAAAGAGGTGTTTTTTCACAAAAATGGTTTGCATGTAGTACAATACGAAGAAAACCACGAAGGTGTAATGCTTTACCGCATGTTGGATGATGCCGGTTTAGACCCCGTAGGTGATGGTTTTACCCTCGAAGAGGCGATAGTGTTTGTAGAAAATAATGTGTATAATTATGCTGAAATAGCGTAGTTTAGAAAGTTCGCAGGGCGGTAGGGTTTGTATTATCCCTCAGCCTCGTAGAGGCGTCATTATGGTAGAACAATATTATGGTAGAAATTTAAATCAATCATTCCATCAGCCTCGT
>Ga0114938_1000410_pt1 | contig 32858 bp, 26 predicted proteins | sample AshMeaBigSpring_FD_88675 | JGI IMG/M metagenome (GOLD analysis project Ga0114938, IMG submission 88675) | Groundwater microbial communities from Big Spring, Nevada to study Microbial Dark Matter (Phase II) - Ash Meadows Big Spring | ecosystem: Environmental > Aquatic > Deep subsurface >... | reverse complement strand
GGCGTTTATGATCTTGCCTCAGATTATCTTCTTGGGCGATCCGTTTGCCGATCTCCTCTATATTTGCTTGGAGATAGAAGAGAGATTTTTGTTTGATTGCCTTTAGTTTATCCTCCACTCCACCGACCTCTTTAATGAGCTTTTCCCGTTCCTTTTGGAACTTCTCGTTCTCTTCACCGATGAGGCGTTTAATTCGATTCAGTTTTTCACGGGCAGTGATCTCTTCTTTTTCGAATAGAGGAAGACGTTCTCTCGCTGCTTTTTCGGCAAAGTTCAGTTTCTCCCGATCTTCCTTAATCTGTTTCTTGATATAGATAAGTTCCCTGTATCTATTCATCACATTTTCCGCTTGTTTGCGGACCGTCACCTCACCTTGCTTGTTTTTAGCCGACCAGCACGAGATATCTTTGTATTCCTGTTCGAACTCTTTGATCTGACTTCGGAAATAATCGAGATCAATACAAGCATCTTCATCATTCATCGATCGTATGATGGTCTCTTTGATAAAGTTTGCATCCAACTTTGAGTTTAGAAACACGTTTTGGATGGTGCGTGGAATATTCTGATACTTCGCACTCTCCACGATGGCAAACTTACGATACGGCATCATCTCTTGCTTGCGGTTGTTTCCGAAAATAATATCTCGATACATCTCGTAGCTAGTTACTTGCGAACTGATTGGGTGAGGAGAAATTCTTTCGCGGATACGTCCCCATTCGGTGAATACCTCATTATGTTCGTCCATGAACCAATCTCTACAATATGGAGCATCGATGAAACGGAAGAACACCCGTCCCATTGATTTAGCAGCAAGAATAGAGTAGGCTCCATTCTCCCGCATCACCTCGTAAACGATATACGAATTTGTATAAGGAAAATAGAAAGAGTCGAAGTTTTTCTTTTCTTTCGGGATACCCAGTTTTAGTTTGTCGGCATTGTAAAAGAACAAGATTGCGCGTAGCAACGTACTTTTTCCCACTCCCTGAGTACCGATAAAATGAACATTACCATCTAGTTTAATCTCCGCATAAGGGATATGCGCACTATTCAGAAAAATAATCTTATTCAGAAACCTCATCTTGTACCTCCTCAGTTATTGTGATGCAGTCTATTAAATCTTCCATGTAATGAAAAGAAGTAAGCACTTTAAATGTTCTGTCCATCTCGTTTTGAAGCTCTATCAGTCCGGCTTTCTCTAGTTCGCCGACTAACTTCTCCACAATCTCCGGATATTTCTTTTTATCATTAAAAAGTTTGTTAGCTTTTTCCTTGAGTTCGAGATCACATCCGATCTGAATCTCAATGTCGGCGGCTCTAAATAAGAACCCCGGTCCGAAGGTCGAATTAAATGTTTTTAGGAAAGACAGATAATCGATCCACTTACAAGCCGCTTCCAGTTTACGCTCCAGATCGATCTTAGCCTCTTTCCGTGTAAAAAAGAAAAATCCGTCGCCGGCTTCTAAACAAAAACCGATCCCTTTATAATAGTCGAAATAATCTTCAAGATCCTCTTCCAGTGCGTCGTAATATCGTTTCACCAGATTAGAATCGCTGTTCGCCGAGATAAAGCCTCCTTTGCTAAGTATATTAAAAATCTCTTCTGTGTATTTCATGGTTGTCATTTGGGAAAAATTAAAGGATATTCAATGTTGTCGATACATTCGTATCGGTCGGTGAACCTCAGATCGTTGGTATATTGCGAAGCCAACTGGCAGAAAAATACCAATTTATCATTTGAGTTCACCTCTATTTGATAGGTGTAGTTCATCACAAATCGGAACAGATGGGTGCCCGAAGCCATAAATGCATTATGGATCTCTTGTAAGTTGACTACATTCATCACCTTCTCCGTCGCATTAAGAAACGTATCAGGAATGGCACTTGCCAAATTTTTAGGTGCTTTAGCCTTATCTTTGTTGCGTTCCATCACCTTTCTGATCACCTTTAAAGCCTCTTCCGAGGTACGTAGATGATCGATAGATAACTTGATCCGGTAATTCGATTGCGGTTCCATCCAGACCGGATTGATCTGCGACATCACCAATCTGATATCCGTATTTTCAGTGAGCAAGAACTGGTCGCGCAGATATTTAAGTTTCCTGGCTTTTTCGAAGATACGGTTTTGGTAAGCTATCAGGTTCAGATAATGGATGATTTGTTTTTCAATCTCAATCAAGTAGTGATAAGCTTCGTTCAGTTGTAACCTCACATCGCTCACCACGTTTCTCATCTGCACATCCATCGCTACCTTAAAGAACGTAGGCTGTTGGTAATCGATCAGTTCCTCAGTCTTTACAATGAGCGTAGAGATATTTTTCCTTTTCTCGTCCAGATGGATCAATTTTGCTTTTTTGATTGCATAATTGGGCTCATTCTTATAGGTATTGTCCATGTTACGCTTCGGATCCATCACGTTGCGGGTAGTGGTCAGCGCTATATTTTTCAGGCACCGTTTCACTTCCCGTTGATAATTGTATTTGCGCGATTCATTATTCTCTTTCAAATAATAATCAATCGATTCGTTCAGATGGCTCAAATAATCTTGTACAAAGGAGATGTTGATTTCTTCATTTACTTCAAGAACGTCTTCAAAAAACTTGAGATAGATATCCTCCATCTCCATAAAGTCACCGCTATCGCGTATCACTCCGTACTCGATCAAAAAGCGGATGCGTTCCTCTTTATAATCAGTGAGTTCCAGAGCATAATCGTATCTAAAAGAGGGAGATTTCCGTTTGTTGAATAGTTCTCTCAACAAGACTTTCTCTCTTTCCAGACTTTTTACTAATTCATCTATTGAGCGGAAGGTGTTCATGTTTGTTTATTCGTTTGACGGTAAAAATATAAATAATATTTCAATTCTCGCACCCCAATTCTTTATAATAAGTATCTTTGTCTCTTAAATTTATAGTATTTGAATTGTATCACATTTGATAAAATAAGATTATGGGATTATTTTCTGCTTTAATGGGCAATGCGGGTGTCGTAGAAAACGACAATTTGGAAAAGAAATATGGCAGACTTCTTCTTGCCGATGAAGAGATAGAAACAGGTTTTAAACTGATACGCGATACGTTTATTTTTACCAATAAACGATTGATCCTGATTGATGTACAGGGGCTTACCGGAAATAAAGTCGAGTATAAAACGATCGCTTACAAGTCGATTTCCCGATTCAGCGTTGAGACAGCCGGTACTTTTGAATTAGATGCTGAACTAAAGATATGGGTATCGAGCGAACAAGAGCCAAGTATCGTGAAGCAGTTTAACAAGTCGGTTGATGTTTACGAGGTTCAGAAGGTCCTTGCCCGTCACGTACTGGGGTAACTAGACCTTTTGGTTTATTTCAAAAGGTTTTGATTAGCTTGTTAACCAGAGGACGCAGTATAAATGTTTTCCAATACACAAATCGTTCCATAGATTACTACCTATGGAACGATTTGTGTATTGAGAAACTAGAAATGTTATTGTAATTTATTGAATAATAGATTTTTGAAGAAGAAGAGTATAACAATGGTTAACGATGTAGAAACAATTTGATGCTTTATATTGGCTCCTTTAAATATCAGCTATTTAGAAGACTGATAAGCCTGAATAGGTAACGGATTTGCAACGGGTGAACTTCATTGCTTTTCTTCATTTTGAAGTAGCTTAATCAGCTCTTTTATAAAGGTAATCTTCTTTTATGAATATCAAACCAACCTCTTTCAATTTTCTGATTCAATAGCAAAGTTAAGCCCCGAAACCCAAATTAAGTTTCTGAGCTGATTGTGTCAGCAAGGGTGGGATGACTACTTAGTTCTCTTCAAACGTAGATTCTTTCTCTATGGCTTTTATTTCATTCAAAAGTAGCGTTTGAAGTTCTTCTTTTGGTAACAGTAGTTGATATTCGGCTACTCCGATTGGTTTATTCACATCTTGTAAAGCAATCTCTACATCTAAATGGTCTCTATCAGCACAAAGGATAATACCTATTGATTGGTTTTCATTCTCACCACGTTCTAATCGGTCGAGCAATGAGAGATACATATTCATTTTGCCGACGTATTCAGGCTTGAAGCTTCCAATTTTCAGTTCAATAGCTACGAGCGAGCGTAATCCCCGATGAAAGAAGAGCATGTCTACAAAATATTCCTTATGGTTATACTCCAATCGGTATTGGTTGCCGATAAAGGTAAACCCTCGACCTAATTCCAAGATAAAAGACTTAACTTTGGTTACCAATCGCTTCTCCAACTCTAACTCTTTGATGGGCTCTGTAATTCCAAGAAACCCCAAATTGTAGGAACTCCTGAATACCTCATTGGCATAGTCGGCTTGTGCTTCGGGTAATACAATATCAAAGTTATTACTTTTGATTTGCGTTTGCCTGTTGGCATAGGTATTCATCTTTATGGCATTGAGAAGCATATCTCTTGACCATCCTTTCTGTATACATTCTTCGGCATAGAACAAAGTTTCCGCAATAGATAGAGCCTTATCAAGCAGCAGCAAGTTATGTCCCCAAGGCAAAACTGCTACAAGCTGTAGCAGTTTCGTATCCTCTTGATGATAACGCTCATATAGTCGTTTCATGTTCCAAAGATTACGAGGAGATAATCCCATATCCGGAAAATGCTCTTTTAAATCTACCGACAACCGTTTAACTACGCCACTACCGTAACCACTCTCAACATTTATATCAAATAGCAACTTGCCAATATTCCAATAGACAGAATTAACCGTATTGTTTATCTGCCGAGCAACAGTGGTTCGTGCAGTCTGAATTTCTGCAACGGCTTGTCGTAATATTTCAGCATACTCATTATCGTTCAGTATCATTGTCTCTTTTGTCATAATACACTCTTATTTATGTCAATCTATTAGCCTTTATATCTCAGTAGGAATATATTATCACTCTATTCTTATTATAAAGTGTTATTTACGCTTTGATATAGCCACTTTGGATACTTTCTCTTCGATTTTTGCCAAATTATCGTATTTCTTTACATCATAAAGACATAGAAATATGAATCTTATTTTCTATTATTTGATCAATTCCTTCACCTCTACCTACAAAATATCCGCTATCTTATGAAGCGTTTACAAAGATGGTTGGCTGTGTCTGCAAGCGTAGTTGTTTTCATCACAACGTTTATTATGTTCCAAATATAAGAAATATCTCTAAATAATAATAGATAAAAATAATTTATTCAAAGTGTAACTAACTAAAACTCCGCTTCGACACCATATGGGTTATTTGTAGCGGAGATTTTTGATTGAAACTTTTGTTTCAAAATTTGTCAGCAAGGTTGGATAGTCTCTGCTGCCAGGTTAAATAATTATATTGATTCGGAAGAATAGTCATAAATGGTTCTATCTACTGCCTACTGCAGATTTTAGTGGTGGGGTTGGAGTAGTCTACCGTGTGGGTTGTCTGAATATGTTTATGTCCCAACATTCGGCTGGCACTCCTAATAGGAACGCCTTAATAAAGACAAATTTGAGAAGCGAACGTATATCTCACCATATGTTAGGATAATGTTCGGTTGATACCACAATTCTTTGCAATTCGTTTTAAGCCGACATTGACCTGCCTAAACTCATGGATGGAAATACTATTCTATTGGTAGCAAGACCTTTGTAATACTCCCTGTTTGAATGGAATCTCAATATGAGGGACATTTGAGGTGTAGCAGATGGTTAATGTGGCATTCGTTGAATTTACTACCTGATTTTATTTTAAGATTATTTAAAGGTCTTCTTTTTTATTTTAGTGTGATGTTAAGGCAAATATAGTTTATATTTGATCCCCCAAATAAAGACCTCAAATACAATACTATGAATACAAATACTTCTCGCTTGCATGTGGTAGATGCCCTACGTGGTTTTGCCATTATTGCCATCATGTTGCTCCATAATTTGGAGCATTTCGATTATTACTTTATTCCGGCAGATACGCCTGATTGGTTGTTAACCTTAGATAAAGGAGTATGGGACACTCTCTTTTTCCTTTTTGCCGGAAAGTCGTATGCTATCTTTGCTTTGCTTTTCGGGCTGACTTTTTATATCCAATCCCATCATCAAGAGCAAAAGAATCAACCTTTTAATGCTCGTTTTGCTTGGCGATTATGTTTGCTACTAGGCTTTGGACTGATTAATTCGGCTTTGTTTCAAGGCGATATTCTAATGATTTATGCAATTCTTGGTTTTGGGTTAATTCCTGTATCCGGTTTGCGAAGTAGTCTGGTTGCGATTATAGCACTTGTCTTAATGCTTCAGCCCTACGAATGGATGAATTTTATAATTGCCAGTCAGCATCCCGATATGAAACTGACCGATCCGGCTTCATGGGCCTATTTTGGTCGGATGAAAGAATATATACCTGAAGGTTCGTTTATTGATACGGTTGTCGGTAACCTCTGTAACGGTCGGTTGGCAGTATTTAATTGGACTTGGGAGAGTGGGCGTGTTTTCCAGACACTTTCCCTATTTATGCTGGGTATGTTGGCCGGTAGAAAAGGGTGGTTTGATGACACATCTGCTAACCGTTCGTTTTGGAAGAAAGTATTGTGTTTTGCCGTGATAGCTTTCATTCCACTCTATTTGACTAAATGCCATATTAATGATCTGATGGAGAGTGAAGCGATGAGGCGCCCTTTTACAACCATTATTTCGTCGTGGAATAATTTTGCTTTTATGTTAGTACTTGTTTCAACCTTTGTTTTGGTCTATCCTAAAAAAATAGGAGGTAAGGTGCTGAGTGTTTTTGCACCGATTGGTTGTATGAGTCTCTCAAATTATATACTACAGTCCATGTTGGGCTCGTTTATCTATTACGGGTTTGGTTTGGGACTCTATCAATATACAGGTTCTACTGTTTGTCTGTTTATCGGTCTGACTTTGGGTATCTTGCAAGGCTTCTTAAGTGCTTGGTGGATGAAGAATCATCGCCGTGGACCGTTGGAAAGCGTCTGGCACCGACTGACATGGATTCATTAATTCTTATGCCAATGCATCGCCAATTATCGGGGTGAAGTGCTTGAATTAAAGATGTATTTGCTTTAGACAAGTGCTTACTTTAAAAAGAAAGCTTTATTCCCAAATAGACCCGTCATTGATGTGAATCATGTCAATGACAGGTCTATTTGGGAAGGACATCAGGCAATAGATATCATTCCATTGGTTTCTTGTAGCGTTCCGTTTTCTAAGAGAAGATTGACTGCTTTACTTGTTGCAAGATCCACATTGGTGCCTTTTCTCGCAAATCCTAAAACTTGGGAAGTCAGCCTTTTTAAATCTTCAACAGGCATTGATATTTGTTGGTCAACAATATATAATGCTGCATTCATAACTTCTACAATAGGAATATCAAGGACATCCCGCTTCGAATTGATGCGATAGGTATGATAGTCTTTCGACGCAGACTCATTGATCCAATAGATCTTCTGTTGATCAGACAACGGATCTAGGTAGTTATCCGTTAACTGAGAGTCGATCATAGTCTGTAGTCGTCCAGTGACTCTTGATATGTTCCATATCTGAGCAATCCTTTTATATAACAGAGTGTTTGTGATAGGTTGTTCAACAGCTATTATATCTTTCAGTTGTCTTTTTACTGCAGAGGATGAAGAAATGACAACATCAATATCCGCATTAAAGCCAATCGTTGATATTTGAGCAAATTCATATTCTTTTTCATTTTCATTCTTTAATTCAACAATCGGTTCATTCGCTATACTGAATGATTTCAATGCACTCTCCTGAATAGACTCTTGAGCCGGAACTTTGTCGGATGAGTTGATAAGTTCCTCAATCTTGTCTATTATTCTTGCAATAACCATCTCTTTGTTCTGGAACCAATCAACCGACCAAATACGCATAATATTCCAATGCAGCATTCCCAATACGCTAGGTTGCACAATCTCTCTGTCGCGAGTCGTTTTGGTGTCATAGTAATTTTTACCATCGCACAAGATACCCAACAAATATTGATCTGGGTTTTTGGGGTTAATAACAGCCAAGTCTACTTTAAAATTGGAACGTCCTACCGCAGTATCAATTTTATAACCTTTTGCCACCAACTCATCTGCAATCAAAGAAACCAAATTGTTTTGAGATGTTTCTTTCAACTGATTAATGTTGCTAATAGAAACACCTCGTTCAGCAAACTCTAAGAATTTCTTTAATCCTTCTACTCCTTTAGCTTTGGTTCTTTTCAAATCAATCTGCTCCGGACGAAGAGTTGAATATATAATCATTTCGTAACGAGCCCTGGATACGGCAACATTCAGTCTACGCTCACCTCCTTTATTATTTAATGGACCGAAATTCATAGAGACATTTCCATTTTTATCCGGACCATATCCAATAGAGAAAAGGATCACATCTCGTTCATCTCCCTGCACATTCTCTAAGTTTTTAATGAATATAGGTTCATTGCATTGAAAGGCTTTTTCTTCTAATTCAGGATATTTACATAGTTCATCCATCAGCATATCTTCTATGAGATTCTGTTGTACCTGACTGAAAGAAACGATCCCTAAACTCTTTTTTGATAGTTCTGGCGACTTTAAACGGCGTATAACCTCTTTGACAATGATCTCCGCTTCCTCTTTGTTGCTTCGTGTCCGTCCTTTATCATAAGTACCATTGACTTTTACTAAACGTACTTTCGACGTTCGATCATCAACAGAAGGGAAAGTGTATAGTTTTCCATCATAATATTGCGAATTACTGAATGCGATCAAACTTTCATGCTTACTGCGATAATGCCATGTCAGATAACGAGAGGGGATAGATAGCGATATACAATCATCCAATATACTTTCCATGTCATCAAATTCTGCTTCTTCCTCGTCTACTTGTGAAGAGGAGAAGAAACTTGTTGGGGGCATCTGTTTGGGATCACCAACAACTACAAGGGCTTTACCACGGGCAATAGCTCCCACTGCTTCACTTGTTGGCATCTGAGAGGCTTCGTCGAATATAACCAAATCGAACTTTTCAGCATCTAGGTCGATATACTGAGCAACAGAAATGGGGCTCATTAGCATACATGGACATAGTTTGGGTAAGAGACCGGGTATTTGATCAATAATTCTGCGTATGGAAACACCCCGTCCACCATTGGATATGTTACGCTTTAAAATTCCCATCTCGGAATTCGCAATAGCCTCCATTGTCAGGTTAGGTATTTTTGCTGCCAATCTACAATACAGTTCTTTCTTGCTTAACTCCTTGAAGTCGCTAGTCAATTTCTTATATCTGTCTATTATCTTTTCAAATAATAAACCATTAAACATTTGTAAGGACTCATCAGAATCTATTACTTTTAAAGCCAATTGATGATTAACTCCCTTAAAGAGTGCAGTAGATGCTTCTTTTCCTCCTTTGTGCTCTTGTAATATATAGTTGACGATAACCGACAAACCTTTATTTTCAAGTTCTCTTTTCCGGACGCACCATTGGTACCAATCTTTCATCTTATCGATGTGGTGAACCCATGAATCGAGTAAAGTAACGATCTCACCATCTTCCGGTAATGAGTATTCACAATACGCTGAAAGTTCCTTTTCAATATTTTCAAAAGAATCAATCGAGTTGACAACTTGTCGTAATTCTCCTTCATAATATTGTTTGAATTGTTGCCAATCTGTTCCGATTTGTTTGCTGAAATCCGATAAAACATCAACAAAAGGTTTTTCGGAATTTCTAGCATATTCCATGAGCAATGCATATAATTGAGGAGCAAGTTCTAGTACTTGTAAAATGTCATTCCATTTTTCTTTTCTCCTTCTTCCTAAGAAACCAAACAACTTTTCCAGTTCAGCAGATTGTTCAGTGAGGCATTTGTCCAGATACTGGTATCTACTTAAATCAGTCAACAAAGTAGGTATTTGGTTCTCTTGTAATGAAGCGTTGTATAAGCTGAGTCTTTTTAGATACGAGCGCTTGGCAAAGAATCTAGGAATAAACCATTGATTTTGAATACCCTTCCATTCTTGCTCAAGCATTAATGTATTTTGCTGCAAAATATCCGCATGATAACTTTGCAAAATACGACCTTTAATCTTTTCACATTCAATCCCCCAATCAACAACCTCTTTCCATTCATGAATCAGACCCTCGTTGCCTGATATTTCAAGTAATTCTTTGTTGAGAGAAGGTAGTTTGATGATTAAGTTGCTTACATCTTTCATCCAAGAGATGCTTGGCCTTATATGAATGATGTCGATTGATAACTTTTCTTTAAACAATTTTTTAGAATCAACAATTTGCAAGTAAGCTTCTTTATAAAGAATCAGTAACTCTTTTATTTTATCAATCGATCCAGATGCGATTGTTCTAGGGTAAAGACCTTTCAAGGGATGCATTTGCGGATGTCCCGTTATTGTAAATACAGTATCTAAATTGGCCAACTCATCTCTTAAAGACAAGAGACTATCTTTCGAGAAGGTAGGGAGCAAAGTTGGTTCAGTCTGTATCTCATCTCCTTGTATAGACAAATAGTTTGTAATGCATTCATATAAGGAGAAACCCGAAGGTTGCGGACGATGCAATGCTTCCATGTAATTTATTAACTCCTTACGGCGTTCAAATAAATCTTTGGATAATGTTTCATATTCAGCAGGCGATTGAATATGGGCTACATCGATCGCTTTTTGAAGTTGTTCCAGAAAATGGCTTTTGGTTGCTTTGTTAGAATGCATTTCAAGGCAGAATGGATCTAAACCTATTTTGGCAAGTCGATCTTGAACGACTGATAAAGCAGCCATTTTCTCAGCTACGAACAATACACGTTTACCTTTGTACAAGGCATTGGCAATCATATTCGTAATCGTCTGTGACTTTCCTGTTCCCGGAGGGCCATGTAAAATGAAACTTTTCCCTTCACCCGATTCAACTACCGCTTCCATTTGGGAAGAGTCGACATCAACGGGTAATGCGAAATTGATAGGTTCGCTATCTTTGTCTATTTGCCTTGCGTCAGCATTAGGAACGGTGTCGATCCATTTTATTCTGTTTTCCATCAAACTGGAAATAACCGGATTCTCTTTCATCTTGTCGGCGTTACTATGAATATCGTTCCACATGACAAATTTGTTGAATGAGAATAATCCGAGCATCGATTCTTCAATGACGTCCCACCCTTTAAGGTTTCTGATCAGGGTGCGGATGGTAGCAAAGATACGCTTGACATCCACCCCACTGTCATCCTTCGGTAACGGAGTCAACCCAGATAAGTTAATGCCAAATTGTTGCTTTAATAATTCTATTAATGTAATGTTTAAAATAATATCTTCATCGCGTGTACGGATCACGTAACCCATGGTCCCTCCACGACGGATAATGTCGACGGGAAGCATTAATATAGGTGCAAATCTTGGTTTTACACTGCGATCAGTCTCGAACCATTTCAAGAGTCCTAGTACAAGGAATAAAGAATTGGCACCATTTTCTTCCATTGAAGTTCGGGAAGTTCGATAAATGAACTTTAAAGAATTCTGTAACTCCATATCTGTAAGATAGGAGTGAATCTTTTTATTCTGCAGTTCTTTAATAATCAATTCTCCAAGGCTGCTTTTTAGAAGAGATGAATCATAAATACCGAGATCGCCAAGCTCTAACTTCCCTTTCATCGGGCTGGGTAATATCTGATAATTCTCGCCTGCTTGCAAATGATCTTCCAAATGATCAATATCGAATGAGATAAAAGGGATTACACGCTTTCCTAACTTGATATTAATTAAGTTGTTACGTAATGAAAAATCCAGCAGTTTTCGTTCCCAGATTATTTGCTTAGTTAGTTCAACTTTCGAATCATTCAGTTTAATATCGAAGTGATTCAATTGATTTACCGAAGTTGTAACATTGGCATGTTCGATGCCATCATTTTCAATTTCCCCGATATTGTCTTTGTTTATCCGTAAGGGTAGGGGTTTGATATTGTACAATCTACATCGATAAACATCAATAAATAATTCAAACTGATTTTCTTGCTTTAATTGATCTATGGCGCGACAAACTGCATCTTCAAATGAAATGCATTGTGAAGAGGACAATGTGGTAGTCTCTACTAAAACGATATCATTAATTCCGTCGGAGCACCCTTTCAATAAAAAGGAAGCGTCATCTCCTACTGTTCGTGAGTAAATATCAGTAGTGAGCCAGGCTCCAACAAAAATATGACCTTTTAGTAACACCAATAGAGGGTGTATACCGTTTGCTTCTAGACAAGAGGCGAAAAGTAAGGTTGTATCTATGCAGGTACCTAATTTCTCATTCAGAACTTTATCAACTAGGCGAATTCGTTGTCCGTATTTCTCGAAACTGGCAGGTGGCGTACAGTATACCAACGATTCTGACCGTAATGCTTCGTAAATCGCTGCAACTTGCAGACGAACACGATTCGGATCTTGAGTCTGATATTCGTCGAGCGAAGAATCACCAGTCCAGGTTTCTAGAAATTTAGAAGCGTTGATGCTTACCCTCGACAATAATGGATGATTGGGGGTGACAAATGCTGCGAGCAACTCAGGAATGATAGCCGAACCGCTCCATTGATCGAACGCCATTAGATAGATCTCATATTCTTTTTGGGAAATGATTTCTCCATTGATTGTTAGAGTTAATTGAAAAGTGGTATGAATACCTTCTGTCAGCTCTATTAATTTGTTGATGTCCGGTGCAATGGCTAAGGTATTTATCTGAATATTCTGTTTCCCCGGGACAATTTCAATGTTCACTTCAGAACGTTTAATAAACTCTCCTTCTATAGAAACATTCACCGATTTCCAATCAAAGTCATCCCCATTGGATATATCGCAGAAGCTACAAGATGGTATGTGATTGTGAATCATCGCATAATTGATACAAGGCAAATACTCTAAACCGATTTGTCCATTGAATGCTCCTTTAATAATGTGCTCTTCTTCCATTTGTTTTATATTGATATAAGTTGCTCAAAACACAAACTTAATAGATGATTTGTCGGTATACGTTTCTCTGTTCTGCTTGATGCTTTGGGATTGTTGTGCAAATGTATAATTAAAAAAAGAAGGAACAAATATATATTTTACATATCTATCTTATTCTTTTATATTGTTGTGAATTATATATTAACTTTGTAGAAAATTATGTTTTTAACAAACAAGGATAGCATTTATAATTCAGATGATGAAAGTAATTAAATATTGTATTTGGGGAATTGCATGCTTACTGATGATTTGTGCATGCACAGAGGAAGATCATATTTTTTCGAATTCTCCAACCGATAACGTGGAGAAGGGTATTGAAAAAGGCGTAATGATGAAGGTGAACGCAAATATCGTTCCTCTGCAGGAAGTTAATACAAGAGTTGCAAAAGTAGTTCATGAGTTTAATTCGGATGATCGGATCGGTATATTCTATAATGATACCTGTACAAATCGTTCGTTTTGTTTTAGTGGCAATGAATGGTTAGGAAGTCAGATTAAGTTGGATGCAAATATTAAAGATGTTTATGCGTATTATCCTTATGATAAGTCAGTGACAAACTTAAATGCTGTGCCGGTAGATATTCGTACCCAACAAGATTACTTATTCGGTACTGCTCCAGTAGCAAAGGAACTTCCTAATGTAAACATCTCTATGAAACATGCTCTTTCACTTGTGAGAATAGTCATTAAAAAGCATGAATATTCGGGAGCTGGTGTAGTACGATTTGTTCAGTGGAATAACATTATTCAATCCGGCACAATGGATTGTACTACGGGTAAAGTAACTAATGGAACACAAATGGTCACTTTGCAAGCAGGTGGTGAATATACCTTAGATGACAAGAAGACTCCAATACCGGTAGAAGCAATTTTGATGCCTGTAGTTTCTACAAAAGGAATATCTGTCACGATTGATATTGATGGGAAGTTGCGCACGTACCAGTTGCCTGATACGCATAATTTTGAACAGGGTAAAGCGTATACTTACACTTTGCTTCTGACTGCGGAATACAATACTCCCATCGCTTTGGACGAATGCCCTGTTGATGTAGCTTATTGGACTTCATTTGGCAAAACGGATCAGATTGTATTGGGAACATCCGACAGTGATTTTTTCACAGTTGAGCCTTATTCTCTTGAAGGAGCGGATGCTTACCGCATGGAAGGAAAACAATTAGGGTTCTTTGGATACTGGACGGGTTATAATCCACAAACAGGTGAAATTCCTGCCACATGGGAAGGTGAATTTAGAATGGTTTTGCTTGATAATAATGGTAATATCGTGGAGAAATTTCAGCCGTGTGAAATTATAGCAAAGAATGGTTCGTTGATGAAAGGTACTTCAAGGAGATCTTTTATCACTGCACCTACGGGAAAATATGAACTATCTGCTCTTTTTAGAAAAAAAGGTACTAGTTCATGGATAAAAGCAGATCGCAGTGAGAACGTTAGCAAGCAAGACATGGAATTAAATGTGTATGAGCAAACAACTTTGCCGGCATTAAGGCAAGTACAAGTTAACGGAGAATACAATGATGGAGTTTTTGTGTATGATCGCCCTTTTGGAGCAGATTTCTTAATTACGTATGTACTTTCAAATAGAGCCAATATTCCGATTAAAGGAGAGATCAAAGCGGTTTGGGAACGGACATTCGAGTATGGTGGAAATACTTATCGACCTTGTCATAAACGAGCAGATATGTTGAATGATGACCAGTGGAAAGACGAAATAGGACGGATAAGAGTCGACCTTGCTTCTACTATTCGTTTTTGGAACGGAAGTATTTCATGCCGATTTCCAGTAAAAAGAGAAGCTCCAAGATCCGTTGAAGGGATATTGTACTATGCTCCAGTTGTGCATCTTTATTTTAAAGCGGATGGGGCAAATGAATGGAAGTTGTTAAGACAAGATTGTGATCCTTTGCTAGCTGCTCAACCCAAAACGAGTCGAGAAGAGGGTGCACTTTATGTGCTGACAAATAATTATCTGTTGTTTAATCAGACGCATTGGTAAGAATGATCTATGGGTAAAGGTCCTATCTTGATGCCTTTTCTTATATCTATAAATGATGAATGTTATTGAATTAATTAATTTCATTTATACTATTGATGTAATGTAAGTATAATAGACTTGTTAATCCGATGTAATTTACGATTGCTTCTTTTAAATCTGTTCGAATTAGAGGCTGTTGTATAGTGTTATTTTGATTTAGAGTTGTCTTTGATCAATCAAAATCTTTAATATTTTTATAATTAAGTCTTTATGGTTTAAATGCTTTTGTAATGCGTGCGATAAATGAAACTCGCTGGTGCGATCAATGTAACTCGCTGCTGTGATTATTCAAACTTGTAGAGATACCATTTGTTCCCTTGTAGGAAACGATTTGTTCCCACTATGGATACCATTTGTTCCTTTGTAGGATACGAATAGTTTCCACTATAGATACGAACAGTTTCCAACTTCGACACTAGTGGTTCCCAATACGGGTACCACTAGTGTCGAAGTTGGAAACCATTGGTCACTACGTTAGTAACTGTTAATCTCTAAAGTCTTATATACTGATTGCTACGTTCCTATTAGCTAATTGATGCGGAGAATTCTCTTTCATTAGTGTTGCAGATAAAACATAAAAATACAACTTTATGGAGGTGAGTAGAATATGAGTTATTCCCAATTATACTCATCACTAAAAAGATCGAAAGTTGGCTCTTTGATCACACCGTATTTGAGAAATACGCTTCGAATGTATTCTTGATCTTTCAATGTGAGATAACTTTCTTTGCGATAAATCTGATAGTATTTCTTCTTTCCAAAATGGCAAATGATTGTGTCTCTTAAACTTTTGAAATCTTTATGGAATACATAATCATAAATCCTATCGATTCCCCAAGCTACATGTATCTTTTCTGAGGACTGAAAATGGGGACATTTGCTATTGTCTTCGGGAATACAGGAAGGGTTGATTATTTCCAATGATGAACTTTCTCTGACTTCGTTAATTGCAACAAGGTAATGTAAACAGTCTTTGGCTTTCGGACATTGATTATTGAGACAGCGTGGAAAATAATAAGGCGCTAGCTCGCTTAGCGATTTGCTTCTCATTATAATAAATTTTTATGGGTTATTCCACAAAGATATAAAATATTACACATACAATGAAATTGTAACGGTGTAAAATGCTAGTCTACCATTTTTTATTTTTGCGATTTATTTAAGATCACCAAAGCGCCAATAACTCCGGGTACCCATCCTGCCAATGTAAGTAGGAATACAATAATTACTGACCCACACCCTTTATCAATTACTGCTAATGGTGGGAAGATAATGGAAAGAATGACTCTGAATATTGACATAACTTATTTTATTGAGGAATTGTTCAACTTGACAACTTGAAAACCTTACTTATTAGTTACTTCTTTTCCGGCGGTTACCCAACCATTATAACCAGTGCTGAGCTCGATGATAGTGTAATCATGTTTAGCCAAAATGTCAACTGCTTTTTTGCTACGCTTTCCACTTCGGCAATAAACGGCAATTGTTTTTTCCTTAGGAAGAAGGGACACAGCTTTCGATTCGAAGTCCGATTCGAGTACATCAATATTTATAGCTTTGGCAATATGACCTTCGGCATATTCTTCTAAAGTACGAACATCCAGACGAACTACGGATGTATCAGCGATTTGCTTTTCGAACTCGTCAACCGACAACGAATGCCCTTTTGTATTTTGCGCCTGACAACCAAAGATGCTGCATAAAAAAGTAATAATTCCCATAATGGTGAATAATATATTGTTAGATTTCATACGATTTAAATGTCTATTGTTTACTTTAAAATGTAAATGAATGATTTTAAATTGTTCAATTATAACTATTACTATAAACTATTACTATAAATGTGATTCCTTAGTATATTGTTCACTCATTTATAACCAGCATCAATCCGACTCCTTTGATTGTTCTGATCTCAAGAGTAGGATCTTCTTCCAGCAGTTTACGTAATTTAGAGATAAAGACATCTAAACTTCGCGAAGCAAAAAAATCATCTTCTTTTTCCCAGAAACGTTCTAATATAACATTTCGCTTGATCAGAGTGTTCTTGTTTTCAATGAAGAAATGTAATAACTGCATTTGGCGTTGAGTGAGTGTCTGACTTTTACCTGCTTCATTATTGATCAGTGTGGCTTGTGATAAGTCTAATGTATAACGTCCAAGCTTATATGAATTCACTTTTTCCCGCATTTTTGCTCCCTTTTTCATTTTAAGGATTGCACCAATATGTGCATGCAACTCATCGGGTGAAAAAGGTTTTTTAATATAATTATTTACTCCTACTTGATATCCTGCCTTCACATCTTTAGGCGAAGTTAGTGCGGAGGTAAATAAGATTGGAGTCTCTTCGTCTGTCTCTCGAATTCGCTCTACCATCTCAAAACCATCCATCAAGGGCATATCTATATCCGATACAATTACATCGGGATGATGCTCTTTCCATATTAACAGTCCCTCCTTTCCATTGACTGCATTTACGACTTCGTAATCGCCTATCAACTCCTCTAATGCACTTTTTACAATGTATCTTAACGACTCATCATCTTCTACAAACAGTAACTTAATCATAGATTTTCTATTAAATTCGGGATAAATAAAATAAACTCACTGTATTCATCTTTTTTACTATGGACAAATACTCGTCCGTCGTGAGCATCCATTACCTGATATACATAATTTAGTCCCAGTCCGAAACCGGCAGCTCCACCTTTATGAGTTCGCTTAAATGCCTCTCCACGCTCAAACTTGTCGAATATAATCTTTTGATCTTTCTCCGAGATGCCTAGGCCGTTATCTCTCACTTTAATGATCACAAACTGCTCACTGCGCAAACTGCTAATCTCAATTTCAACTGCTGATCTCGAATATTTGATTGCGTTATCTAATAGGTTACTTATCACTTCTTTAAAGTGCTCTGCGTCAACGTATACTTCGTTTTCTTTGATGTCGAGCGAGAATCGTATCGTTTTTGTCGACTGAGCTGTGAACTTTTCTATAATCTCTTCGAGCATCGGTAGCAATGCAGTTCTTGATTTTATAATTTCCAACTTTCCACTCTCAAGCTTCGATAGGGTTAATATTTTATTTGTAAGGGTCAGCAGATTGTTTGCTTCCCGTTTCACAATCTTAAAATATTGCTCCTTTATTTCCGGTTTATGATCCAATCGCCCACTATGAAGCAGATCAGAACTTGCCATAATTGCACCTAGCGGAGTCTTCATGTCGTGAACCATGGCATAGGAAAAGTCCTTGCGAATACGTGCAATCTTATTCTGGGTCATTATTATTTTAATCTGATAAATAATGCAGCAGATCACTAATGCCATCATGATAGCTGTAGCAATAATCAATAAAGCCATTCGCCCAAAAATGGTATAATATGGGTTCATTAACAAAAGCTGAATACCTTGAGAACGATCAACTTTTATGGGGATAATCTCCGACTTAATGATTCCCCAAGAATTCGTTGCAAGATTCTTACTTTTTTGCAGGAGCGAGCCATCTTTCGGATTGACTATACAAGTTAGGATGGTGCTATTAATGTTCTTCTCTTTTAGCAAAACATTGGATATAGAATCGACATCAGATAACGAGATCTGATAACCTAATTTTGATAGACCATCTGTTAAATATGCTACGTCAGGTATATTGCTTTGTACACCTTTTTCTGAGGGTCCAGAAATGACTGTTCCTTTAGGAACTGATTCGAATCTGAGGCTAGCTTCATGATATAACGCTTTATTAATGATTTCGAAGCTATCTTTATAGATGTTGTTTTCAAATAATATATAGGTGTTGTAAAGCCATACAACTTGTAAAACAACAATAAAAATTAAAGCAACTATAGTTATTATTTTGACAGAGTTAATTCGCATGCATCGTAATTTTGATGTAAATTTAATAACAATGTCTTAATGTTAGATAACGTTTTAATAACTTTTTGTGAAAAATTGATTTATTTACTTTGCTCCGTAAATAAAATGCAGAGAAGTTATGGACGAATTATTTTTTGAACTAGAAGAAAAGGATATTATTGATATCTATGGTGGAGGCTATAAGTGGGTTGAAAAAGATGGTGTAATGGTTATAATTTGGGAGAAGGACTAATATTCTTTTAAAAGAGTGTTCAGTCGAACAGTTTTGTTTTATTTTAAATGAAAGGTTTAAATTGTGACGATAAATAATGAAATCCCAAATTTATTATATAATGAGACATTAAATTGAATACTCTTTCGTTAACCTAATAATAACATTCCGATAACCTGTTTTTATTAAAGGTCGCGATAATTTTGTCGCTGGAAAAATATCGAAAAAAAACGAAATAGTCCTAAGTATGTTACTTCCAAATGAATGGATTGAAAACAGTATCGAAACATATATCTATCAAAACACAACTAAATCTCAAATAATTTATTGGGTGGTGTTAGCTGCTGTTGCCTCCGTATTAATTTCTTTGCCGTTCATTTATGTCGATATATCTGTTCAAGGTAATGGCATTGTTCGCCCTATAACAGAAAAAACAGAACTGAAATCTTCTATAAACGAGTTTGTTGATTCTATTTATGTACATGAGGGACAACAAGTGAATAAGGGAGATGTTATTTTACGTTTCCGTACCAATCAATCTGATTATAAAATTAATTATCAAAAGAGCCGATTAACAGATTGTGAAGCTCATTTGTCTGATTTAGTACATTTGTCTAAAGGAGAATGTCCTTCTAACTTTCATTCTCCTGTTCGTCAGCAAGAATATGTATATTACACTCAGAAAAAACAGAAATTAGAAACTGCATTAATGCAGGCTGAAAAGGAGTATATTCGGAATAAAATTTTATTTGAGAAAAAGGTCATTGCTGAAGAGGAATATGATAGTTATTATTTCAAATATCAAAGTCAAAAAAATGAATTAGCAACTCTTAAGCAAAGTCAATTGAGCACTTGGCAAGCCAACTTAAACAGTTATCTCAATTCTTACAGCGAGATGAATAGTTTGTTAAAGCAAGAGGTCAAAGCAAAAGATATGTATATTGTGCGTAGTCCAGTGGATGGTACAATAGACCAATTTGTTGGTATATATCCTGGAAGTAGTATTCAATTGGGCCAATTATTAGCAGTTGTTAGTCCAGATTCCTCTCTTTGTTTAGAAGTTTATGTGGAACCTAGAAACATTGGACTGATTCATATTGATATGCCTATAAATGTTCAAGTTGAATCGTTTAATTATACTGATTGGGGAACTGTTGAGGGCAAAGTGAAAGAAATTTCATCCGATTTTCTAACAGATAGTAAAGGCCAGTCTTTTTATAAAGTAAAGTGCGACCTTGCACGCAATTACTTGCAACTTAAAAATGGACGGATTGGAAAGCTAAAAAAAGGGATGTCGGTAAGTGCGCATTTTATGATAACACGTAGGTCGATATTTGATTTAATTTATCAGAAAATAGACGATTGGGTAAATCCAAAGCAATATGATTATAAAACAATGACTGCTCATATTATTTAGAAATTGATGGTAAGTCGAAGAATAACGTGCAAAATATGAATAGCTTTAGAAAAGGAACAAGAATCAAGCAACATGACGTCACAGACTGCGGTGCAGCTTGTTTGGCATCTATATGTGCTTACCATGGTCTGTTGTTCCCTATAGCGCGTATTAGGCAATATGCTTTTACAGATCCGAAAGGTACCAATATTCTTGGAATAATAGAGGCTGCACATAAACTGGGGCTATCTGCAAAAGGTGTACGCGCAAAGTTCGAAGCCTTAATGGTTGTTCCTAAGCCTACTATCGCACACATCATTGTTAGTGAGCAACTTCAGCATTTTGTTGTGATTTATCAAGTTACTAATCAGTATATCACTTATATGGATCCCATTGATGGTAGGATGCATAAAAAAAGACATGAAGATTTTCAGAAAGAATGGACGGGCGTATTAGTCTTAATGGAACCTGAAGAATCGTTTAAGAAAGGTAACATGAAAGGCAGTATGACTAAAAAGTTCGTGTCGTTGCTCTTGCCTCACAAAAGTGTGATGATGCAGGCTGTCTTTGGAGCGCTGATTTTTAGTATATTAGGTCTGTCGACGTCTATATATGTTGGAAAAATTACGGATTATGTGCTGGTAGATAAAAACTTGAATTTGCTCAATTTGTTAGGCTTAGTGATGATTATAATTCTGATTCTACGCACTTTTATTGGGTCAATGAAAAGTATATTGGCATTAAAAACAGGACAACGCATCGATGCAGCTCTAATTCTAGGTTATTATAAACATTTGCTAACTTTACCTCAGCAGTTTTTCGACACTATGAGAGTTGGTGAAGTAATCTCTCGTGTTAATGATGCAGTAAAAATACGGAATTTTATTAATAATGTGTCACTCGATTTAATAGTGAACACAATGATTTTAGTCTTTTCCGTTGCTTTAATGTTTGTCTATTCATGGAAGTTAGCTTTAATTACCATGTTGTCGGCACCATTGTTTTTTTTTATTTTTTGGATTTTCAATAAATTTAACCGGAAAAATCTACGCAGCATTATGGAAAGTAGTGCTGAGTTAGAGTCCCAATTAGTAGAATCAATCAACTCCATCTCAACAATTAAGCGTTTCGGTATCGAGGATTTTTCGAATCTGAAAACAGAAACACGTTTTGTTTGCTTGCTCCGGAAGACGTACCATAGTATGTATAGCTCTATCTTGGCGCAAGGGGGAATTCAGTTTGTATCAACGGCAATTACAATTTCTGTTTTATGGTTAGGGAGTTTATTGGTTATTGACCAAGAACTGACCCCTGGAACGTTGATGGTATTCTACTCATTGGTTGGTTATGTTGTTTCACCTATTGGTTCGCTCATTACTTCTAATAAAACGATTCAAGATGCTTTGATAGCTGCCGACCGACTTTTTCAGATTATGGATTTAGAACGAGAACAAGATGATACTCAAAAGATTCATCTTGAACCGGAAATGGTGGGTGATATTTGTTTTGAAAATGTGTCTTTTCGCTATGGATCTCGAAAGGAGATATTCAACGGATTGGAGTTGACGATTAATAAAGGAAAAACTACAGCTATAATTGGTGAGAGTGGTTCGGGAAAGACTACTTTAGTATCACTTTTACAGCACATCTATCCTATACAAGGTGGGCATATTCGCATTGGAAACTATGATATTACGCAAATTGACAACAAAAGCCTCAGAAGAAGAGTAGGGACAGTTCCGCAACAGATTGAACTATTTGCCGGAAGCCTAGTGGATAATATTGCAGTAGGTGAGTTCCTTCCGGATATGAAGCGCATCATTGACTTAATTGGGCAACTTGGCTTGAGGGACTTTGTTGAAAAACTACCTAACGGAGTAATGAGCTATGTGGGAGAACACGGAGTTTCTCTTTCGGGTGGCGAACGTCAGCGTATTGCAATTGCTCGGGCACTATACAAACAACCGGAAATTTTGATTTTTGATGAGGCTACGTCATCCCTAGATTCTATTTCTGAGCGTTATGTAAAGAAAACGTTAGATGCTTTGGCAGACCAAGGTAAGACGATTATCGTAATTGCTCATCGATTGAGTACGGTGAAAAATGCCGATAGAATTGTGGTGCTAGATAAAGGAAAAGTAGTTGAAACTGGCACACATCATGAATTACGTGAATTAGGTGGTGTTTATTATAGACTATGGAATGAACAGGTTGAAGTGTTGAGGTAATTATTGATTTGAAAAAAAGATATGAATTTACTTAAACAAATTGAACGTTTGCGGCAAGCACACAATTTAATTCTTAATGAACAAACGGGGACTCCTAAAGAGTTTGCAATGTGTTTACATATTAGTGAACGCAGATTATTTGATATCATTGATGATATGAAAGCTATGGGTGCGCCTATTCAATATTCTCGCATTCAAAAAACTTATTATTATGAATTTTCATGTATAGCTGAATTATATTGTAATTTTAGATCTAGTGAGGATAAATAGATTGAAAATTATATCAATTTATTATTAATGTTAAATTGTTCATAGTTGTGCTTTTTATAATATAAAATGCAAGATTGTTGCAGTATTTCCCTCTTACTTTGTAATTAATAAAAACCGGTTTTATTATATAATTATTAATAATGTGAATCAGCAGTTGAACTATGATTCATAGTTTTAGAAAATTAGATAAATGAATGCGATGGCTATTTTTCCCATCGTATGTACCAAAAATCCAGATGCATATCTGACTTTGATCGCTCTTTGAATATTTGTTTTCTCATTCAGCCAATTGAAAAACGGTTCTATGGGTTGTCTGACTTTTGATACTGCAGTAGAAAATAGGTCTCTTCTGGCTTTCTCTCTTTGAGTCATAATAGGATCCTCTCCTTTTATTGCTTTAACGGGAGTCAGCATGGTAACACCTTGTTCTTGCTGCCTGTTTCCCCAGAAGGAGAAGTCTGAGTATATCTTATCGGCAAATATATCTCTGTCTATAAGGCTATCAGCGGCTTCTCTTTTAAAAACAGTCAGATCATTTTCCTCAGCCGATGATAAGATAATCATTTCGGGAAATGGAATGGTTCCTTGCCTGCGAAAAGCCAAAGTGTGAAGTTTGAGCCCGAAATAGTACATGTTCTTTGTAGAACAGTATCCTTTAGTTGTAATTTCAGTGGCAACTTTCCCGGTTTTGTTCTTTCCTGCACAGGTAATAATAGGCATGGAGTCAATAAGTGATGTCATAGAATCGCAATCTGTTGGTTTAAAGAAAGTAATGAGATGCTTCACTAGTTCATTAATCGCCTCACTCATTAGGTTCAGTCGATAGTTGAATGTCTGATAAGAAGGAAGGTTAGGAAACCATGAAAGCAAATATTCTTTGGTGAATGTATGTATCTCTTTGATGCTAAAATAGCGCTGGTACGCTCCGCAGAACAGATATACAGTAGGTAGCTCCTGATCAGTAAAGATCGGTGTAGCGTTATTACTGAACCTCTGAAAGTAGAACTTCAGTGAAGACTAGTAAATATCGCAGATATATATATATTTATAAGTTTTAGTTCTTTCTCCTTGGGAATCATAATTAGAATAATGAGTGGTTTTATTTTTCTAATATGCTTATTTTTAAGGAGAATAAGAAATAAGTCAATAAGATAATTAACTGAATAATAACAATTTAACTAACCGTATCAGCAAATGATTTCAACTACTGATTCGCATGAATATAATATTAATAAACCCAGTATCAGGAAATGACTTCATTTCTCCGTATTCATGGCTATAATACGAAAGTTATCGATCAGATTGACGAAACGATTGACGAAATATTGAAAGATATTCAGTCCTTTAAGCCATCTTTAGTTGGCATATCAACTATGACTTATAATTTTTCTAATGGTCTATTATTATCGCAAGAAATAAAGAAATGTAACCCTAACATAAAGATATTTTTTGCGGTGTTCATGCATCATTGTTATTGGATATTGTAAAGAATGATTGTATTGATTTTATTGTAATTGGGGAAGGGGAATTAACGACATTAGAATTAGTTGAAGCTTTAGAAAAAGGTAATACAAACTATCAGGATATAATTTGGAGAAGATTGATTATTAAACTCTAATGTTTTATAAAGAAGATTATGAGAAAAAAAATGTATTTGTTAGTCATGGTTATAACGCTCTTATCGTGTGGAGACGATAATGATATTGTAGAATCATTTATCAAGTTTGATAAAATCTGCTTGAATATTGACCCTTGGGGCGGTGTATATATTGTTAATATATCCTCTAATACAAAATGGAGTATTTCTGAAATCCCTAAGTGGTGTTCAATTGTCGAAAATCGCGTTTCTGATAGTGGTTTTATTGAAATAGAAGTCTTACCTAATAAAACTGGTCAAGATCGACAAGGTTTGATAAAATTATCAGGAGGGTCAATTGCAGAGTGTATTTCTATACATCAAAAAAATGTTGAATCAGAAGACGAATTTGCTTGGGCAACATTCCCTGTAAACTCTTTTGATAACGTAACGTACACAGTTGGCGATGATGGTGTAGAAAGAAATTATAACATTCAAGGCACTGATTTTTTTATTAATAAATTTGTATATTCAAAAGTTTATAATGGAAATCTGATTGATCGAAATTTAGAATCAATACATGATTTGTCGGAATACAATTCTTACACATATAACCCATTGACTATTGCTTGTTATATTAATGGAAAGTTTTTTGAAAGAACAACAAAGCCGTCAATAGAGGAACTTGTTGATTTTTCGAATGAAATCTGTCAAGCAATCCCTCAGCAGAATCAAAGCTTTAATTTTAGTAATATTCCAATTAAATATACATCATATAGGCAGTTACACCTTTTGAGTAAAGGCAATTTAGGAATCAAACTAGATGAATTATTAACAGGATCGTCCTACAGAGACAACGAGATGTCAAACAAAGTGGGATATATTTTTTCTTATAGCATGAAATTGTTTAACGTAATGATGGATATCCCTGATAAAATAATTCAAGAAGATATAAAGGATGAAAATATATTAAAAACGCTCTCATTTATCAATAATATCACTTATGGAAAAACAGCTTATTTGATAATTGAATGTGCTGATAATGATCTTGATATAAAAAATATTATTGGCAAATTATTTAAGAAAGAGTCATTGGATTTACGTGAAAATTCCATCATAGAAAATGCTGATTCGTACTACATGCACTTTGATAAAGTAAAGAATGTTTATATCGAACATGGCAAATTGGAAGTAATTAGAAAGTATATAAATAGTATAAATGAAACTCCGATTATACCATTATCTTTTTCTGCTTTAAATTATGTTGATTATTCCATCAGCAAAATAAACTTTAAGGTCAGTTTACCTTAAATTATATTTGATTTATGTTTAATATTAATTAATTATTTATGAAAACAAATATCTATTTTTTTTTATCAATTAGTGCATTGTTAACCACTTCCGCATTTTTATTTTCTTGTATTGATGAAGAAAGTATGCTCAATCTTTATGATGAATCAACTGCAAAAATTTATGTTCCAGAACCAATAAAGATTCCATCAAATTCGTTAGACTGGGATGAATCTTATCATCCCAATGATAGAACAACTACTAGGTCCGATGTGAACCATAGCCATGAAATTGCAGTAACTTCAGGAAATTTGTATGTCGGAGCTCCTTATACAGCTAAATCGGTTGAGACCTTGGGATTTCAATTTATCCCCAATACTGTTAAACCTATAGAAGTTGCATATACTTTTCCTCGTTACTACTTTGACAGAATTGAAAGGCCATCTATAACTGGTATGTATAGGTCCTTAAATCAGGCAATTGGATCTCCAAATTTCACCGGGAAGCAATCTTTGTCATTTGAATATGATTTCAGAGAGTTTTCTTATTATAGAGAATTGAAACTTGCATTTGGCGCTAATGTAGACATTGCTGGAATATTTAAATTGGAATCATCGGTAAATAGTACAAGAATAAAGGCTAAATCGGGATTATTTGCTCGGGTTGTTCAGAAAAATTTTTCTGTAATTATGGATTATCCTATTAATGGTAACATATTCGCTAACGAATCTGATTTGAATGGATTATTGTCTCAATCACCCGTATACGTCAACTCTCTTATTTTTGGTAGAATGGGTATTATTGCTATTGAAAGTAATTATTCATATGATGAGTTAAAAGTAGCTTTTAAAGCCACATTGACAGCTGTGAAAATAAATGGCGAATTGAGTATTGATTCTGATCATAAAAAAATATTACAAGAATCCACAATTAGAATTTTTGTTTCCGGTGGTGTTGGCCAAGATGTTGCTAAAATTGTTGAAGGATTCGAAGAATTTAAAAACTTTATACTAAATGGGGGAGAATTTACTAGAGATGTTCCTGGGGTGCCCATATTCTTTACAGCGAACTATGCAAAAGACAATTCAGTATTTAGGACCTCTTTTGTAGTGGAATAACAGCAGTGAATCTTTTCGATTCTAAAGCTACAAAACAATCTTTATAAAAATTTTCATTGAGATGTAACCAATAGTTACATGAATATTTTTTCTCATTTTAAATACTATTTAACATAGACAAAGATAAATATTTAGCGATGTATTTAGTTTGTGATAGGAATCACTTTATTCCTAATTTTAAAACGTAACATATGAAAAAATTAATTTACTTATTTTCTATCTTATTGATATTCAGTTGTTCAAATGATGAATTTTTCGACACAAATGTATCGGAACTTTCTTTGAATAGTTCAACTTCTTCAGGTGTAGAAATTGCAATAAATACCACCCGTGATGCATGGAACATGCTGGAAACCCCAAAGGAATCGGGTAAAACAAGATCTAGCTCCGACCCCTTCACAGAGATACGAGATGTCGAGAGTACCGAATCTGTTGTTTTGCCGGAACTTGTACCACATATTTGGGTTGGTAATATCATGAAGAAAAGTTCGATAGCTGATTGTATCTACCAACCTTTAATATATCCAAGGAGTTCTATCAATGTAGGCTTAACTTTGCAGGGTACCACACCCAAAACCATAACTAATCCTACCTCATTGAATTACTTATCTTATATTCAGGAGCAAACCGCCAAAGGCTCTTTTGTTCAATCGAATGAGTTTAATTTTACAATCGAACAATTCACTTCTTACAATGAGCTAAAGGTGGCCTTCGGTAGCAATGTCAATACAAATATGCTCTTCTGGGGTTCTTCCTCATCGGCAGAAAAAGATGAACATCGTATAGACAAAGCCACCGGACTGTATGTGAAATTCTATCAGACCAGCTATAAAGCTTATATGGATTATCCCCAAGGTTCAATCGCGGAAATTCCCTCTAATATGGTTAATGAAGCAGTTTACGTCAACTCAATCTCTTATGGGCGTTTGGGGATATTAACATTGGAAACCAACGCTACTGCTGAATATTCCAAAGAAGTCATAAATAGGACATTTAACAAACTCTTTGTCAGCGGATCAAGCAGTCTTACAACAGAAGAGCAACGATTCCTGAATGGTTGTGACTTTAAGGTTTACCTAATTGGGGGCAACGGAAGCACAGCCGTACAGAGTTTTACAGGGTATTCTGGATTTATCCAACATATAAAGAAAGGTACATTCAGCCGTGATGAGCCGGGCGCACCGTTATTCTGTACATTCAATCATGTAAAAGACAACTCGCCGGTGAAGGTTAATTTTAAATTCAGCATGAAGAAAGAACCTTTATATGTAGAATTAAATAAAAGATCGGATGGAATATGGCTTAACTTTTATAAAAGTAGAAGTAAGGTTCCAGTAATTGCGGATCCAAGAATAGGTTTTAGACTAAACAAGAAGGTCGTAACGACCATTGAATCGGGAGGATTTCTAACATCAACTGTTAAGGAAGACTCATATAAGACAATTTATAATGCAGGTTATCAAACTTCTATAAAAGCTTATGATACTGTTCTATGGGCCGAGAGTTATGATGAGTATATCTCGATGGCTTTTGTTGAAATATTCAATAGGGCACAAATTAGACTGTTGCCAGATGAAAACATTGTTATAATTGGCAAAGAGTTTTATGGGGATGAAATACTATTTTATAAACAAGGTGATAAGATTAGAGGTGCATTTAATGGTCGTTTTATATCACCTCAATAACTAATCCTAGAAATTAGCTATTTATTCTTCCCCGCATAACTATACCCGAACGGGGAAGATAAATATTTTGCGAATCTATTTGTTTGCGACAGGAATCACTTTGTTCCTAATTTTAAAACGTAACATATGAAAAAATAGTTTACTTATTTTCTATCTTGCTGATGTTCAGCTGATCAATGATGGTTTTTTGATACAAATGTATTGGAACCTTATTTCCGAGTTCAACTTTCTCAGGTGTAGAAATTGCAATAAATACCACCTGTGATGCATGGAACATGCTGGAAAGCCCAGAGTATAGGGTAGAACAAGCTCTAGCTCCGACCCCTTCACAGAAATAAGTGATGTCGAGAGTACCGAATCTGTTGTTTTTCCGGAACTTGTACCACATATTTGGGTTGGTAATATCATGAAGAAAAGTTCGATAGCTGATTGTATCTACCAACCTTTAATATATCCAAGGAGTTCTATTAATGTAGGCTTAACTTTGCCGGGTACCACACCCAAAACCATAACTAATCCTACCTCATTGAATTACTGATCTTGTATTCAGGAGCAAACCGCCAAAGGCTCTTTTGTTCAATCGGATGAGTTTAATTTTACAATCGAACAATTCACTTCTTACAATGAGTTAAAGGTGCCCTTCGGTAGCAATGTCAATACAAATATGTTCTTCTGGGGTTCTTCCTCCTCGGCAGAAAAAGATGAACATCGTATAGACAAAACCACCGGACCGTATGTGAAATTCTATCAGACCAGCTATAAAGCTTATATGGATTATTACTCCTATAAGATAAATATATATTAGACCCAACATTGCCAAATGGTGTTTTTTTTATTGATAATAGTGTGCCAGCACAATTCATTTAACAAAGAAAGAAAAATATTTACCATCATATTTTCATACATAGTCTTATATAGTATAATAACGATTAAAAAATAAGATAGAACATTTGTCAAGTAACCAAAATGGACAATACTATTGGAAATCAATGTTATTGAGTGGTTGATGAAACATCCATCCTTATTACATATTGTAGACTTTATTTAAAATTCAACTAAATATAAATGTGTTAGCGTCCAAAAAAAACATCTATGAAATTCGATAAATAATTTGGAGCCTAGTTGCTGTAATAAATATTGTTTAATTATGTACAGCAACACCGATTTCGAAAGATTCTTCATTCGCTATAAAGCAGAGGCCTTTCCGGCCGGCGAATCGATACAGAAGTTCTGCTTTAGAAACAATTTACCTTATAACCTATTTGAGAAATGGTACAAGGATACTCGTCACAAGATTGTTCCGGTACACGTTCACGGTGTTCCGGCCGATTTGCAAGAAAGTGCTCCGTCTACAGTAGTTCCACCTACCTCCCCATGTTTGGGGGACATTCATATTTTGGTGGATATCCGTATGAGCAATGGCATTCATATTCAGCAACGAAACTTAAGCTACGATGGTCTCAAACGCCTGGTAGAGAAGTTGGAGGTTTTATGTTGAATATAACCGGTTTGAATCGTTTTTATTATTTGTGCGGTTTTCATGATATGCGTTGCAAACATGAACGTGTATTGTCGATTATCCATCAGCAATTGAACAGTGAACTCAAGGAAGGAGATGTGTTTATAGTCATGTCCAAGAATCATAGGTTGATACGTTTGTTTAGTTTCGATAAACGCTCCTGCAGTCTATACGATAAACGTTTTGCACCCGGTTATAAGTTCATGAACATTGAGTTTGAAAACGACTTTCCTGTGCATACAATCAATTGGGAAGATGTATTACTTCTGTTGGAGAGTCTTTTGATTAAAACATTGAATATTAAATAGATAAATGCATATTTTCTTGTTTGTTTCATTATTTTATCGTATCTTTATGGTACTAAAACAATGAATATGGACACAGAAGAAAGAAAAAGAATATTAACTTTTGCAAAAATGCTTAAGGCTCGTGAGGATGTTCCCGAGCCTTGGGTGGACCCATATTCAGATATGTCGAGTGACGAAAAATCAAAATTGTTATGTGAGCTTACCCTCATGCATCTTCGTGACGAAAAGCGTAATGCAGAGCTTTTGTCAAAGATCGATGAGCTCCTAGATGGGCAGAAGCAAATGTCTGCTCTCAAAGCCATGCTTGAAGAATCCGAAAGACAGAATAAATCTAAGGATGCGTTGATAGCGAATCTACTTAAAAAGTTGACTTCTTTGGAAGAGTCTGTCAGATTGAATAACAAACACACTTATGGCAGCAAAAGCCAAAAGCGTAAGTGCAAGAAGACAGATGATGATGACCATACCAAAAATAAAGATAATTTTATGGTACGCAAGGGTCATTAAATGACACTTCAAGATCTCCCGAGAAAAGTTCTGATGAGCATGATTCGAAATCCGAGAAGAAGCAGAAAGAGGCTCGCCTGTATAGGCAAGGTAAAGAATATCGGACGATGACTGCTGATCAATCGATCTGTCATGCATGTGATCTTACCAAACTTCCTGAAGGTTCCGTGATACTAAAACGCATACATCGATATTCTTACGAACAGGTAAGCAGTATCATCGAGCATGATTACGAGATCATTCGCTACAAAACTGCTGATGGGATCATTTGTGACGGATACTTCCCTGTTGATGGTGAACCTGAAATTATGGATATTTTCCCCGGTACCCATGCATCCAGCTCTTTCATGGCTTGTTTGGCTTTCAATAAATATGTTCTTGACACCCCTTTATACAGAGAGATTTCTCGTATTCTTGATGAGGATATGCGTCTTAGTCGCATGACTCTGACCAATTGGCTTGAAAAAGGTTCCTTTCATATCAACAAAATGATTGGTTTTTTGAAAGAGTGCTGCTTTGAAAAAGATTCTATTATTAATTGTGACGAGACTTGGTGTAAAGTGAAAGTTAAATCCACTTATAGGAAGAAATATATCTGGTGTTTGGTTAATAAGGCAGAAAGGATTGTGATCTATTGTTATGAAGATGGTTCACGAGGTCGTGATGCGTTACGCCAGATACTTGGTAATCATTCAATAAAAGCATTGCAATCAGATGGGTACAACGTATATATGTATCTTGATGATACACTGGTAGATATTGAGCATGTTTGTTGTATGGCACATGCACGTGCCAAATTCAAATATGCCTTGGAACAGGGCGGAGACATTGATGCTACTTTTTTTCTTGATTGCATGGGTGAACTTTATAAACTGGAGGCTGAATATGAAAAAGGTCGGCTTTCACCGGATCAAATAAAGATATGCCGTAACAATCTCAAGACAAAAGAGATCATAATCCGTCTTCGCAGCAAACTTGATGCGCTCTTAAATGAAGGTCATCCTCCACGGGGTGATCTTATGGAAAAAGCTCTTCGTTATCTGAATACTTTTTGGACTCAGCTTTTCGCATATACACATGACGGCTCATACACAATCGACAATTCCATTGCCGAACGTTTCATACGCCCTTTGGCTGGAGAGCGTAAAAACTCCTTGTTTTTTGGTAGCGGAAAGATGGCTTGTGTATCAGCGGCATATCATACGATCATATCTACCTGCAAGATGCAAGGCATCCATGTCTTGAAATATTTGAAGGAATTTTTCAAACAGATAGTGCTTGGTCGTACCGATTATGAGAATTTATTGCCGATGACTATCGGGATAAACAACAATAAATATTAAAAAACAATCCTAATTTTGACGTGTCCCATATTGTAATATTATATTTGAAAAATTTTGCTCTTACATGTTTTGTTATATAGACATTATCCTTATTTTTGTGGGTGTTATATCTTTGGATATATTATAAAAGTTTTGAAAATGAGATCAGACTTTATTTTATTTAATAATTGATTAATAATTGATTAATAATTGATTAATAATTGATTAATAATTGATTAATAATTGATTAATAATTAACAGACTAAAAGAAGATGAAAAGAGTGATTATTGAATATGTGGTGATTGTCATAAGCCTTTTTTTGACTTTATCACTCCTGAATACTTTTATGTGTTATAATAGCACTAAAGTGTGGATGTTTTCCGTTCCGGATGATCTTTATAGATATATAATATCTGTAACGTTAGTGTTTGTGTATTATGTTGTTAAAGATAAGCGCAAACGATCTCAGAGTAAATAATAGAAATAGAATATCATATGAAATACTTGAAGTTTATCAGTTACTTTTTCTTTTTTTTGTTGTTG